>Ga0210400_10002008_pt1 | contig 19451 bp, 18 predicted proteins | sample IncBWH26MmetaG_FD_155456 | JGI IMG/M metagenome (GOLD analysis project Ga0210400, IMG submission 155456) | Forest soil microbial communities from Barre Woods Harvard Forest LTER site, Petersham, Massachusetts, United States - Inc-BW-H-26-M | ecosystem: Environmental > Terrestrial > Soil >...
ACCATCGAGGACCCGGTCGAGTACCAGCTCGAGGGCGTGACCCAGATCCCCGTGAACGAGAAGAAGGGCCTCACCTTCGCCCTGGGCCTCCGCTCCATCCTCCGCCACGACCCGGACAAGATCCTCGTGGGCGAGATCCGCGACTCGGAGACGGCGCAGATCGCCATCCAGTCCGCGCTCACGGGCCATCTCGTCTTCACCACCGTCCACGCCAACAACACGCTGGATGTCATCGGGCGCTTCCACCACATGGGCGTGGAGGTCTACAACTTCGTCTCCTCCCTGAACTGCATCCTGGCCCAGCGCCTGGTGCGGACGCTCTGCGTCAAATGCAAGCGGCCCCACGAAGTGCCACCGCAGGAGCTCATCGACAACGGCGTGGACCCCGGCTGGGGCGCCACGGCCACCTTCTACGACAAGGGCGGCTGTGTGGACTGCAACGGCACCGGCTTCCGGGGCCGCCAAGCCATCATTGAATTCATGGGCATGAACGACGAGCTGCGGGAACTGCTCATCAACCGCGCCTCCATCCGCGATGTGAAGCTGGCCGCCCGCCGCGGCGGCATGCAGACCCTGCGCGAAAGTGCGCTTGAAAAAGTCCGGGTGGGCATCACCACCTTCGCCGAGATCAACAAGGTCACCTTCCGGGAAGGCGCGTGAGGCGCAGCGCCCTCACAGCGGCGTTGATCGCGGCGCCGCTCCTGGCGGGCGATCCCCAGGTTCTCCAGCTCCGCACCACGCTCCGCGCCGAGACGCTGCGCCTGCCTGGTGATGAGTCTCTCGGCCTCGTGGGTCTGTCCAGCACGGCGGACTTCGGATTGTTCTATCTGGGCCCTGGCCTCTACGGCGCGGCCCGGGGCGAACGCGGTGGTCTCTTCACTTTCGGGCTGGAAGGCGGGATGCGCGGGCGCCCCTTCGACGGCGTGCCGCTGGAGTTCGACGCGGGCCTCTTCGTGGGCGGCGGCGGCGGCGCGGCGGCGCCCCAGGGCGGCGGCCTCATGCTGCGACCCCACGCCGGCGTGGCGCTGGCGCTGGGGCGCTTCCGCCTCGGCGCGGAGCTAAGCCGCGTGCGCTTCCCCAGCGGCGGCATCGACAGCACCCAGGCTGCGTTCTCTGTCGCTTTCACCACGGACCATCTCTGGTCTCCCATGGGCGCTCTCGACGGTTCCTTCGACGGCTCCGTGCGCTGGGAGGGGCGCGGGTTCGAGGGCGAGGCGTTGAAAGTGGATCCTGCTCCTGGCATCCACAGCCGCGGCGGCGCGCTCCAAGCCCCCTTCGACCTCGCGGGCTTCGCCATCTCCCGCGAACTGCGCAGCCCCTTCTTCCGCTACTTCGCAGTGGACGGTGCCGCCCGCGGCGGCAGTTCCGGCTACGCGCAGGCCCTGACGGGCCTGGGCCTGCGCGCGCCCATCGCGGGGCCCCTGGGCCTGGAGGCGCGGCTCGGAGCAGGCTTGGGCGGCGGCGGCGATGTGGACACGGGGGGCGGCTTCCTCGTTTCCGGGGAAGCCGCGCTCACGCTGGGGATCGGCGGATGGCGCGCCTCGGCTGGCCTGGGCTCCCTCCGCGCGACCGGCGGACAGCTCCGGAGCCGGACCGTCACTCTTCGCATCGCGCACCGTCTCTCCGTCCCCACACCATGGAAGGACGGAGAAGCGCTGGCGGCCTTCACGCTCGCGGATTGGCGCGCGGGCTCGGGCCTGCTCGTCTACCGGCGCGCGCAGCGGCAGGACGGAACGGCCGGCGCGATCCAGGTGATGACGCTCCGGGCGGACCGGATGCTCGCGCACGGCTTCTACCTCAGCGGCGAAGCCGGCAGCGCCACCGGCGGCGGCGCGGGCGGCTACTCCACGGGCCTCGCGGGACTGGGCTGGCAGACACCCGCCATCGCCGCCCAACGGTTCTTCCTTGAAGCCTCGGCTGGCGCGGGCGGGGGTGGAGGCCTGCGTTCCGGCGGCGGCCTGCTCACCTCCACGCGCGCGGGCTGGCGCGTGGAACTGCCACTGGGGCTGGGACTCGATGCCACCGCGGGCAAGGTCCGCGCTCCGCGTGGTGGTCTCGACACCACCACCTATGGCCTCGGGCTGCACCTGCGCTTTGCGGCCCTGGAGCGCTAGCTACCGGGCTGCTCCTCCAGCAACGCCTCGATGACGGGTTCCACATAGTCGGGCTGAAGGCCGATGGCGCGCACATTCCCTTGCCGGTCCACGATCGCGTAGGTGGGCCACCACTGGACATTCCAGGCTTTCGTCGTGGCCTCGGTCGTGCGGGCCGTGGGGTAAGCGAGGCCCGCGGCCTTCGAGACGGATTCCATGTTCTCTTCACCGCCTCCGCCGCAGGCGCCGACGACCATGACGCCTTTCGCCCCGTACTTGGCGAGCATCTCGTTGTTGTGGGGGATGCTGCGGCGGCAGGGTCCGCACCAGGTCGCCCAGAAATCCACGACGACGATCTTGCCCTTCATCTGCTCGGGCTTCACTTCGCCGTTGAGCCATCCGGACATCGCCAGCGCCGGAGCGGGCTTGCCCAGCATCGCGCCATGGAGATCCCAGGCCTTGGGCAGCCAGTGGCCTTTCTGTGCGAGGTCAGCGACCTTGTCGCCGCCAGCGGCGGAGAGCGTCAGGACGGAAAAACAGATGGCGGCCACGCGCATGGGATCACCTCAGGCGGACCAGGATACCTCTGCGTCAGGCGCCCTTCACCAGCTCTCGCTCCAGGCTCTGGAGTTTCTTCAGTCGCGCATAGCGGCCCGGGCGATCCTCCAGCTCATCGGGTGTGCCCAGCTGCGCCACGGCGCCCTCGTCCAGCACCAGGACTCGCTCGCAGAGTTCCGCCACGAAGATGCGGTGGGTGGCCAGCACGAGCGTCGTCGTGCCAAGGAAGGCCTGGAGGTTGTCGAGGATGCGGCTCTCGGTCTCCGCGTCCACGGCGGAGAGGCAATCATCCAGCAGCAGCAAGCGGGGCTTGCGCAGCAGCGCGCGGGCCAGGGCCGTGCGCTGGCGCTCGCCGCCGGAGAGGATGACGCCCCGCTCGCCCACCACGGTGTCGAGTCCCTGCGGCAGGCGTGTGATGAGCTCATCGAGACACACGACCCGCGCGATCTCCCAGATCTCGTCATCGGTGGCTTCGGGCCGGCCCATGGCGAGGTTGATGCGCAGCGTGTCGGAGAAGAGGAAGGCCTCCTGCGGCACCCAGCCGAGACCCGCCCAATGCCTGCGCAGCGTGCCGTGGTCCAGCGGCGCGCCATCCACCAGCAGGCGGCCGGCTTGAGGTTCCCGCAGGCCCGCCAGCATCTGGAGCAGGACGGTCTTGCCGGAGCCGATGCCGCCCACGATGGCGAGGCTGCCGCCCGCGGGAATGGCGAGGTCCAGCGGACCCACGCCACGACCCGATTCGAAGCGGTGCTCGACGCCTTCCGCCACGAGGTCCGCGGGATGCGCCGGCAGCGAGAAGGGCGCCGACCCGGGCAGCGACACATCCACCGGTTCCAGGATCTGGTCAAGCCGCGCCTGCCCCGCCTTCGCGCGCTGGAAGAGGTTGGCCGCCCAGCCCAGGCTCATGACGGGCCAGGCCAGCGCCGCGAGATAACCCGTGAACGCCACGAGGTCGCCGAGGTCGATGCGGCCCCGCACCACGAGGTCGCCGCCGTAGGCCACCAGCACCAGCGCCGCCGCGCCGCCGATGAACATGGCGATGGGACCGTAGGCGCCGAAGAGCACTGTCTGCGCCATGGCCAGCTTCGCGTGGGTGGTGCTCAGCTGGTGGAACTTCTCCACGCGCTGCTCCTCCAGGCTGAAGGCCTGCACCACCTTCTGGCCGCTGATGGTCTCGTGGCTGAATGAGCTGAGGGCGCTGAAGGCCAGCTGGAGCTTCTGCTGGATGGCATGGCTCACGCGGCTCAGGGCGTAGAAGCCGATGGCCAGCAGGCTGAAAGGCAGCATCACGGCCAGCGTGAGCTTCCAGGAGGTGGAGAGCATCAGGCCCAGCGTGACGGGCAGGATGGATATGGTTTGGAGCAGGCTCATGATGCCGGGGCCCGTGGCCATGCGCACGGTGCTGATGTCGTCGCCCATGCGCGTCATGAGGTCGCCCACGCGGTTGCGCTCGTAGAAGGCGAAGGGCCGTCCCAGCAGGAAGGCGTAGAGTCCCTCGCGCTGCTCTTTCTCGATGGCCCGGGAGAGGCCGATGAGCACATTGCGCATGAAGTAGCGGCCGATGCCCGCCACCGCCGTGAAAGCCAGCATCCAGAGCAGGTCGCGGTGGACGCCGGCCCAGTCCTTCAGTTGCAGCCCGTGCACCGCCCGGCCCGACCAGTAGGGCACGAAGGACGCGGCCACGCTGCACAGGACCGTGGCCAGGAGCCCGCCCCAGAGCAGGCCCAGATGTGGCCGGAAAAGCTTCCAGAGCCACCCGCCGCGCTTTTCCGAACCTTCCGCCACGCCGCCTCCCGATTCCACAGATTAACGAGTCTTAACTTGGTCCGCGGCAGGGGATGGGTCATGATGCTGACAATTTCTTAATGTGACCCATGAAAAAGACCCTCCTCCTGCTTGGACTCGTCGTGGCCACAGGCCCGGCCCAAACCCCGCCCGCTCGGATGGTGCAGGAGGCCTTCCTCGCCGATCCCGGCCCCCTCGATTTCGTGAGGGGCGAAGGCCAGGAGCAATTCATCGCGCAAGCGCTCACCGGAGACGCGCTCGTGGGTCTGTCGGCGGAGAACCGGCCCGTGCCCCGTCTCGCGGCGTCCTGGAAGGTCGTCCCCGGCGGCCTCGATCTCAAACTCCGGGACGACGCTCGGTTCACGGACGCCAGCCCCGTCACGGCCGCGGATGTGGCCTGGACGCTTCAAGCCATCGAAGCCGATCCCCAGGCCAGCGCCACCAAACGCGCGGCCCTCGGTGACCTGAAAGCGTCCGGCGAAGGCCTGCGCGTGGCCTTGCGCGGATCGCGACCCGCGGCCCGGCTGCTCACGGAACTGTGGCGCGTGCCCATCGCCAAGGCCGGCCACGGGGACATGGGCAGCGGCCCCTTCACGCTTCTCCGGAGCGGGACCGAGTGGACCTTCACCGCGCGGCCCGGCCACTTCCTCCATCCGAGGATCCCCGGTCTCCATTTCCGCCTGCTGCCGGATGAGGCCGGGCGCCTCCTCGCGATGCGCAAGGGCTGGCTCACCATCGGCGTGCCGCCACCGCAACCGGGCCTGGCGCCGCCCAGCGGCATGACGGAACTCGTCCAACCGACTCTGGCCCAGCTCGTCGTGTGGACGGGGCCCGGTTCCACTCCAGGCGCGCTGCGCGCCCTCGCGAAGTGGCGGGGCGATGCCTTCCCGCCCGCGCTCATGGGCCGCGCCTACGCACCCGCCAAGGGACTCTGGCCGACGGCGCTCGGTTTCCCCGAATTGGATCCCGCGCCGGGCAAGGAGATCTGCCCGGCCTCGTTGGAACTGGCCTATACCGCGGGCGACAGCGTGCTGGAACGCCAGCTCCAGGCACTTGCCGCGCGCGCCGCGCGCGATGGCGTCACACTGAAATTGCGGCCGCTGGAAGCGGGCCTCTTCCTCGACCAGTTGACGAAAGGCAGGCTCGCGCTCGGCGTCATCACCAATGTGTTCGACCCGGGTCCCTGGTCCGTCCTCGGTTACCTCGAACAAGGCGGGGATCTCAACTTCACGGGCTGGGCGGATCCCGAGGCCCTGCCGCTGCTGGCGAAACTCGGCGATCCGAAAAGCCCGGCCTGGAAGGAACTCCAGGCATTGTGGGCCAGGCATCCCGCCGCGTTGCCGCTCCTCGATCTCCACAGCGTCCTATGGGTGGACCGGCGGCTGGAGCTCCAGCCTTGCGCGTTGGGCATCTACATGGCCACGCCCGGCGCGGCGGGTTGGCGCTGGCGCGAGTGAGGCTGCTGCCCGGCCTCGCGCTCTGGACCGCGGCCCTGGCCTCGGCTTGGTCGCTGCCCGGCCATCTCTGGCATCCCGCGCAGCCGCCGCCCTTCCCTCTGCACGCACTGCTCCTCGCCGCGCTGGCCTTGGTGGCCATGGCCTCGCTGCCGCCCGCGCTCGTGTTCCTCGCGGGTCCTTCCCTGGCGCGGAGACGGGTCCTGAGCGCGCTGGAGGCGCCGCCGGACCTCGTATGGGCGTTGCTGCTCCTCGCGATCTGGCCCGCCGACGCGGGACCGCCGGGATGGAGCGCGTGGACCGCCGTCCTCCTCGCGGCCTCCGTGCCCGGCGAGGCGCGCTGGCTGGCTTCGGCCTTGCCCGTAGAGATGCCCTTCCCCCACGCCTGGGGTCCGGAGGCCACGCGCGCATCGCGCTTCCGGTCCTTGCGCCGACTCGTCCCCCGCTGGCTCGCGGCGCGGCTGCCGATATGGCTCACGGCCTCGCTGGTGGCCGAGCGGGTGCTGGGCCTGCCGGGCCTGGGAAGCGACTGGATGGCGCGGATGGAGGGCCGGGACCACGCGGGACTCGCAGTGTGGATCCTCGCGTTCGCCCTGCTCTGGATCGCGGCGCGGCCGCTGGAGAAGGCACCCGCGTGAGGCGGCTCTGGCCCCTGCTGTTCCTACCCGCGCTGCTGCTGCCGGAGCTGGCGCTGGACCTCTTCGGGGGTGGGGCGGCACCCGATCTCCATCACTGGCTGGGCACGGATGCGCTGGGCCGCGACGCGATGGCGAGACTGCTGCTCACGGCCGCCCAGACAGGCGGCTTCGCAACCCTCTGCGCCCTGGGCGCCCTGCTCTCCGCCTGGCTGCTGGCGACCATGGGGGCAGGAACCCAAAGCCTCTTCTCCGCTCTGCGCGCGCTGCCCGCCCTGCTCTGGCTCATTCCGCTGGCCTCCCTCATCGGCGGATTGGAGCGGCCTCTGCTCGCGCTGCTCATCGCCCTGCTGCTGGCGCCCCATCTGGAGGCTCCCTTGCGTGTGAAGGCCGGGGCCCTGCTCAGCAGCCCTGCCTGGGCCATGGGCCGCATCCAAGGCGCGACACGCCCGCAACGCCTCCTGAGATGGGCGCCTTGGGCCGCGAATGAGGCCGCCCTCCTCTTCCCCAGCGCCTGGCTGGGCGCGCTCTGGACGGAGGTGACGCTCTCCGCGCTGGGCCTGGGTTCGGGGCCGCGAACGGACTCCTTCGGCCGCCTGCTGGCGGATGAGCTCCCGAAGCTGGTCATGGGCACGGCTTCAGCCTGGGCTGCGCTTCTGCTCATGCTGGGCCTAGCATGGAGCCTGTCCTTCCCGGAGCCCGCGCCATGAGCCTCATCGGCAAACCCCTTCCCGCCTTCTCGCTGCTGGATGACCAGGGCGCCACCATCACGAACGCCGATTTCAAGGGCCACTGGACCGTGCTCTACGCCTACCCCAAGGACAGCACGCCCGGCTGCACCACGGAGGCCTGCGACTTCCGCGATCGCAACGCGGCGCTGAAGAAGCTGGGCGCGAAGATCTACGGCATCAGCCGCGACGCCATGAAGAGCCACCAGAACTTCATCGCCAAGCAGAACCTCACCTTCCCCCTGCTCTCGGACCCCGACACCGCGCTGCTGAAACCCCTCGGCGCCTTCGGCAAGAAGATCATGTACGGCAAGGAGGTGCTGGGCATCATCCGCTCCACCTTCCTCGTGGATCCCAACGGCGTCGTCCGCCATGTGTGGCCCAAGGTGCGCGTGAAGGACCACGCGGAGGAAGTTCTGGCGGTGCTGAAGGAGCTCAAAGGCTAGACAGAGAACGACTCCGCGCCCACAAAAGCGGCGAGCTTAGCGAGCGCTTCGTCCAGCGCCGCCCCCCGAGCTTTCGTGGGCTTGACGCCCTTCTCCCACCAGAGGCCGCGCACTTCCAGATGGCCCTCGTCGCGGTGCGTCTTCGCGTCCAGGCGGCCGATGAAGCGCTCGCCCTGCAGGATGGGCAGCACGAAGTAGCCGTATTGGCGTTTGGGTTCGGGCACGAAGGCCTCGAAGCGGTAATCGAAACCGAAGCGGCGCAGGCAGCGGGCCCGATCCCGCACCACGGGATCGAAGGGCGCGAGGAGGCGCAGACCCCGCGGCGCGTCGGGCGCCTCCTTCAATCGCGCCGTCCAATCGTGCAACGCGAACGCCGGTTGCGGCTTGCCTCCCGAGGCATCCTCGACAGTCACAGGCTCGATGCGGCCTTCCTTCGCGGCCCCCTCGCACCAAGGCTTGGCCTCAGCGATCTCGATGGACGCGAAGAACTCCGCCAGCTCCTTCGGCGTGAAGATCACGAGCCGCGCGGCCGCTTCCTCGCAGGCCCAGGCCACATGGCCCGCGCGATCCGGTTCCGGCAACCCGTGTGCTTCGGGATGCACACGCTCCGCGAGGTCGTAGACCTTGTGGAAGTTCACGCGGCGCGGGATGGCCAGCTCGCCGCTGCGCCAAAGGAAGTCCAGCGCGGCCTTCTGCGGTTTCCAGCCCCACCAGGGGCCCCGCTTCTCGGGATGCTCGAAGTCCTTGGACATGAGCGGGCCCTCTTCCGTGATGCGCGCCTTCACGGCCTTCACGACGCCCTCACCGTCCGTTCCGCGGAAATGGTATTGCCACCAGGCGTGGGCCTTCATGCGGGCCTGGTCGCGCCGGAAGCGCGGCTTCCAATGGGCGTACCAGCGCAAAGGGATGAAGCTCGCATCGTGCGTGAAGCCCTCGAAGAGGAATCTGTCCTTCTCCACCAACGCTTGCAGCTGCGACGGCTCGTAGTCCTCCATCCGCGTCCGCAGGATGAGGTCGTGGGCCCGCGCCAGCACATTGATGGTGTCCAGCTGCACGAAGCCGAGGCCGTCGAGCGTCTTCTTCAACTCCGCCTTCGTCGCCTTGCGCGCCGGGTCCGCCAGCAAGCCTTGGGCCTGCAGGAAGAGCCTCGCGGCATCTGTCGCAGAAATGGTCTTCATGAGCCGTGCCGCCGGTCCCAGCCCACCATCCCCATGCCAAGCGCCAGGAACACCATCAGGAGTCCCGCGGCGTTCAGCAGGACGCGGCCGTAGCCCAGCGCGGACGCATCGATGAATGGATAGGCCCACCAGCCCGTGAGAGCGCCACGCAGCAGCGCGTAAGCGAGATAGACGCCGGGATAGACGAGCCACGCGAAGGGATCGCGCCACTGCAACGCGCCACGCTCCCGAAGGAAGATCCAATGCGCCACCACCGTGAGCGGGACGGCGTCGTGCAGGAGCAGGTCGGCGATGAACTGCGCGCCTTCGGGATGCCAGAGCCTGCGCAGCACCAGTTCGTAGACCAGCCCTACCACGGCGATGTAGAGCGTCACCCCGCCCTGCGTCCGGGCGCTGCGCCAGAAGGCGCTTGGCGCCGCGAACGAGATCGCCACGAGCAGGTTGCTGAGGATCGTGAAGTAGCTGAAGAAATTCGCCGTCGCGCCCCAGCCCGAACGGCCCTTGGCCCAGGCGCCGCCCAGGAGGATGCCCAGTTGCAGCGCCAGGCCCGCGATGGCGATGAATGGGATGAAGATGCCTGCCCAGCGGGCGCGGGTGAGGGGTAGGGTGCTGGCTGGTGAGGACATGGGGGGAGTCTCTCAGATCCCGCCCTCCGGCTCCATCTCCGCCTGGACTCAGGCCATGTCCGGCAGGACTCCGTCCTCATCGAGATCCAGGTCTTCAGAAGAATCACGCACCCCGAACTTGTCCCAGGCCACCATCGCCACCCCGAGGATCAGGAACAGCCCGAGAAGCGCGGAAGCGTTGAGGAGGACATGGGGATATCCCAGCCTCGACGCATCCATGAAGGGATAGAGCCACCAGCCCGTGAACCGGCCCCGCGCGAACACATAGGCCAAGTAGGCGATGGGGACGCAGAGCCACGCGACGGGCTGGGACCAGCGCAGGGCGCCCTTCTCCCGGAGCAGCAGCCAGTAGGCCAGCATCGCGAGCGGGACCGCGTCATGGAGGATGAGGCTCGCGAGAAACTCGGCCCCTTGGGGGTGCCAGACCCTGCGCAGCAGCACCTCGTACACCAGGCCCACCTGCACCGCGTAGAGCGTCACGCCGCCCCGGGCCCGCGCGCCCCGCAGGAACGGAAGGGGCGCCAGGAACGCGACCGCCACGAGCAGGTTGGCGAGGATGGTGAAGTAGCTGAGGAAATTCCCCGTGGCGCGCCAAGTGGAAAGGCCGCTGTCCCAGGCCTGGGACAGAAAGAGGCTGTAGCGGAATCCCACGCCCCCGAGAGCGAGCAGAGCGATGGCCGCGCCGGCGATCTTGAAGCGTCTTTCCAGGTGCATCTGGCCTTTCCCCCGAATCCGCCATTGTCACCCGGAATCACCGAAAACCCACGCCGGTGTTGAGCCGGAGACCGTGACGCACGGATGACCGACACGACTTTTGCCAAGCCTTCCTCGCGCGGGTCACGCTCCGGATGGAGCTTCCCGAACAACGCGTTTGAAGCGGAATCTGCGCGGCCTCAGATCCTCGCGGCCAGTTCCGCGCCCTGCCGGATGGCGCGTTGGGCGTCCAGCTCCATGGCCAGGGCGGCGCCGCCGATAAGCGTGACGGGCACGCCGAAGGCGCGGGCGTCGTCCAGAAGCTCCGTGTTGGAGAGCTGGCCCGAGCAGTTGATGACGGAGTCCACTTCAAGACAACAGGGCTCGTTTCCACCTTCCACAATCCAGAGCCCCGCGTCGTCGATGCGGTCGTAGGCCACGCCGCTGATCATCTTCACCTTCGAGGCCTTCAACGCGGCGCGGTGGATCCAGCCCGTGGTCTTGCCGAGGCTCGCGCCCATGCGGTCGCTTTTCCGCTGGCACATGACCACCTGCCGCGCCACATGGAAGGGCTCCGGTTTCGGCAACAGGCCACCGCGGTGCTCATGGGCCGCGTCCACGCCCCACTCGGCCAGGAATTCCGCCAGATCCGGCGCCTTGCCGTCCTGCACGAGGAACTCCGCCACATCGAATCCGATGCCCCCCGCGCCGATGATGGCCACGCGCGCGCCCGCCTGTCTCCGTCCCGTCAGCAGGTCGGGGTAGCTGATGACCATGGGATGGTCGAGGCCTTTGATTTCCGGAACCCGGGGCAGGACGCCGCTGGAGAGGATGATCTCGTCGTAACCCTTGAGGTCCGCGCCCGTGGCCTTGACGCCGAGCCGCACCGTCACGCCTGCCTTCTCCATGCGGACCTTGAAGTAGCGCAGCGTTTCGTAGAACTCCTCCTTGCCCGGCACCTTCTTGGCGAGGTTCAACTGGCCGCCCAGCTCACTCGCCCCCTCGAAGAGCGTCACGCGATGGCCGCGCTCGGCCGCGTGAGCCGCGAAGCTCATGCCTGCCGCTCCGCCGCCCACCACGGCGATCTGTTTGGGCGAAGGTGTCGGCGTGAAGTTCAGCTCCGTCTCGAAGCAACCCCGGGGGTTCACCAGACAGGTCGCCCGCTTGCGCTTGAACACATGGTCGAGACAAGCCTGGTTGCAGGCGATGCAGGTGTTGATGTCCTCGGGCCGTGCCTCCGCAGCCTTCTTCACGAACTCGGGATCCGCGAGCAGCGGCCGCGCCATGCTCACCATGTCCGCGTCGCCATTGGCGAGGATGGCCTCCGCCACCTCCGGCATGTTGATGCGGTTGGTGGTGATGAGGGGGATTCCAACCTCGCCCTTCAGTTTGCGCGTCACCCAGGTGAAGGCGCCGCGGGGCACCATGGTGGCGATGGTGGGCACCCGCGCCTCGTGCCAGCCGATGCCCGTGTTGATGATCGTGGCGCCCGCGGCCTCAATGGCCTTGGCCAGCTCCACGACCTCCTCCCAGCTCGATCCGTCCGGCACCAGGTCCAGCATGGAGAGGCGGTAGATGATGATGAAGTCCGGTCCCGTCGCAGCCCGCACAGCTTTCACGATCTCCAGCGGGAAGCGCATGCGGTTCGCGTAGCTGCCGCCCCATTCGTCCGTCCGCCGGTTGGTGCGGGCGGCGATGAACTGGTTGATGAGGTAGCCCTCGCTGCCCATGATCTCCACGCCGTCGTAGCCCGCTTTCTGGGCCAGCCTCGCGCAGCTCGCGTAATCCCGGATCGTTCCGCGCACGCCACGGGCGCTCAAGGCGCGGGGCTTCCAGGGCGTGATGGGCGATTTCACTTCGGAGGGCGCCACGGCGAAGGGGTGGTAGCTGTAGCGGCCGCCGTGGAGGATCTGCAACGCGATCTTGCCGCCTTCCGCATGGACGGCCTTCGTGATCTTGCGGTGCCGCGCCACCTGCCAGGGCCAGCTGAGCTGAGCGCCGAAGGGCATGAGCCGCCCGCGCATGTTGGGCGAGATGCCCCCCGTGACGATGAGCCCCACCCCGCCCCGCGCGCGCTCCGCGTAGAAGGCCGCCATCTTGTCGAACCCGCCTGGTTCTTCTTCGAGCCCTGTGTGCATGGACCCCATGAGCACGCGGTTCTTCAGCGTCGTGAAGCCGAGGTCGAGGGGCGCGAGCAGGTGGGGATAGGGCATGGACGATCCCGTGAATCCGCTCAGTGTAGGGCGCGGCCGCGTGGTTCCGGCGGCCTACCTCGCGTCAAACACTGGATCGAACGGGGAACCCAGCGCACGCTGAGGTCGCGGCAGGAGGCTCCGGTGAAGCACTTCATCAACGGCATTCCCATGGCGTTCACGGATGAGGGCAAGGGCGACCCGATGCTCTTCGTCCACGGTTACCCCTTGAGCCGCGGAGCCTGGGCCCGCCAGGTGGACGCCTTCTGCGCCAAGCACCGCGTGGTGGCGCCCGATCTGCGGGGCTTCGGCGAGAGCGGGATGGGCGACCATCGCGGCCCCATGTCCATGAAGGCCTACGCGGACGACCTGCACGCGCTCATGGTGGAGCGCGGCGTGGGGCCCGTGATCCTGGCGGGCCACTCCATGGGCGGCTACATCGCGCTGGCCTTCGCCCTCGCCCATCCCGAACTGGTGCGAGGCCTCGTATTGGTGGCCACGCGCGCTGGCGCCGATTCGCCGGAAGGCGCCGCGGGGCGTCTCGCGCTTGCGGAAAAGGTGAAAACCGAAGGCGCCCAAGTGGCCGTGGATGCCATCGCGCCCAAGATGCTCTCGCCCCACAACACCGACGCGAAGCTGGCCCAGCAGACGCGCCATCTCATGGCGAACGCGAGCGAGGCGGGTGTCATCGGGGCTCTGCTGGGCATGGCCGGACGACCCGACTCCACGCCCTTCCTGGGCAACCTCACCATGAAGACCCTCGTCATCACTGGCGCCGACGACGCGCTGATCCCGCCCAAGGAGTCCGAGGCCATGGCCGCGGCCCTTCCGAACGCCAAGCTGGAGATCATCCCCCATGCCGGGCACCTCGTGACCTTCGAACAGCCCGGGGCTTTCAATGACGCGCTGAAGGCCTGGATGGCCTGAAACCCGCCCACCCCTCAGCTGGCGTTGGGGTGGCGCTCCAGCATCTGGCGCAGCTGGGCGTTGCGGCGCACGGCGTCCTGCTTCCTCAAGTGGGCGATGAGCGGGGGTGGCGCGGCGCTCCAGCGGGCGATGTTCTGGATGAGCAGGGTGGACACATAGGTGCGTCGGCAGAGGAGGGCCGTGGTGTGGCCATCGAGGGTGAGGCCCGCCAGCGAGGCGAGGCAACGCCCTTCCGTGGTGAGGATCAGCTCCACCCGCTCGTCGGCCCCCCGCTGATTGAAGCTCGCGCGCAGCACTTCCCGGGCCTGGGCCCGGGTCTGCTCTGGCGTGTCCCGGGAAGCTGTCACCTGGTACTGCTCCAGCAGGCGGCGCGGGGACCAGAGGCGGCGGTAGAGGCTGACGGGCAGCAGGGGGTTCTGCAACAGCCCGCGCCGCACGCCCCCGTCCTGGGCGAAGGCGGTCTTCCCGGCCAGCATCTCCAGGCCCGCCGCCGTGCGGTGATGAGCCGCCACCAGCCGCGCATGGACCTGGGCAAACCGCCCGTTCTCCAGCAGGGCCGCGATGACCCGCGGCATGGGATCGAAACACAAGGCGCTGAGCTCCGGATCGTCGGCCCGATGCGCCAAGGCGACCCGCGCGTCCTCCGGCAGCGCGTGGAGACGCTGTTCGAAAAGCGCCCGGTGCGTGGCCGCCCGGGCGGTGGCTTCGCGGGCTTCCTCCTCGGTGAGCTCGGATGCGTCAGCGCTGTCCGGGTCTGCCCCGGTCTCGACCGTTTCAGGCTCGGCGCGCGTCCTGACGGCCTCCGGCGCCGCGTCGATGGCGCCCATGCGCACGAGGTCCGCCAGCAGGGTCTCCACCCGCCCGGCCTCCATCCCCGTGAGGGCCGCCAGCGTGGGGACATCCATGATCCCGTCCAGCCGGGAGAGGAGATGCCCCTGCTGCACATCCAGGGGCAGCGCGAAGGGGTCCACATCCGGCCGGGGCTTGGGCGTCCAAGTCATGAGGTGAGGATAGAGCCGCTGGGCGCCCGGGGCTCGGTGCCTTCACAATGAAAGCTTCCACCCGGACGGACCCGCCATGACCCTCAAGCCCGCCAAAGCCCATGTGGAATACCTCCTCGCGGGCGTCGCCTTCTTCGTGAGCGTCACCACGCTCGCCGTGTACATCTACCAGGCCCGCATGATGCGGGAGCAGCAGCGCGTCTCCGTGTGGCCCTATGTGGAGTTCACCACCAGCAATGTGGTGGACTACCACCTCTCGGTGAGGAACAAGGGCGTGGGCCCGGCCATCATCCGCAAGGTGGAGATGCGCGTGGACGGCAAGGTGGTGCAGAACAACCGGGCGCTCGTCGCGGCGGTGCTGGGGCCCGATTCGAAGCTGACCTACCAGAACTCGAGCCTCGAAGGACGGGTGCTGGCCCCCGGAGAGGAGATCATGCCGTTCCGGGTCCCCGGCTTCCAGAACAGCCGGGAATTCGACGCAAAGCTGCGGGCGCACACCTTCGACTTGAACATCACCTACTGCTCCATCTACGGCGACTGCTGGGAATGCACGAGCGACCGCGTGGAGCGCCGGCCTCCGGAGAACCTTAGGCTGTACTGATCCGGCTCAAAGCCCCCGGCGCAGCACCAGCTCGCCGAAGTGGGCGATGCGGTAGCAGCCCGGCTCGCGCTGTTCGCGGATCATGTCGTGCTGCCCCAGGTAGGCCAGGTCCGCCGCCGTGGCGCCCGCGCCCTTCTCGATGGCCGCCACGCTCGCGCCCGGGTGCTTGGCGATGAATCCGAGGATGCCCAGCTGGCGGGCGGTGATCACTTCAGCCATGGAGGCTCCGGGGTGGCCTTCAGGAGACCACGGATCAGGACTCGAGGTGGCGGCTGGAGACCTCCGCCCAATCGCCCGCCGTGCGCCTCACCGCGCGCTGGAAGGCGCGGTAGAGGGCGTAGTCGTCCACCGTGACCTCCGGGTGCAGCTCCCGCACAGCCGAGGCGAGGGCCCGCCGCAGCTCCGGGGCCAGCTGTTCGAGGATCCCTTCGAGCTTCACGCGGGCCATGGAGTGCTCCTGGGATTGGGGGAGGATAGGGCTGCACCGTGCCTAGCAAGCAGAAGAGGAGTGGCAGTGGCAGGTTTTCACGGATGGTGCCTTGGTTCGATTAAGACTTCAATTGCTTGCCGCAATTGGTTGGAGCAATCAAATGAGCAGGTCTAGAAAGACCTAAACACTCGCGAGAATCTGGCGGGAAATGTTTTTTGTAATCTCCCCAAAAAGCTCTGCGTCGGCGTTCTTAAGGTGAACATCGTTTGATAACTGTTTGTATGGATGTACATAGTTTCGATAATCGCGAAGCACCTCTCCAACATCTCTAACTGAGACCGAAATCCAAGAATGCTCGTGGGAAACATCTATGTAGTTTTTCAATCCCCACTCATTAAGTGGTTTCGTCTTCCCGGCTTTGTCCCGTGGTGCGGATGTGCAGGTGAACACCGATGCCTTATTTGGTTCCCTGTTAATCCTTGCTAACAGAATTGCCTCTAGTAGGCCTCCCATCATTACTGTCGCAGCAAGCGGGGCATCAGCCGCCAAGCACTTCGCGCATTCGCACCATCGAGCTTTGAGGATATTTTGCATGCGTGAGTCGGTAATCAACTTCGCAAATGATGGTGGGTCGTCAGCGGTGTGGGGGGCAGCTGTGGGCGCCGAAACAGTCACTGAGCGAATACCTATAAGCAGGTCTCGAAGAGATTTAATTGTTTCCAAGACCTTTTTTCGAGATGGTGCTCGATCCCCTGCAGCCAACAAGTCCTTGTACTTATCCGAAATAGAAGAGAGGTCTACCTGGGCGGCAACTGATGAAGTCTTGGGGTGGTGTGTGTAGAACCAAGCAAAGGCGGTTGCCTTTAAAATGGCCTTTTCGTCTGTAGACCTTATCTGGGTTTCTAACTTTTTCTTAATGATGGTGCGTAAACGATCCAGCTCTTCAATTGCGGACTCAATCGCTGAAACAGCCGGATTCATTTTTTCTTCTTTACGGAGACTGACTTCTTACTCGCACTCCTCTTCTTGCTTTGCGTTCGACGAGTGCGCGGTGACGACGGGGCTGACCCGTTTGGGAGCGCCATCGCCACAAGGTTCTCTCCGACTGTATTGATTGCATATGCTCCTCGCTCCCCGGCCTTATCAATCACACCTTGTTGATGCGCATTGATGAGTGTTTGAGCAGCCTTTGCGAGCCTTTCTCGACCCACTTTCCGAGTCGCCTCTTGTAAATCTTCAGCAGTGACAGATGCCTTTCGCTCATTTTCGGGGGCTTCGAAACGATAGTAGTAGGCCACTGTCGCAGTGAATTGAATATCACTCTGCGGATTCTTCGATTGAACAAAGGACTTGATGTCCATGGCGCCTGATCGACCGTCCGGAGTCTTCTCCTTATCCGGCGAAGGAGCCTCGATACGAATCGCCGTTGAAGGAGTCCCGGCAAGTGGTGGCGGCGCAAAAACAGCGGATTGAAGCCCGATCTTTTCCCGAACCCAGCGGAGGATTCTTTCCTGGTCAGAGGGTCCAAAGCCTTCAAGAGCCTGAACAATTGTTCGAATGGCCTCTAGATCGTCAAGTGCAGGTTTCGACATGGCGACACCTTTCAATGGATTAAAGATGCAATACCGGTCTTAGCGCTTCAGCCGAATGCCCCCACTATGCCAGTGGCTCCTCGTGCTTGCACTGGGGGCATAGCAGGACCGTGATGGGATCCTTGCCGCGCGGCTTGCGCATCTTCTCGCCCATCCAGGGGTTCTTGCAGGCGGGGCAGGTCTTGGCGACGGGCTTGTCCCAGCTGGTGAAGTCGCACTTGGGGTAGTTGGTGCAGCCGTAGAAGACCTTGCCGAAGCGCGTCTTCCGCGGGCTCAGGTCGCCGCCGTCCTTGGGACAGGGCACGCCCAGGATCTCCTTCTTCACCGTCTTGCAGGTGGGGTAGTCCACGCAGCAGATGAACTCGCCGTAACGGCCGTGGCGCTTCACGAAATCCTTGCCGCAGGTGGGGCACTTCTCGCCGATGGGCACATCCGCCGGCACGGGGATGCCCTTGGGGTCCGCCTTGCGGATGCCCTTGCAGGTGGGGTAGTTCGTGCAGGCCCAGAAGGGGCCCCACTGGCCCTTGCGCAGGGCCATGGGCGTGGCGCCGCAGAGCGGGCACTCCGGCGCGTCCTCGGGTTCCTCGAAGACTTCCACTTCCTCCGTGCCATCACAGTCGGGGTAGCGGGTGCAGCCGTAGAAGAGGCCGTTGCGGCCGATGCGCTTGAGCATGGGCGAGCCGCACTTCTTGCAGATGTGGTCCGACGCCACGCCGGCCTTGAGGTTCTGCATCTGGTCCCCGGCGGCCAGCAGCGCCTTCTCGAAGGGTCCGTAGAAGGCCTTCATGGCTTTCGCGAAGGTGATCTGGCCCGCCTCGATGCGGTCCAGTTCGTCTTCCATGCCGCTGGTGTATTTCGGGTCCATGAGCGTCGGGAAGCCCTGCACGAGCATGTCCACCACGACCATGCCGATCTCGGTGGGCTTGAAGCGGCCCTCCACCTTCTTCACATACTCGCGGTCCTGGATGGTGTTGATGATGCTGGCGTAGGTGGAGGGGCGGCCGATGCCGTCCTCTTCCAGCTCCTTCACCAGCGTGCCTTCGTTGTAGCGCGCGGGGGGCTTGGTGAACTGCTGGTCCGTGTCCAGCTGCTCCAGCGTGAGGCGCTCGCCCTGCTTCATCGCGGGCAGCGCGGTGTCGTCCTCGTCGTCCTCTTCCTTCGCGGATTCGTCCATGTCTTCGGCCTTGGATTCGGCGGCGTCGGCGCGGTAGACGGCCATCCAGCCGGGGAAGCGCTCGATCTCGCCCTTGGCCTCGAAGGTGGCGGTCTCGCCGTTCTTCAGCGTGGCTTCGGTCTCCACCTGGGTTTCGTCGAAGCGGGCGGCCTCCATCTGGCAGGCCATGGCCCGGCGCCAGATGAGGGCGTAGAGGCGGAACTGGTCGCCTTCGAGGTGGCCGCGCAGGCTCTCCGGCGTGCGGGTGATGTCCGTGGGACGGATGGCCTCGTGGGCGTCCTGGGCGGCGTCCTTGCCCTTGTAGATCCTGGGCTTCTCCGGCAGGTAGTCCTTGCCGTACTTCTTCGCCACGAACTCGCGGATCGCGTCGATGGCCTCCGGCGCCAGGCGCGGCGAGTCGGTCCTCATGTAGGTGATGAGACCCGTGAGGCCCTGGCCGAAATCCACGCCCTCGTAGAGCCGCTGGGCGGTCTGCATGGTACGGCTCACGCTGTACTTCAGCTTTTGCGCGGCCTCCTGCTGGAGCTTCGCCGTGGTGAAGGGCGCGGCGGGGTTGCGCTTCTTCTCCTTGGTCTCCAGTTTCGTGACGGCGTAGCTGGCCTTGGAGAGCTGGGCGTGAAGATCCTCCGCCTCCTTCTCCTTGGCGATGCGGCGCTTGGTCTCCTTGTTGCCAAGCTGGAGGGCCTGGCCGCCCAGCTTGGTGAGCTTCATCCAGAAGGAAGGCGGCAGGGCCGCGCCGAATTTCGCTTTGAGAACCCAGTATTCGACGGGCTTGAAGGCCAGGATCTCGCGCTCGCGATCCACCACGAGACGCAAGGCCACGCTCTGCACGCGGCCGGCGCTGAGGCCGCGGCGCACCTTGTCCCAAAGCACCTTGCTGACCTTGTAGCCCACGAGCCGGTCCAGCACGCGGCGGGCCCGCTGGGCATCCACGAGATCGGCATTGATCTCCGTGGGATTCGCCATGGCGGCGGCGATGCCCTTGGGCGTGATTTCGTTGAAGCGCACCCGCTTCACCACCATGCCCTTGGGGGGCTTGATGGCCTCCAGCAGGTGCCAGCTGATGGCCTCGCCCTCGCGGTCGGGGTCGGTCGCGAGAATCAGTTCATCGGCTTCCTTGGCGGCGGCGCGGAGTTCTTTCACCACCTTCTCTTTGGTGGCCGGGACTTCGTAGACCTCTTTGAAGCCGTTGGCGATGTCGATGACCTCGACCTTCTTGCCGCCGTGCTCCACCACTTCCTTGGTGGGCAGATCGCGGATGTGGCCCACGCTGGCCTTCACCTTGTAGCCCTTGCCCAGGTATTTCTCGATGGTCTTGGCTTTCGAGGGGCTTTCGAC
>Ga0210400_10002010_pt1 | contig 19433 bp, 17 predicted proteins | sample IncBWH26MmetaG_FD_155456 | JGI IMG/M metagenome (GOLD analysis project Ga0210400, IMG submission 155456) | Forest soil microbial communities from Barre Woods Harvard Forest LTER site, Petersham, Massachusetts, United States - Inc-BW-H-26-M | ecosystem: Environmental > Terrestrial > Soil >...
CAAGGCCCTCGGGCTCTCTTCACCCCTGAGGCAAGCCTTGGCGATACCTACCTTGAACTCTGCACTGTATTTGGACACTGACACAGAACCCCCGAAAGCTGTGTCCAACTTTCGGGGGTCACTTCAGCTTCCCATCCCCCTCGGCCTTTCGGGATCGCTCAACGTCACTCGCGCGTGAGCGGGTTTCGAACGGCGACCATCGACCTAGTGGCCATGTGGCCGGCATGTGATATTGATCGGGTCGAGCTCGTCAGGGAGGGTTAGAAGCGTCGAGGCACTGCTGCCTTTCGTGCCTCGACGCTTCCAACCCTCCCCGACTAGAGCAGCCGTTCAATATCACTAACCGCCGACGAACACATTGAGCTTGTTGCCGTCCAAATCTCGAAAATAGCCGGCGTAGAAAGACTCCGAGCGCCTGCCCGGCGGGCCTTCGTCTTTTGCTCCCAATTGCAGCGCTTTCCGATGCAGCGCCTTCACCTTCTCCTCACTGTCGACGACCAACGCCACCATGACGCCGTTGCCGACGGTGGCGGCGTTCTTGTCAAAGGGTTTGGTGACGCCAAGTCCGGGCAGATCCGGCTTGACCGACCAGGCGACAAACTCGTCGCTCTCCATCATGCGTTTGGCGCCAATCTCTCCCAACAGTGCATCGTAAAAGGCGGCGGCGCGCTTCAAGTCGTTGGTGCCGAGCGTTACGTATCCAATCATGACTCATCCCCTCTCGTTGAACCGGATACTGTTTATATATACAGTTCCGGCTCTAGTCAACCCCCTCCCCGGGCGACCACTCCCGCCAACCTGCCATCAACGGAAAGTACAGTCCCAGACGAACCGGCTCGGGTCCCAGCCTGCGTGCCAGCGCCGCGTAGCGCTCGAGTTGGCTCCGATATCGTTCGCGCTCGCGATCCAGAAACAGCTCAATGCCGCCGCCCTGGTGCTGGCTGGTCTTGTAGTCGATCACCCAGCGCACACCGGCGTCGTCGATGAAGCTGCGATCGAACACGACCCGTGAGAACTCCCCCTGCCAGTACCCCGAGAAGGCGTGCTCGCGCAGGTCCTCGCGAAGCCAACGCTTCAGTATCCAGCGTCCGCGCGGATCGCGATGCACGCCCAACAGCGCCTCCACGACGCGCTCGGTCCCATGGTTCAACCGATCCTCGGGTACGCCGTGAATGCCCAGCCAGCGGCGGTAGTGGCCCTTGCGCGCAAGAATCGCCGCCTCATCGAGGCTCGTGAGGTCCATCTTGTGGAGCTCGGCATGCACCAGGCTGCCGACGCGCCGGGCCGTCTCGCCGGCCCAATCGAATATCGGCGTCTCCTCCCTGGCGGCCGGGATGACAATCGACGCGCCTGCCGGCGGAGCAAAGTGACGGTCCTGCGACCATTCCAACGGCAGGCGCTTGAGGGGGCCGCCGCGAGGTGCGTCCTCGGCAGCCTCTCGCGGCGTTTGCCGCGCGGTCGGCAGCTCGAATTCGCCGGCGAGCACCGGCCAGAGCGCGCGCAGCAAGCTTGCCGCAAGCGGCCGGAAGACCCGGCGCGGCGCCGCTTCGTCGAGGTCGTCGGCGTTTTCATCGGCGATGACGGCGGTCAGCCGCAACTGGCACTTTGCGCGGGTGCAGGCGACGTACAGGAGGCGCTGCGCTTCGAGAACGGCTGCGTCGCGCCGCTGGTAGCGCAGGAACTCGAACAACAGATCGGCCTCGCTGCCGACCGGCGGACGGGCCGCCATCACCATGCCGTCGCGGCCCGTGCGCGCGAACTGGTGCGACAACAACAATTGATTGCGATCGGGCGGCACCGCACGATCGAGCGCCGGCAGCACGACCAGGTCGAATTCCAGACCTTTGGCCTTGTGAATGGTCATGATTTCAACGGCGCTCGCCCCGCCATGATCGGCGAACAGGTCCGCAAAAATTTCCGGCAGCTCCGCCGCATCCGGCATGCCGCGCTCCTCCAGCGAGCGTATGCGAGCGAATGCGGCGCTCGCCAGTTGCAGGTCTTGCACGCTCGACATGCAACCGGGTCCGCCTAAACCCAGCCAGGTTCTTTCGATCCAACGGGCGACACCGGTCTCATTGCGGACCTCGAACGCAGCCTCGAGGTTGAGCCGCAGGCGCGCACAGCGGGCGCGGCCATCCTCGCTGAGCGCGGGCAGCAGCGCATCGTCTCGAATCGCATCCCACACCAGCGAACCGGTGCCGGCGATCGTGAGCAAATCGGCCAGGATCAGTCCAGCCCAAGGCGCGCGCAACACGGCGAACCAGGCGATGCGGTCGCCCAGGTGCAATAAGGCGCGCGCGAGCATCATGATGTCGCGAACCGCGGCACGATCTTGCAAAGGTTCGATATCGACCGCCCGAAAGGCGACGTTCAACGCGCGCAAACTCGCGGCAATCCCGCGGGCATGAGTTCTGGCGCGCACCAGGACGGCGATGCGCCAATCCGGATGCCGCTTGACTTCGCCGGCAATCATCTCGGCGATCGCATTCGATTCGGCGCCGCGGCTCGCGAATCCCCGGCACCGGACGCCGCATTCGGCGTCCTCGGACATCGGCACCGCGGCCTCGCTGGCGCGATAGGCGATGGCGCCGCGGTTACGATCATCGATCTCCGGCATGAGACGCGCGAAACAGCGATTGGTCCAGTCCACCAGCGGCGGCGCGGAACGAAAATTGCTGCGCAGACGCTGCACTTCGAAGCGCAGTTCGCCAATGCCCTCCTCGGCGAGTTCCAGGAATGCCCTGACCTCCGCTTGGCGAAATCCGTAGATGGATTGCATGGGATCGCCCACGCAAAATACGCTGCGGCCATCGCCTTGTTGCCACCCGCCGGTCAGCAGGCGCACCAGTTCCAACTGCGAGCTGGAGGTGTCTTGGAATTCGTCGACGAGAATGTGCTGCAGCCGGTAATCGAGACGCAAGCTCAAATCCGTCGGCGCATCCACGTTGCCGAGCGCGCGCAACGCGGCAATCGATACCGCGGGAAAATCGACGGCACCTTGCTCGCGAAAGACTCCATCGAGTTCGGCCGCCGCCAATACCAGCACCTGCGCCACTTCGCGGACACGCCCCCACGCAGCATCGCTGTAGCAGGGATCCGGCAGTGTTTGCAGTTCAACCAAGACATCCAAAATGCGCGAATCCTCGGCGAATTTCTCCAGCAGGTTCAGCATCGCTGTCTTTTCGGCACGGCCGGGCGGAAAGCCTTGCCTTTTATCGACCCTCTTGAGCAATCCGCGCTTGTCCGCTCTCAGCAGCAGCGCCGCCATGCCGCGCCAACGCGCGGCATCCTCAGGGCTGGCGCGCAAGGGGCTGGCATCTTGACGCCACACGGCCATCGGCGTGGGATCCTCCATGCGCTGCGCCGCGCCGTGCATGAGCGAGGACAGCGCCGCAACATCCCCCCTTCCCAGGACTTCGCATGCCCTCAGCACGACTCGGCTAACCAGCAGCCGCAAATCTTCATCGAAATGCCGCCGCACGCTGGCCAGCTGCGCCTCGTCAATCGCGCTGGCGGCCCGCAAGCGCCCCGCGAGCAACGGCAACCAGCGATCGCGGCTCGGCAGCATCTCGGCGATGAGCTTCACCAGCTTGCGCCAGCGCTGATCGTCGAGCTCGAGCACCCGATCGACGGCGAGTCCGAATTGATCGCCGCCCTGGTGCGCCAAAGTGCGGCGCGCCGCCTCTTGGTAGCTGGGTCTGGCATCCGTCTGGACGCGGAGCCCCGCGCCGGCACCCGCGGCAATCGGCAATTGATTGGCAAGCCAGGAATTGAATGCATCGATGGTCTCGATGCGCAACCTCGAAGGCTGCGATTGCAAGTCGCAATTCAACGAGTCCATGCGCCGCTTCGCCGCCGCAGCCAGGCTCCACGTGAGCCGATTCATTCCCTGCGGGCACTCGGCCAGCCGTGCGGCCTCAAGCGCGCCGAGCACTCGATGCCGCATTTCTTGAGCGGCACGGCGGGTAAAGGTCAGCGCTAGAATGCGCTCCGGCGAGTCCACCGATGCCAGCAGACGCAGATACCGTTGCGCCAACAAAGTGGTCTTGCCCGAGCCGGCCGGTGCTTGAACCAGCACCGAACCGTCCGCGGTGATGGCACGCTCGCGGGCGGACGCATCGACCGCGAGTCGCGCGGCCTCACTCATGGAACTCATCCGCCTCTTCAAGCGCCGCCGGCACGCGGCACAAGCCCTGCAGCTTGCAGCTCTTGCATGCTTCGATGGTCGGCGCCACCTCCGCGCGCCCGGCGGCAAACTCGCCGGCGATCCGCTCGATGCGCCGCGACCAAACCGGTATGAGCTCGGCGAGAGTCGCCATCCCCTCCAATTCGCTGCGGCGTGTTCGCGGGAAGATATCGCGCCGCTCGGATTCGGCAACGAAGCCGGATTCCGCGGCATTAACCTTGGCGTAAGCGACCGCGACCAGGGCGTGCGGCGACAGCAGCGCATAGACCGGCAACTGTGGATTGTCCGGCCGCTCGCCGCGCCAATCGGGATCGGCAGCGCCGGTCTTGTAGTCGATCAAGACGCGCGCGCCATCCGATAATCGATCGACGCGATCGATGCGCACTCGGAATTCGAGTCCGCCGAAATGGGCAATTTGATCGCTCCCCTCGAGGGCTTCGACGCTGAAGGGTGCACGCGCCCGTTCAAGCTGCAACCATTTTCCCAGCAAATTTCGCAGCCGGACCCGCTCGCGCAGACGCCAGCGCCGCCCCGGATCGCGACGCTGGCACACGAACTCGATTGCGCGGGCGGCAGCCGCATCGATCAGACGCTGCTCCGCCTCGGGGCGCACCGTCGCGAGAGCGCTCGAGTCGGCTAACGCCGTCCACACATGCTGCAAGGCATGGTGCACCAGCTCGCCGCGTTCCCGTTCGTTGAATCCCGGGACCGGCTGCTCCAATGGCTGGGCGTCCAGCCGGGTCTCCGCAAACCCTCGAAATGCGCAGCGCGATTGGGCTCTCAGGGTGGCAATGCCTCGCGTGCGTTCGTTGCCCCCATGCGGCGGAGCTTGCTCATCCCACACTGATTCCAATCCGGGCGCCCTCTGCAGCATGTTGTGCCAGTGAGGCTCCGGCGTGGCGGTCAATGGCAAGTCACTCACCTTCGGCAGCAACGGACTGCGCGCGCTTGAACTGCCCTCGCCCGGATCGGCAAGGCTGAACACGCACTGACTCGCGCGCTTCTGCCAGCGGCTCTGCAGATCGATTGCCAGCGCCAGCTGCGATTCCGCACTTGCTGGCATGACTCCGTAGCGCCGCTGCACCCCGATGGGCAGCAAGGCCACCGGAGCCACCGGCGGCGGCCACTGTTCATCGTTGCAGCCACTCACCCAAAGGGCACCATAATCCAGCCAGGGGTCGAGGAGTTGGCCGCTCACCCAAACGGCGGGAACGCCGGTCTGCGCTTGGAACGCCGTTTCACGAGCCGCTCGTGCGAGGATTCGCTGCGCCGAATCGCGCGAATGCGTTCCAAAGACGGCATCGCCCAAGGCTAAGCTCGCGAGCAACTCTCGGAACGCTTCCGCTGCTTGATATTCGATGCTCGACCATCGTCCGCGAAAGACCCAAGGGCCGATTTGCAGCGCGCGGAGCCATACGGCCACCCACTCACTGAAGAGTCGCGCGCCTTGCACGTCCGACAGCACATCATGGGCCGCGCGCAGCCGCCGCACGGCCGCCGCCGGCGCCATTTGCGAAGCGGCCGCCACACGGTCCGCCAACTCCAGCCAGGCCGAAAGATCCGCGTCGTTCGATGCACGGCGACGCAGCGCGACGTCCAACCGTGCCGCGCTGCTGGCCTCAGAGCCGCTATCCTGCAATTCAGGCGCGCGCAGCAGCGCGCTGAATTGTACGAACGCAACCTTGCCCAAGCTTGCGGCGAGCAATTCCAATGCCGCACGCACCGGCGCGTAGTCGGCGAGCGGCGTGCCGCCCGCCACTGCATACGGAGCCGCGCTTGAATCGCCGCGCAGCGCAAATCGTTGCGGCGCCAGTGCCGCATCGAAGGCATCGACGACCTCCGCGCGACGCCGGTTCAAATCCGGGACGCAGATCCAGGCGCGAAATCCCTCCTGCGCCAATTTGCCTCGCGCCCAATCCGCCATGGCGGCCAGCTCCGCGGCGGGCGAAGGCGCACTAACGAGCGCTAGCTCGGGCGGACGCCGGTGCTGCCGCGGCAGCAGAATGCGCCCGTGTTGCTCCAGCCAGCGGCGCGCCGCGGGCCGCCAGTGGGGACTCTCGATCCAGTCGATGGGAGCATCCGGCGATCCCAAGCCGCCCAATAGACTATCCGCGCTGACGCAGCCCAGGGCGCGGCAGCGCCGCTCGAATGCGCTATTCCACTCCAGAAACGCCGCGCACTCCGAGGATTGCGCGGCATCGAGAGCCTCTATGGGAATGGCGTATTCGAATAGCGTGCGCCGGGCGCGCCGCGCCGCGCGCGCCGCACCCGCAGGATCAAGAAAGTCCCCGCCGCTCACCGCGTCGTCGATGACCGTGCGCCAAAGTTCGCGCTCTTCCACCTCGCTCAAGAGGCGGGGCGCGATGGCGTCTGCGAGTTGCCGTTGCCCGTAGTGCTCGCGAAACCAGCTCGAATAGTCATGCACTCGAGGAGTCGGCCAGACCTCATCGCCCGCATCGCGGTGAGCACGCTGGACGGCGTCGAACAACGCGGCAGCCAATTCCGCATTGGGCGCGAGAACGGTCCGGCCGGCCGCGACGGCCGCCAGCAAGGCGGGAGAAACACGTTCCACGCTCAGTGCTGCTGGACCTTGGCGGCGGAAGAGACGACCTTCAGCAACGGCCCTTCCGCGGCCTGGGCATCGAGCAGTTCCTCAATGCGTGAAAACACCGTGGCCAGGACCGGAGGCTCCGGCAAATTGGTGATGCGAAAGGCATTGCGATACGCCACGTTGAAGCTCACGCCCGGCGCGACCAGCACATGCTTCTTTTCCAGCAGGTCGAGCGCGAAAGTTTGATCGTCGAAATCCGGCAACACGTCGCTGCGCACCTGCACAAAGGCGTACAGGGCACCCATCGGCGGCGCCAATTTCAAGTACTTGCTGCGCGCGACGCCGTCAAGGATTGCCTGGCGCGATTCGTACAGCCGCCCGCCCGGTCGCGTCAGTTCCAGAATGCTCTGATAGCCGCCGAGCGCGGTCTGAACCGCCCACTGGCCCGGAACATTGCTGCAAAGTCGCAACGATGACAGCAGTTCCAGGCCGCTCAGGTATTCGCCCGCACCTTCGATGTCGCCGGAAAAAGCCGCCCAACCCACGCGATACCCGCATGCTCGATAGACCTTGGACAGGCCGCTCATCGTGCAGCACAGCGTGTCGTGCACCAACGTCGCCATGGGCACGAATTCGGCATCATCATAGAGAATATGGTCGTAGATTTCGTCGCATAGCACGACCAGGCGATGTCTCTCGGCGAGCTGTGCGATCGCCGTCAAGGTTTCCCTGGGATACACGGCGCCCGTGGGGTTGTTCGGATTGACGATCACAATGGCGCGGGTGCGCTTGGTGATGAGCGCCTCGATTTCCGCCGGATCGGGGATATGGGACTGCGCGGCGTGACACGGGTAGTGCACCGCGCGGCCCGCGTTCAAATTCACCGCCGCGGTCCACAAGGGATAGTCGGGACTGGGCACCAATACCTCATCCCCGGGATTCAGCAAGGCGCGCAACGCGAGATCGATGAGTTCGCTGACGCCGTTGCCGATGAATACCTCTTCGGCCGTAACCCCGCGCACGCCGCGCTCTTGCTGCTGCATGACCACCGCTTCGCGCGCGGGAAAAATCCCCTTCTGGTGCACGTATCCTTCGCTGTTGCGCAGGTTCTCGATCATGGCCAGGCGCATCGTCTCGGGGGTGCGGAATCCGAAGGCAAACGGATTGCCAATGTTCAAGGACACGATATCGTAACCCATGCGTTCCAGCGCCAAGGCACGCCGCGCCAACTTACCGCGAATTTCGTAGCGCACATTCGCGAGGCCATCGCTCGGCCGCACTGGTTTTCGTTGCGTCATTGGGCGCTAGGATAGCGGATTCAGCGTCTCGTGCGAACGATGGCAGGCCACCCAGTGTCCGCCCGCAAGTTCGGTCAAGGGCGGATCGCTCGATGCGCACAGCGGCAAGGCATAGGGGCAACGGTCGCGAAAAGCACAGCCGGAGGCGGTCAAACCCGGCGAAGGAGATCCCTCAATGAGCGGCGTTGCGGCCGCAACCGGCGGGATTTGCGGGACGGCAGCCAGCAGAGCGCGGGTATACGGATGAACCGGCGCGGCGAACAGCGAATCGCACGATGCTATTTCGACCAGCCTTCCCAAATACATGACCATGACGCGATGGCTGAGTTGTCGTACCACCGCCAGATTGTGGCTGATGAACAGCATGGTCATGCCCGCATCGCGCTGCAAGTCCAGCAACAGATTGATGATCTGGCCCTGGATGGAGACGTCGAGAGAACTGACCGCTTCGTCGCAAATCAAGAGCTTCGGATGCAGCACCATGGCGCGGGCGATGGCGATCCGCTGACACTGGCCGCCGCTGAATTCATGCGGATAGCGCCTCGCGAGAGCTGCGCTCAAGCCGACCCGTTCCAACATCGCCGCAACCCGCTGCCGGCGCTCGGCAGCGTTCAATTGGGGCTCGAATATCTTCAAGGGTTCGCTGATGGCATCTCCCACGCTCATGCGCGGATTGAGACTGGCGAGCGGATCCTGGAAGACGATTTGCAGGTTGCGGCGCTGTGTGCGCACGACCGGCGCCGGACTCCTGAGCAAGTCCAGGCCCAGGAATTCCACGCTACCCTGCTTGGTAAGCACCAGGCGCAAAATGGCGCGCGCCAACGTCGATTTCCCCGACCCTGATTCGCCGACGAGCGCCACGGTCTCGCCGGAAAACAAATCGAAGCTCACATCGCGCAAGGCCGCCTGCCTGCCGAAGTCCACGCGCAAATTTCGTACCTGCAGCAGCGGCTCGTTCATGACAATGGAAAATGACAGGCCACTTGACTGGTCGATGCGCCCGTCAGCAGGGGGCGCTCGGTACGGCAACGGTCGGCCGCGCGCGGGCAGCGCGGCGCGAAAGGGCAAGCCTGAAGTGCGTCGCCAGGCTGCGGCGGCTGTCCCGCGAGCGTCGGCAAGCGCGCCAGGCGCGGCCCGGACAAGCTCGGTACGCACTTCAGCAATTCCGCGGTGTAGGGGTGGCGCGGTTGGCGGAAGAGTTCAGCGGCCACCGCGTTTTCGACGATCCTGCCCGCATACATCACGAGAATCCTATCGGCGAGACCCGCAACCACGGCCAGATCATGACTGATGAGCGCGAGGGCCGTGCCCGCTTCGCCGCGCATGGCCCGCAGCAGTTCGATGATCTGCGCCTGGATGGTCACATCGAGCGCCGTGGTGGGCTCATCGGCGATCACCAAGGCGGGTCCGCACAACAGGCTCATCGCCAGCATGACGCGCTGACGCATGCCGCCCGACAATTCATGCGGGTACTGACCCAATCGGCGCTGTGGTTCCGGGATGCGCACGCGTTCGAGCATTCGGCCCGCGACATCGCGCGCCTCGGCCCACGACAGCCCTGAGTGACAAACCAGCACCTCGGCGAGCTGCGTGCCGATCCTCAAGTGCGGCGTCAGCGAGGTCATCGGGTCCTGAAAAATCATCGTGAGCTTCGAACCACGGACGCGATTGATCGCCGGCGCGGTGGCGCCCAGCAATTCCTTGCCCTCGAATCGGACGCTGCCCCTCACCCTGGCATTGCCGGCCAGTCCCATGACCGCCAGGAAAAGCTGAGTCTTTCCAGACCCGGATTCGCCGACCACGCCGACGCATTCGGCGCGCCCGATCCGCAGCGACACGCCGTCGACCGCCTCGACGGTCCCGGTTCGATGCGCGAAGCTGACACTCAGCTCATCGATGCACAGGGTCGCAGGCATGTTCAACCTTCCCTGACATCGAGCGCGTCGCGCAATCCGTCGCCAAAGATGTTCAGGCACAGCAGCAGCACGGCCAGAAAGCTCCCGGGCACCAATAGCATCCACGGCGCCGCTTCCATTTCGCCGACGCCCTCGGCGATCAGCGTGCCCAAGCTCGCGCCGGGTTCTTGAATTCCCAATCCCAGAAAGCTCAGGAAACTCTCGAACAAAATGATCTGCGGCACGGTCAGCGTGGCATACACGATAACCGGTCCGATGACGTTTGGGACCACGTGTCTTGCGATGATGCGGCTCGAACTCGCGCCCGAGGCGACCGCCGCCGCGATGTAGTCCTGCTGACGAATGCTCAAAGTCTGGCCGCGCACGATTCGCGCCATGGTGAGCCAACCGACCGCGCCGATTGAAATGAACAGCAAAGATTCGCTGCGCCCGAATATGACGGTCAAAAATATGACGAAAAAGATCAGCGGCAGGCCGCTCAAGATTTCGATGATGCGCATCATGGCCTGATCGGTTCGCCCGCCGAGGTAGCCGGAGATGGCGCCATAGCTGACACCGACCAAGATGCTGAGGATGCTCGCCACCAATCCAATGGCAATGCTGACCCGCGTGCCGGCAAGCGTCCGCGCGTAGAGATCCCGGCCCAACCGGTCGGTGCCAAACCAATGCGCATTCTGCAGGCCCGGCCGGGCAGCGACATGCAGCCAATCGAGCGTCTCGGTATTGTTCGGATTGAGCCAAGGGCCGAGCAGCGTCGCGACGACGACGGTGCAGATCACGCCCAAGGCGAGAACGGCCGCTGGATTGGCGCGCAGGCGTCGAATCGCATCGCCGGCGAATCCTCTCACTCGGCAAGCCTGACGCGAGGATCGAGCCAGGCGTAGAGAAGATCGACGATGAGCCCCATGCCGATGAGCAGCGTGGAGTAGATGATCACCATGCCGAGCACCAGTGTGTAATCGCGATTGACCGCGCCCTGCACCAGATACCTGCCGATGCCGGGCAATCCCGCGATGGACTCCACGACCAGCGATCCGGTCAGAATGGCAGCCACAGCGGGAACCAAGTAGCTCGCCACGGGAGTGAGCGCGGGGCGCAGCGCGTGACGCACGATCACGGTACGCAGCGGCAATCCCTTGGCAAAAGCGGTACGGATGTAGTGACTGCGCAATACCTCCAGCATGCTGCCCCGCGTGAGGCGCGCAATGTAAGCCAGGGGCGGCAGGGCCAGCGCGAGCACCGGCAGCGCCAGTTGTCTCAAGGATCCTGGTTCCCAACCCGCGACCGGCAACCAATGAAGATATACCCCGAAAAGAAGGCCGAGGAACGGCAACACGACAAATGCGGGAATCGCGATCCCCACCACCGCGAGGGACATCGTGGCATAGTCGGCAGCCGAGTTGTGATGGAGAGCGGCGAACGTTCCGAGCGGTACACCCGCGAGCAAGGCCAGTGCCATGGCCATCAGCCCCAACTGCAATGTGATGGGAAAACCCTGGCCGATCAGTTCGGTGACCGTAAAATCCTTATATTTGAACGAAGGACCGAAATCACCGTGCAGGAGCGCCTTGAGATAGCGTCCGTACTGCACCCACACCGGTTGATCCAAGCCATATGCACTCTCGAGATTCGCCACGATCTCCGGCGGCAGCGTTTGCTCTTGATCGAAGGGACCGCCAGGCGCGGCGCGCATCAAAAAAAATGAAAGCGTGACGATGATCAACAGCGTGGGAATAGCGCCGGCCAGCCGCGTGAAGAAATAGCGCGTCATCTGCGCTCAAGTCTACTGACTGACCGCAAGGTGGACAAGCGAAGTATGGCTCCTTAAACTAAGGAGTTCACCAACCCTCGAGGCTTCATGGATTCCACTCGCCCCATCCGCGCGCTGATGCGCGGTCTTGATGCGCTGACTGTTCTCAATTTGCATGACGGTGCGACAGTCTCAGAAGTGGCTCATGAAATCCGCCTGCCGCGCACCACCGTCTATCGAATACTGGAAACCTTGTGCAACTCGGGCTTCGTGTATCGGGACAACGCCGACGAGCGCTATCGGCTGACAATTCTCGTCCGGGGCTTGAGCGGCGGATTCGATGATGAAGCCTGGGTCAACCAGATCGCCAAGCCGATAATTCACGGCTTGTGCGCCGAAATCGTCTGGCCGGTGAGCATTGCAACCCTGTCCGGCACCAAAATGATGTTGCGCGAGTCGACCGATCACAGCACTCCGCTCGCGATCGAGCGCTATTCGGCCGGCATACAATTGCCGCTGCTCGCGAGCGCGACCGGCCGCGTGTACCTGGCGAACTGTCCGCCCGTGCAGCGCGATGCGCTCATCGAAATTCTGGCACGCTCCAACAAGGAAGAGGACCGGGCGGCGCGCGATCGCAGCGGGTTGCTGCGCGTGCTGGCCGAGATAAAGTCGCTCGGCCACGCGACCGCGACGCGCACGCGCCGCCTCGTAGACGAGTACACGATCAGCGTACCGGTACCCCTGAACGACCGCGTGCTGGCTGCCCTGACCGTGCGCTTCATTGCTTCCGCGCTGCCGCTGAAGACAGGACTCGAGCGATTTCTGCCGAAGTTGCGCCAGTGCGCGGCTAAAATCACCACGGTATTCATTGAACAACAAGCCGAGGTCCGTGCACAGACGGCTCCTCGAGCAACCGCCTAAGGAGCTTACGTGCAGAAGATCATGGTCTGTATCAAACGGGTCGTCGACTACAACGTTCGCATCCGCGTAAAGCCGGACGGCAGCGGCGTCATGCTCGATGGCGTCAAGATGAGTGTGAACCCGTTCGACGAGATCGCGCTCGAAGAGGCGCTGCGCATCAAGGAGCGCGGCGCAAACGTCGAGGTCGTCGCGGCGAGCATCGGCGTTGCCGACACCCAGCAGCAATTGCGCACGGCACTGGCCATGGGCGCCGACCGGGCGATCCTCGTGCAAACCGACACCGCCGTCGAGCCGCTGACCGCCGCAAATATCTTCCTGGCTCTGGCAAAAAAGGAAAACCCGGATTTGATATTGCTCGGCAAGCAAGCGATCGATGATGACGCCAACCAGACCGGGCAGATGCTGGCCGCGATTTGGGAACGGCCCCAGGCTACCTATGCCTCGAAGATCGAAATCGCGGCCGGCAAGGCCGCGGTTACGCGCGAAGTCGACGCGGGATTGGAGACCATCGAAGTCGATTTACCTGCCGTGGTGACGGTGGATCTGCGCTTGAACGAGCCGCGTTATGTGAAGCTGCCGGACATCATGAAAGCCAAGAAAAAGCCTTTGGACGTCACGTCGCCCGAGGCCCTGGGAATCAGCCTGGGCGTATGGCTCAAGAGCGTGAAAACCGAGCCGCCGGCACAGCGCCAAAAAGGCATCATGGTCAAAACTGTGCCCGAGCTCGTCGACGCTCTCAAGAAAAAAGGATTGCTCTGATGCACAAGATACTCATCGTCGGCGAACACGACGGAAAATCATTGAATCCCGCCACCGCCAAATGCGTGACGTGCGCAGCGGGGATTCCAGACGCGGAAATCACCATCGCCCTGCTGGGCGCGGATACGTCCGCCGTTGCGGCGCAGGCCGCCGCGCTCGCCGGGGTGAAATCGGTGTTGCGCGTGGACCGGCCGGAGAATCTGCACCCGCTCGCCGCGATATTCGCGCCGCAACTCGCCGCTCTGGCGGCCGATTATTCGCATGTCCTCGGGCCGTCCACGAGCTTCGGGAAGGACTTGATGCCGCGCCTGGCGGCCCTGCTGGGCGTCCCGCAAGTCAGCGACTTGATGGCAGTGGAGAGCGCGTACCGCTTTCGGCGCCCGATCTACGCGGGTAATGCCATCGTGACGGTCGAAGCGGACTCCGCACGCAAGCTCATTGCGACGGTGCGCGTGGCTTCGTTTCAAGCCGCGCCCACCGGTGGAAGCGCCGCCATCGAATCAAAGGCTTTGAGCGTTTCTTTGCCCTCGCACACCCGCTACGTGGGGGCCAAATCGGGCTCGACCGACCGGCCGGATCTACAGACTGCCCGGCGGGTGGTATCGGGCGGCCGAGCGCTCGGCAGCGCCGAGAACTTCAAACTGCTGTTCAGCTTGGCCGACAAGCTCGGCGCGGCAGTCGGCGCCTCGCGAGCCGCGGTTGACGCGGGCTACGCACCCAATGAAATGCAGGTCGGCCAGACGGGCAAAATCATATCCCCGGAAATCTACATTGCGATCGGAATCTCCGGCGCCATTCAGCATCTGACGGGAATCAAGGATGCGCGCACCATCGTGGCAATCAACAAGGATGGCGAAGCGCCGATTTTCGAGGTCGCCGACTTTGGATTGGTAGCCGATCTCTTTCAAGCCGTGCCTGAGCTCGAGAAGCTGCTCGGAACTTGAGTACCTCGACACTGTGAATTTGAGCGGCCCGGATGGCCCCGGCGGACGGGAAGCTTCGAGGCACGGAAGAACAGGGCCTCGAAGCTTCCCGTCCGCGTGGGCCAGTCGTGCGCGACGCTCAAGTTCAAGGTGCTGGAGGACGAGTTTCGAACGGCTACCATCGGTCGGGTGACCTCAGGCGCACTCGTAGGCAAAAAGTCTCGTGTCCCCAACACCGCCGGTACGCCGGCATGTGATATGGATCGGCCTAGTTCTCGTCAGGAAGGGTAAGAAGAGTCGAGGCACTGTTGCCTTCCTGCCTCGACTCTTCTTACCCTTCCTGGCGGTCAATATCACCAGCCCTAAAGCTGCTTCAGAACGTAATCCGCGGCGGAGACCTTGAATTCGCCCGGTGCCTCGACATCGACGTGAGTGGCGACTCCGTTTTTCACGATGACGGCAAAGCGCTGGCCGCGCATTCCCATACCGAACTTGGTGCCGTCCAGTTCCAGACCCAATGCCTTGACATAGGCGCCATTACCGTCGGCGAGCATCAGAATCTTGTCACCGACGCCGCCATGCTTACCCCATGCATTCATGACGAACACATCGTTCACCGCGGTGCAGGCGATGGTATCGACACCCTTGGCCTTGATCTGATCGGCCAATTCCACGAACCCCGGCAGGTGCTTGGCGTCGCAGGTCGGCGTGAACGCACCCGGCACGGAGAACAACACCACGGTCTTACCCGCGAACAGCTGCTCCGTCGTCATCTTTTGCGGGCCATCCTTGGTCATGCGCGTAAACGCGCCGTCGGGCATTTTATCGCCGGCTTTGATGGTCATATGACTTCTCCTGTCCCGCTCAAGAACCGAGCTTGTCCGAATACAGTTCCCACAGCTTGAGCACGCGCGCGCTGATGTTGGGAACCGACTTGAGCTTTTCAAACGCCTTCTTTGCCTCGGCGGTGTTTTTCAGCGCTACTTGCGCGCGGCCGAGATACACATAGGCCTCGTCCAGCTGCTTGACCTGTCCTTTGCCAATGCCGCGGGTGATGGCGGTTGCCGCGTTCTGGTAGTCGCCGGCGCCGAAATAGACCTCGCCGAGCTTCACGTCGAGCTGGCCGGCCGGATTCTTGGTGGCCTCGGCGTCGAGCGCGGGCAGCCCCTTCTTGTCGGCGTCCGCGCGTGTTTTCAAGGCGTTCAAGAGGCGCGTGGTGCGTTCCTTGTGCTCGTCTTTCAGGATGCCGGAACTCATCGCCTTTTCGAGCACCGCTTGTGCCTCGCCGGGCAGACCCGCATCGCCGAGCAATTGCGCCATCTCGATGTAGTCGGTATCCGCGTTCATGGAGTTGGTGTCGAACATGAGGCGGTAAATCATCCGGGTGTTGTTGTCGTCGCGCTCATCCTGGCGCTCCAGGCGAATCAGGTTGTTCCAATAAGAGGTCTTGTTGGTGAGCCGAATCAGATCGTACAGCGACGCCTTCATGCCGTTGGTGTCGTTGGCGTCGCTGGCGCATTGCAGTTTGAGCTGATACAGCACTTCTTTGGGCGGTTGGCCGGCCTTCTTGAAGGCCGCAACGGCCTTGTCGCCCCACACGGCCGAATTCTTGCAATCCTTCTGCTGGTAGTAGAGCTGAGCCATGATCAGCAGGTCTTCGTCGGTCGCGGACCCGGCCTCGGCGGCCTGCTTGCCGTATTCGATGGCCTTGGCATCTTGCTTGTTGGTCGCGGCCAATTGGAACAACAGTCGATACGTCTTGGGCAACTCGTCCGGCGTGTAGCCTCCGGTTGCCAGAGCTTGCTCATAGGCGGTTTGCGCAGACTTGAGATTGTTCAGGCGAACGTAGCAGATGCCTTTGAACTCGGCGATGGTCTTCTTATCGTAGGTGGATAGCGGGCTCTTGGTCTCCGCGGCTTCCAAATTCTTCAGCGCCTCGGACCATTGGTTGGCTTGCATTGCCTTCTGCGCGCCGGTGATCTCCTTGGCGATGACCCGGCTGATTTCCTGGCCCTTGGGTTTGTCGGCCGACAATGCCGCCGGCGAGACGGCCGCAAAGCCGACAAATGCACACAGGCACAGAACGAGCGGATGGCGGCGGATGTCGAATATCGAATGACTCATTAGCAGACCTCGCTATACAAATGTAGTTGGCTCGGCATTCAGCACGCGCCGGGGCATCTTAAGTTGGTCAAACAAACGGCGCGTATCGCCCGGAGGCGTGACGCGCCGCAAAACCACTCAGGGGTACCTTCTTAGAAGAAATCGTTATTGACGAATCCTATTTTCTTCAAGCCACGGTGCTGCAAATCAGCCAGCGTCTGGGCGACAATTTCATATTTTGCGAACTTGTCGACCGTGATATGCACTTCGGGCTGCGGGTCTTTCTGCGCCTCGGACTCGATGTAGCCCTGCAGGGTCTTGCGATCGACCGGGTTCTTGTTCCATAGCAGGGTGCCGTCGAAGTCGATCGTGAGATCGATCACTTCCGGCGGCGGCGGCGGCACGAAATTGGGCGGCGGCGGCAGCGGGTTGTCGATCTTCACCGCGTGGGTTTGATTGGGCAGCGTGATGATGAAAATGATCAGCAGCACCAGCATGACGTCGATGAGCGGCGTCATGTTGATTTCGGAATAGGATTGGCCTTCGCCGCCCCCGCCTACGCTCATGGCCATGTACTAAATCTCCTACCGTGAAGTGGGGCGATCGGGTTCGGTAATGAACGCAACCTTGCGGATACCGATCTTCTGGGTCGCCACCAGCACCTGGCCCACAAATTGATAACGAACATTCGAGTCGCCCTGAATGTGCACTTCCGGCTGCGGTTCTTGACGCGCAATGCCGCGCAGCCGCTGCAGCAGGTCTTCCTGCCCCGACAGCAGCACGGTGTTCCAGTAAATGGCGCCTTGCTTGTCGACCGCGATGGTGATGTTTTCCGGACGGGTCTGCGTGACCAGATTGGTTGCCTTCGGCAACGTCAGCGGCACCTGATGCAAAATGACCCGAATGGTGATGATGAAAATGATCAGCAGCACCAACATCACGTCCACCAGCGGCGTGACGTTGATGTCCGACATCGCCGTGCCTTCCTCGTCCGGTCCACCTACGTGCAAAGCCATGGTGACCTGTTCCTAGCGAGCGATCGCGGCCGCGGAGGGCTTCACGCCGGCCGACGGCGGCGGCTTATCCATGCCAAGACCCATCTTCACACCGGAGATCAGGTAGGCATGCAGCTCGTGCGTAAAGTGGCTGACCCGTTCTTGCACCGTCTTATTGCGGCGCAATAGAACGTTGTAGCCCAGCACCGCAGGTACGGCGACGACCAAGCCGATGGCGGTCATGATCAAGGCCTCACCGACGGGGCCGGCCACCTTGTCGATCGAGCCCTGTCCGGAGACGCCGATCGCGATGAGCGCGTTGTAAATGCCGATGACGGTGCCCAGCAGTCCGACGAACGGCGCCGTCGCACCGACCGATGCCAGCACCGGCAGGCCGGTTTGCAGGCGGCTGATGATGGCGTCCGCCGTTCGCTGCAGCGACTCGGTGATCCATTCGCTGGTGCCGATCGCCCCCGACAGCCTCGTCTTGTTGACCTCGTGATACTCGTAGGCTTGTTTGCCGGTCTCGGCGAGCGCGCGAAACGGATTGGAACCGCCCTTCAGCTTGCTGATCGCATCGGTGAGGGTGGTGGAACTCCAAAACTCTTTTTCAGCCTCAATAGCCTGGAGCCGCAGCCGGCGTTGGTCGAAGAACTTGGTGATCATGATGAACCACGTCATCAGCGACATGATCAGCAACACGGCGAGGATCGATCTGCTGACGATATTGCCATTGGCAATCAGCGCACCTAGGCCATATGGATTTTCAACAACTGTCTCTTGCATTGACCGATTCCCTCTACTTATAAAAGCTTAATAATAATGGAATGAGCTAAAACCAAGTCGTTCATCAGTCGCCGGCTACTTGCCCGTCAACTTCCAGGTGATCTTGAATGGGAAAGTACCCTCGACAGGCTTGCCGTCTTCCATGGCCGGGCCCATCTTTTGTCCCTTGACTCCTTTCAAACATGCGTCGTCCAACCGCGGGAAGCCCGAACTCGTTTGCACGGTGGCGTCCAAAATCTGCCCGCTGGCCGCCACCTTCATCATCAGGATGCAGCTACCCTCTTCACCGGCGCGCTTGGAGGCGTCGGGATAGTATTCTTCGCCAATCTTGAACGGGTGCTTATTGTCGTATCTCGGTGGAGTCACTGTGTGCTGCACCGGAGCCGCCACGACGGGCGCCGGCGGCGGTGTCTTCACCTGCGTCACCACCGAAATTGCATTGGTCTCAGGGGGTGCGGCCTGGATGTCTACGAACTCCGGCGGGGGAACATAAGGCTTTATTTCTTCGAGCTTCGGCGGGGGTGGGGGCGGCTTGTCAACGTCTTTGGGTTTTTCGATCTGGGCAATTTCAACCGGAGGAATAATGTGCTGAACCAGCTGACCGGCTAACCCGGAATAAAATCCCCACACCATGACCACGTGTATGAGGATGACGACAATGAGGGCGGCGCCCCGTTTGCCGGAGAATAACGAAGGTTGTTCGTAATACATAAGTCTATGCGGCCCTACCCCTGACTCTTGATCTTGCGCATCGCGCACGCCGTCAACTTGCAGCTAGTTTCCCAGCAGCATCCCAGCAAGTTCCCTTCGGCAAGTAAATAAGACTGACACATATCCCGCCCGAACTGCAAGCGCGATGTAAGTCGAGAAAGACTCGTCCGCGCGTCAGACTTTATGAGGTCTTGGCTACTTTTGACGCCATTTTCGGAAGATCGGTCACCGCTCCCAATGAAGCGCTGCTCACTTGCCGGGAATATTTCGCCAAGGCTCCCCGCCGCGCGTAGGGTTTCGGCGCCTTCCAAGATTTTCGGCGGCGTTTGAGCTCCGCCGCAGCCACGTGCAGGGTGATTTCGCGGCGTTGCGCATCGATCGTGATTGCATCCCCGGTCTTCACCAGGGCCAGCGGACCGCCGAGCGCCGCTTCCGGCGAAATATGTCCCACCACGAAGCCATGGCTGCCCCCGGAGAACCGCCCGTCCGTGATGAGCGCAACCTCTTTTCCCAAGCCTTTTCCCATGATGGCGC
>Ga0210400_10002012_pt1 | contig 19428 bp, 14 predicted proteins | sample IncBWH26MmetaG_FD_155456 | JGI IMG/M metagenome (GOLD analysis project Ga0210400, IMG submission 155456) | Forest soil microbial communities from Barre Woods Harvard Forest LTER site, Petersham, Massachusetts, United States - Inc-BW-H-26-M | ecosystem: Environmental > Terrestrial > Soil >...
GCCGCTTCCCGACGGCCGCGGCCGGCGGTTTCGCGATCGCGCTCAAATCGTGCGCCGCGTTCCGGACGTTCATCTCGGGCGAAGCGCTCTGAGCGCTCACGGGGCGCGAACTCCCGATTGCCGCGCTCGCCGCCGGGGCCGGCATGCGCCTTCGGTTCGGGCCGATTTTCGAGCAGGAAGGGCGTTGAGCCTTGCATCAGGCTTGCGAGGGCTGCTGCGATCTCGATGGCCGGTACATTCTGCTCGGTCTCGAATTGCTCCAGCAGCGGCTGGAATGCCTTGGCCTCACCGTTCTGCAGGGCTGTTGCGATCCGTTCCTTGAAGCGTGCGATGCGCTGATCGTTGACATCCTTGATCGTGGGCAGATTCATCGCTTCGATGGGCTGGCGTGTGTGTCGCTCGATGATGCGCAGCATATTGCGTTCTCGGGGTGCCACGAACAGGATGGCATCCCCGGAACGGCCGGCACGTCCGGTCCGCCCGATGCGATGGGTATACGTTTCCGAATCGTAGGGAATGTCGTAGTTGACGACGTGCGAGATGCGCTCCACGTCGATGCCGCGGGCGGCTACATCGGTGGCGACCACGATGTCCAGCTGGCGGTTCTTCAACCGGGCAATGGTGCGCTCGCGCTGCGCTTGGGGAATATCACCGTTCAATTCGGCGGCATTGAAACCGCGGGCGCAGAGTTTCTCGGCCAGCTCGGTGGTCTCAAGCTTGGTGCGGACGAACACCAGCATCGCATCGAACCGTTCCGCCTCGAGCATGCGCGTCAGGGCGTCCAGTTTGTGCAGACCGCTCACCAGCCAGTAGCGCTGCCGAATGAGGGGTGCGGTGCTGGTCTGCTGCCGGATCGTGATCTCGACCGGATTGCGCATGTGCTTTTGCGCGATGCGCCGGATGGCGTTCGGCATGGTGGCCGAGAACAACGCGATCTCACGGCTCGGCGGGGTCTGCGTAAGGATCCACTCGATGTCATCCACGAAACCCATCTGCAGCATTTCATCGCCTTCATCGAGCACCACGAAGCGCAGCGTGGAGAGGTCCAACGTGCCGCGTTTCATATGGTCCATGACGCGACCGGGAGTCGCCACGATGACCTGCGCGCCGCGCTTCAGGCCCTTCAACTGCGGTGTGTAGCTCTGGCCGCCGTATATCGGCAGCACATGAAAGCCGGGCATGCGGACGGCGTATTTCTGAAAGGCCTCCGCGACTTGGATGGCGAGTTCCCGCGTCGGCACCATGACCAGGGCCTGCGGGGCGTTTTGCGACACATCGATGCGGGCCAGGATCGGCAGGGCGAACGCGGCGGTCTTGCCGGTGCCCGTCTGGGCCTGTCCCAGCACATCCTCGCCCTTGAGCATGCGGGGAATGGTCTCGCTCTGGATGGGCGAGGGGGATTCGTAGCCTACGGCGGCCAGGGCCTCGAGCAGGAAGTCGGGCAGCCCCAGCTCTTGAAAGCCGGGTTTTGTGGGGTCATCGGTCACTGTGGGAGGGTGCTCGGGGCAAAGGGGGGCGGGATTGTACGCTGATGCGGGCTTGGCGGCATGACAGTCGCGTCAGTGGTGCACCGGCAGGTCGAAATATGTCCCGCTGCCCCAGCGGATTCGCACGGGTATCCGGGCGTCCGCGAGTGACTCGGTGCTGACATCCCCGCCGGTGCCATAGTTGATCTGCCGGTCGGGGCGCTTGACGATCCCGATGGCCAGCACGAGCCGGCTGCCGGCCTGGATCCGGCGTCCCAGCACGCGTTGCACGGTGACATCCAGTTGCTGTTCCTCCCCCGCGCGCAGCAGGTGCCGATGGGCCAGATCACGGGCGTAGCTGGCGCGAAATTCAAACGGCGGACCGAACAGCTGCACATAGTCCCCATTGGCCAGCTGTTCAAACATGGTCACCGAGAGATCGAAATCGAATTTGTTCGGGGTAAGGTCCAGGTGCAGCTTGGGTGTACCCACCAGGTCCGTCGCCTGTGCCAGCGGGTCACTCACGAGGATCAGCGTATTGCGTTCATCGAGCGACTTCGAGATGAGACTGGCCGGCGGCGTCCAGTCCGCATCCGTCCGATCCGCCAGCTTCACCAGCTGCGTCACGGGTTGCTTATGGGCGCTGCGGCGCAACAGCAACCGGTAGCGGCCGCCACTGGGCGGTGCGATCTTGCCGGCACTCTTCGGCGGGGGCGGGTTCAGGCTTTCCGGATCCAGGAAGTAGCGCACGCTGCCCGTGGCCAGCGCATCCAGGGTCGCGGCATGCAACCAGTCATTCGCGCCGGCGAGCTGGACATTGACCCGACCTTTGATGAAGGCGGGCCAGGGTCCGCGGCGGAAAATCTGATCGAACCACTGGTAGCGCAGGTCATCCAGGTCCATCTGCGCCACCGGATCCACCGCGAGCCCCCGCACATCGGGCAGCGGGCCATTGTCGATGCTGCCATCGGTCCACGGCCCGATGACCAGCGTGTGATTGGCCTTCGGGTTGGCTTTCAGCTGCTGGTTAAAGTAATACATCGATCCCAGCTCACCCGAGGCGTAGTAGCCGGTGATGCTCAGCACCGGAATCTTGATGCGTGCAAATTGGGCACCGAAGGGCACCATGCCGTCCCAGTACGAGTCATAGCTGGGATGGCTTAGCCAGCGTTGAAAAATCGGACTCGGGTGCCGCGCCAGCCGATCCAGCTCGCGGAACGGCTGCCCGCTGGTGTACCAGCGTTTCTCCAGCTGGTGCCAGGAGGCGTCCTCGCTCTCACTCGCGTAATCCGGCACCTCGGAGTTGGTGGCATCCTGAATCCAGCGATAGGCCTGCAAGCGGAATATGCCGTTGCGCATCGGGAAGTCCACGCCCGGTGCGGTCGCATCGGCCGTGGCCACGGCCTGTAGCGCCGGCGGCATTTCGCGCAGCGCGGCCCAGGCCGTGAAACCGCTATAGCGCATGCCCGTCATGCCCACCCGGCCATCGCTCCAGGTCTGATGGGTGATCCAGGTGATGACGGCGGCGGCATCAGCGCCATCATGCTCGAATACCAAGACCTGGGCGGCCGCGGGACTGCGCACATAGGCCACGACCCCCACATAGCCATGCGCCGCGGTCTCACGCAGGTCGCTGTTGGGATCATCGCCCAAAGTGAACTCCAGCAGCGTTGGCCAGGTCGCGGGCCCCGCGCGGGGACGGATGACGCGCGCCGCCAGCTGCGGGCCATCGGCCGTCATGATGGTGACCTTGTCATCCATCACATAGCGATGCTGGTCATCGGCGCGAATCAGACCGGTCGCCGCGGTGGAGAAGTTCCGGTAGGCATCGAAGGTGAGGAATGCCCAGATCAGATCGATCGCATGCTCGCTGCTGATGCGCGGTTGTGACCGGTATTGATCCAGCGAGTGCTGCAGCGCCTCGCGGAACTGGTACACCGGGCGTGCCAGCCAGCGATTCAGTGTGAAGGCATCCAGATCCGACAGGGGAGGGACGGTCTGCTGATAGGCGCGCGTGTAGGCCTGCGCGAAAGGCAGTGACCCTTGCAGCGCTAGTGCCTGAGCGCGCAGGTACAGATCGAATATCACGGCCGGCCGGATCGGCTTGCCGGTCTCCTGCGGGCGGCGCCGCTCCAGCAGCCCCTGGCGCGTGTTCCAGGCGGAATCCACGCTTCCCGCCACCAGCTGCAGCGCGGACAGATTGTTCAGATACCGGCTGGCATCCGCCTCCTGGTACACGGGAAGCACTCGTACCGCCAGATCGCGCATGACCGCGGCGAGCGCCGGATCAGTGGTACTGCCCGGCGCATGAAAATCCAGCTCCTGCGCCCAGGCCGGCCTCAGCGCTAGCGCCAGCGCGAAGAGCGTCAGTAGCACCTGGAGCGCGCGGCGCAGCGGCCAGCGAGTCTGGGGGTCAGCCCGCATGGGGTGCCTCCGGCGGCAGCGCTTTGACTTCCACGGTCTGCGCAGGCCCGGTATCCGTGAGCTTCACCAGGTGTATGACGCGGCCGAACAGATGATCCACGACCTGCGCCACCGGTCCGATATGGACGGTGCCGGTGTAGCGCAGCTCGTTGTCGAAGGCGTCGGCCACCCGTTCCAGGAGCTCATCCGACATCGAGGACAGGGTGCCGTCCATCAGCAGCCAGGTGGGCACATGCAGCACCACTCGGGAGAGCGCGACCGCGATCTGCTCGTCCTGGCCCAGTTCCCGGTCCCAGCGATGCACTTCATCCAGCATCGGCACCAGGCGCCTGAGCTTCATGCGTCGCAGGGCCTGCTCATAGGCCTCGGCCTTGAATTCGGTGATATTGAGCGGATAGGCCAGCACTTCACGCAGGGTGCCGCGCGGCAGGTAGGGGGTGCCCCGCGGCAGGAACAGCACCGATGCATCCTTCGGCCGGGTGACCTGGCCGTGACCCCAGGGCCACAGCCCCGCCAGGGCGCGGAACAGCTGGGTGCGATTGGTGCCGTGGGCGCTCTCCACAATGACGCGTTCGCCGGCATGGATCGCGACATGCGGCTCCTGGAGGCCGTCCTGACCGGCGCTGGATTCAACGACCAGGTTGTCGAACATCACCACGCCCGGTTCGCCGTCCACATACTGGATCTTGGAATCAAACGGCTGCACCACCTTCGGATGCAGCAGCGCATCGCGGAAGCTGGCCACCCGCAACAAGGTGGCGCGCCAGTCGGCAATGGTGCTGAAGTTATCGACGAACCAGCGTAGGGATGACTGCGCTTGGGTGAACGCGGCCGCCGCCATCATCAGGCCGCCGAAGGAGATCTTGCCGGTGAAGTACAGCGGCGCGGCCACCAGGATCGGGGCGACATTGGTTATCCAGCCGAAGCCGGCCGATACCCAGGTGATGTTGGTCAGGCCGGAGACGAGCTTGCGTGTGGCCGCCAGGACATTGGTCACATGCGTCTCGACCCGGCGCAGTTCGTCGGCTTCGCCGGAAGCCAGCGTAATGTCATCCAGATGTTCGTTGACGCGCACCAGGGCCACCCGCAGATCCGCCTCGCGGGCATAGCGGAAGGCATTGCGCGCAATCAGGCTGCGGCCCACCCAGTAGCTCAGGAGCGAGCCGGTGAGCGCGTAGATGATCGCGGCCCAGAGCATGAAGCCGGGTACGGCGTAGTCATGCACGCCGATCCGGAACACAAACGCACTGGAGAGCACCCACAGCACACCGGAGAAGGAAATCAGCAGGATGGTGGATTGCAGCAGCGCCATGCCGAGATCGGCAGTGAGCTCGCACAGATGGCGGGCGTCCTCGTGCATGCGCTGATCCGGGTTCTCGCCCATGGCCCCGGCATTGGCGAGCCAGAAGGCGCGCCGCGGCTGCATCCAGTGCTCCAGCAGATCCGTCGCGAGGGCTTCACGCATCCGCAGCTTCAGCATCTCGCCGACCCAACGCTGCGCCACATTGAGCACGGTCAGCAAGGCGGCAAGAATGAAGTACACCCCCAGCTGCACCATGAAGTCGTGCAGATCGCGGCGCGAGAGGGCGTCGTAGAAGGGCTTGTTCCAGATGTTCAGCCGGATCTGGACATAGGCCGTACCACCGATGACCACGAATGCCGCGGCCATCAGGGTAATGATGGTCTTGCCGACCCGGCTGGCAAAGGTCGCGCGCGTGAGCGCAAAGACCTGGGGTACCAGGCCGGCGTCGGCGTCTGCGTGGTCCGTGTCAGTCTGCGTCGGCTCGTCCATCAGCCCTATAATGCATCAGGACGGTAGGACCCGGTGGCTGGCACCGAGTCCCACCCTTGAGCCGACTTGGAATCAGCGCGGTGCCCAGCGCCCGCCCGTCATGTGCCAGCCATCACCGCGGTGTTCCCAGCGATTGGGCACCCAACGGTATCCCGGGCGCGGTGCGGACCAATGCCCGCCGACCCAGACATGCCGGCCACCCACCCAGTTCCAGTAGCCGCCCAGCCAGACGTAGCCGGCCGCCGGAGGCGCGCCATAGACCTCTACTTGGGGAGCCGGGGGCTCGATCGTCACGGCGCCCGTGTAATAGCCGCCGCCGGCGTAGTAGCCGCGGGCCGGAACGACTACGCAGGCGCTGACGGTCAATGCCACCGCAGCCGCCAAGACCAGGTTTCGGACGTGGATATCAATGTTTCGCATAGGAGACCTCAATGTGACATGACGCACCCCTGGCGCGCCTTGTAGCCAATTAAACGCCGTCGCAGCAGAACCGTGCACGGTCCAAGTTCAAGATTTTGTAACGATGCCGGCTATGACCCGGTCGCGGGCCGCCGTCGCGCTGATGAAGGCCGCGTAGCTCCATGTAAGGTGTCGGGAAGAAGTCTGGACGCCGGTTTTCTGGTCAAATTGTTCCGACAAATCACCGGTCGGGGGCGTGAAGGCGCGGACGGTTTCGAGAAACGCATCACCGCGCCGCAGCCACGGTTGTGCGCCCTCGGGGCTCATCCGGCCGGCCGCGAGGTAGCACAGCTGCGCGGCTCCCAGGGTCGAGAAGTAGTACGCGCCACCCGAGTAGTACACATCCCCCGGATAACGGCCCATGGCCGGGCCGCAGCCCACCGGCCGCTGCGCATTGATCGCGTACTGGTGCGCAAAGAGTTCCTCCAGTCGCGTCAGGGTCGCATGGATGCGCGGATCCGCCGGTGAATGTCGCACTCCCGACAGATCGGTATGCACGGCGGCGAGGATCACGGCAATATCCAGTTGCTTGGGCGATGTCGCGCCACCTTGCAGTCGGCGCGAACGGTAGTAGCCCTGCTCGCTGTCCCAGAAGTCATCGAGCAGCGAAAAGATCGATGCAGCGACCGGGTCCTCGCCGAGGGCCGCCGCGGCGGTGCACAGCGTGTAATAGTGCAGGCCCAGATCCTCCTCCCAGATGTCGTAGGAGGGGTCGTGCCAAAACGCGCGGGTGTAATCAAGATCCGCCTGCAGCAATCGTGCGGCGCTCTCGCGCAGAGCCGGTTCGAGCGAGGCGAGCTGCAACCAGCGCTGCAGGGTGAGCGCCCGCAAGGCGATGCCATCGTGCTGCGGCCGGGGCCAGCGGGAGATGTCCAGCGTGCCATCGGCATTGAGGCGGGTTTCGCCGCGGATGCGCTCGCCGTGTGCCCGGGATAGGTCCGCATCCGTGCGCAGATACTGCACGAAGGCGGGCTGGACGCGCTCGCGCCACTGCGGTTGTGCCACCAGCGTGCGGCCATCACGGGCATCGAGCCCGAGACTGAAATGCACAAACTGTTCGAACAGCTGCAGGGCCTCGTCGCCCAGCGTGCCGCGCGCATACAGCATGCGCAGCGCATCCATCACGACCGCCGAATCCCGATACCAGTGGAAGAAGTAATCCGGATCCGGGTCGTAGGCGGCCAGCACCGGGGAGGCGACGACGGAACCAACATGCGCCTGGACACTTTGCCCGAATCCCGGTCGCTGCTTGATGATGTCGATGGCGGAGATGCCGCGCAGCATCTGGTGCGCGCAGTGGTGGTACTGGGCCTCGATCCAGTCCTCAAGCGGGGCGTTCAACGTTGACCACTGATTCGCGGGCTGCTGAAGCCCAGTTTTCGCAGGCCGTTCTGAATTTCAGGTATCTGCATGAACAGCTTCCACAGCAGTCCGGAGCGGTGGTTTTCTATCATGATGATGATGGGCCCCTGATCAATCGCCAGGAAGGTATCCGCATACCAGTTGCGCCGCTCGCAAAAGGCGTCGACGAAGCCATAGCGCCCCCAGACCTTGGTGCCGTAGCGGCGCAGGAAGTGACGGATGGCGGCGAGTGAGGCCGCGGGCGTATAGGGCAGGCTGGACAGCGCCGCGGTGGGGGAAATCGTGCCGTTGTCGTTGGCCGGATCGTGCGCGGCGTAACCGTCCGGGTCGTCGCTGGCGGTGAGCCCCCAGCATTCACTGCTGTATCCGGGGTGCCCGTGCGGGTTGCGCGTGCAGTGCGCATGATTGATGCGCGCATGGGCCAGGTTCTGCTGCCAGTAATCCGCATACCGGTCCTTCAGGCCGCGGGGATCCAGGCCGCAGAAGCTGTAGTGGCTGAAGAACAGGGGGCCGCCGAGCGGCATCCCCAGGGGCAGCGTGATGTCGTAGTAGGACTTGCCGTTCAGGAAGTCGCGGCCGGCGGCGAAGCCGCGGTGATAGACCTGCGGATCCACCCCGTAGCGCGGAGCGGCGGCGGCCAGTACATAGGTGATCAGACACTCGTTCCAGCCATGGATTTCATGGTCCATGGCCCAGCCATTGTTGGGACTCCAATGCCAGTACAGCAGCTGCCGATGATCTTGCGTGAACCAGCTCCACTCGACCTCTTCCCACAGACCATTGGCGCGACTTCGCAGCTGCGCCTCCGCGGGCAGCTGCGCATCGAAGTACTGCCGCACGCACAGCAGCCCCATGCACAGAAAGGAGGTTTCAACCAGGTCCGCGGCATCATCCTTGCGGCCGAAGGCAATCGTGGCGCCGCTGCGTCCATTCAGAAAGTGCGGCAAGGCGCCGTGATAGCAGGGCGCGCGAGTCAGGACCTCCAGCATGGCGCTGATCCGGGTGACGGCGGCCGCGCGCGTGATCCAGCCGCGCGCCACGGCCACGATGATGCACATGAGGCCAAAGCCGGTGCCACCAACGGCGGCCAGGTCGTCCACCGCCACAGCGCGCGTGGTGCGCCGATCGGGTGCGAGGCCGCTCACCGGGTGGCCACCCTCCCAGAAGAAGCGGAAGGTCTGCCGTTGCACCTGCTCGAGCAATGCCTCATCGGGCAGGGCGGCCAGCGCGGCCGGGCTCAAGGTGCGCCCGCCGTGCGCGCCGCGGGCGCGAGGTGTGCGGATGGATCCTGCGGGTCTCTTGGGTATGGTGGCCATCCTGTATCCTAATAACTTATGAGCCGGATCGAAACCCTGATTGCCAGCATGACCCTGGCCGAAAAGCTGGGCCAGCTGACCATGACCGCTTCCTCATTCACGGTCACCGGACCGGTGATTGCCGGGGATTCCACTGAAGCCATCCGCAGCGGGGCCATCGGCAATCTGCTCAATATGGTCGGCGCGGGGCCGGTTCGGGACATGCAGCGGCTGGCGGTGGAGGAGTCGCGGCTGAAGATTCCGCTGCTGATCGGGCTGGACATCATTCATGGGCACCGCTCCTTGTTTCCGGTGCCGCTGGCCGAAGCGGGGATTTTCGATCCTGGGGTGTGGGAGGCCACTGCGCGCGAAGCCGCGATCGAGGGGGCCGCCGACGGTTTGGCCATGACCTTCGCCCCCATGCTGGATGTGTCACGCGATCCGCGTTGGGGTCGCACCGTCGAGGGGTCGGGGGAGGATACCTGGCTTGCCGAACAGATGGCCGTGGCCAAGGTGCGGGGCTTTCAGGGCGCGGACTTGGCCGCTCCTGATGCGCTGGCGGCCTGCGCCAAGCATTTCTGCGCCTATGCGCCCGTGACCGCGGGTCGTGAATATGCGTCGGTGGATATCTCCGAACGGACCCTGCATGAGATTCACCTGCCGCCGTTCGAGGCGGCGGTTCGTGCCGGAGTGGCCACGGTCATGCCGGCCTTTACGGATCTGGCCGGTATGCCCATGACGGCGCACGTCGGGCTGCTGCGCGACTGGCTGCGGCTGCGCACCGGCTTTGCTGGCGTGATTGTCAGCGACTACAACGCCATTCGCGAACTCATCAATCATGGCGTGGCGGCGGATCTGCCCGAAGCCGCGGCCCTCGCCCTGCAGGCCGGGGTGGACATCGACATGATGGCGGATGGCTACCGGCACGGGCTGCCGGTGGCGTTGGAACGCGGACTGGTCAGCCTGGAGCAGATCGACACGGCGGTGCGGCGAGTCCTGCGGTTGAAGGAACAGCTCGGGCTGTTCGATGACCCGTATGGCCGTTGTCGCACCCAGGAATCGCCGGCGGTCATCGCCCGCCGCCGCGCCCTGGCCCGCCGGGTGGGCGCGCAGTCGCTGGTGTTGCTGAAGAACGAGCACGATACCCTGCCATTCAAGCCCGGATTGCGCCGCCTGGCCGTGATAGGCCCGCTGGCCGATGCCGCCGAGGAAATGCGCGGCCCGTGGTGGGCGGCCGGGGTGGCGGAGAATCATGTCAGCGTGTTCAACGGTTTGCGTACGGCATTGCCGGACACACTGATGAGCTACGCGCAGGGCGTGAGCATCGAGGGGGATGACACCGCCGGCATCGCCGCGGCCGTGGCGCTGTGTGAACAGGCCGACAGCGTGCTGTTGTGCCTGGGCGAGGCCGCCGTGATGAGCGGGGAGGCCGCGAGCCGCGTCCACCTGGGCCTGCCGGGCGCGCAGGATGCGCTGGCCCGGGCCGTGCTCAGCCGTGCACACGCGCTGAACACCCCCTGCGCGGTGGTGCTCTTCTCGGGTAGGCCGCTGACGGTGCCTGAGCTGGTGCAGGAGAGCACGGCGGTATTGGCGGCGTGGTTCCCGGGCTGCGAGGCCGGCCATGCCGTGGCCGATGTGGTGCTGGGCAAGGTCTCGCCCAGCGGCCGCACGGCGATTTCCTGGCCCCGCTCGGTGGGCCAGATTCCCATATTCCACAGTGAACGGCGCAGCGGTCGGCCCGCAAATCCTGCTGACAAGTTCACCAGCAAGTATCTGGATTCGCCCAATGAGCCCCTGTTCGCCTTCGGGCATGGTCTGACCTATGGCCGCTTCCGATATTCGAACCTGCGCGTATCCCCCGCGCAGCTCTCGGTGCGCGACACCCTCGAGGTGCAGGTGGATCTGACCAACGAGGGGTCATGCACCGCCTGCGAGACCGTGTTCGTGTTTACCCATGATGTGGTGGCCAGCGTCTCGCGCCCCTTGCTACAGCTGGCGGCGTTCGCGCGTCAGGAGCTAGCTGCCAGAGAGACCCGCACCGTTACCCTCGCCGTGCCGGCCGAGCGCCTGCGGTTCCTGGGTCAGGATCTGCGCCCCGTGTTCGAACCCGGCAGCCTTGAAGTCCTGGTCGGGCCGCGGGCCGATCGCGCCGATCTGCTGGTCGGCACGGTGCAGCTGGGCTAGCGCGGAAACTTCAGGAAGATGGCGTCCACGGCGGCGCGGATCCGCTGGGTCGCGGCATCCCCGGTGAGCCCGGCAAGACTGGTTTCGGCCGAGGCATGCCACAGGGGGCTGCGGGTCGCCGCATCGTACAGGTCCACGGTAATGAAACTCTGATGGTACTCATAGGGCTCGCCCCAGCCCCAGCCCCAGCCCGGTCCCCAGGCGCGTCCCCTGAAACCGACGCCATATTCCCAGCCGTCCGGGTAGACCCCATCGACCTCACGATCCATGCCGATGCCATAGCCAATGAGGCACTGGGCCGCGGGCGCCGCGTTGCCGGCCGGAGCCGCACCCGGCGGGGCGCCAGGAGCCGCACTAGGCCGGTCGACCAGCGGCCGGCCCATCGTTTGCAGGTTGGCGGCGATGGCATCGCGCAGGCGACCTTCATTCAATGGGTTGGCGATGGTGTTGCGCAGGGGACTGGCACCTTTGAAGCCACCCGCCCAGGCAACGGACTGGCAGTGCACGCTGGCCAGCAGCTGGCTATTTTCATCGGTCCTGACCGGAATCGCCGTGCAGCCTGCCAGCGCCGCGCCCAGCGCCGCGATCGGAAGCAAAATGGTAAGCCTGCGCATCATTACGTCCTCGCAACATCCCCGCACCACCACGGTATAACGTGCGGGCGAGCGGCCGGTTGACGGCCCGTACGCCCCACTCCTTACCCCACGGCAAGCGCCTGATATGCTGGCGATGGGGTTGCCAACCAATATCTTATGATCCAGACGCTGCAATTGCTCGTCGTGCTGCTGGCCGTGATTGCTGCCGTGGAGGCCGTGGCCGTCCGCTTGAAGGTGCCCTCATCCATCCTGCTGGTGCTGACCGGCGTCCTGTTGGCATTGATCCCGAAACTGCCCGCCGTGACCCTCGCCCCGGAGCTGGTGCTGCTGGTCATATTGCCGCTGTTCATCTACGCGGCGGCCTTCGCCATGAGCTGGAAGGATTTTTGCGCCAACCTGGGAGGCATTTCGCTGCTTGCGGTCGGCTGTGTGCTGTTCACCACGGTGCTGGTGGCGGCGGCCTGTCACCTGTGGCTGCAGCTGTCCTGGCCGGTGGGATTTACGGTGGGCGCCATCGTTTCGCCGCCCGATGCGGTCGCACCCCTCTCGATTGCCCGACGCATGCAGATCCCGCGGCGCATTCTCACCATCCTGGAGGGCGAGGGCCTCGCCAATGATGCGACGGCGCTGGTGCTGGTGCGGTTCGCGGTGGTGGCCGTGAGCGCCGGGAGCGTGTCCATCGGCCATGCATCGGCGCTGTTTTCGCTGATCGTCGTGGGCGAGGTGCTCTGGGGCATTGCCATCGGCTGGTTGATGCTGCATCTGCGCCATTGGGCGCGCGACACCCATATCGAAGTCACCCTGTCCCTGCTGACGCCGTTCCTGGCCTTCTGGCCGCCGGAACACCTGGGCGGCTCGGGCGTAATCGCCACCGTCGCCTCCGGGCTGTATGTGAGTTGGAATGGTCCGCTGCTGATCAGTGCCGCGACCCGACTGCAGGGGGTGTTCTTCTGGGATTTTCTGGTGTACCTGGTCGAGGGTCTGGTGTTTCTGGTCACCGGTTTGCAGGCGCGGGCCATCGTGGAGGGTATCGCGGGCTACTCGACCTCTGAGCTCGCCATTGCCGCAGGGATCGTCAGCGTCGTCGTCATCGGGGCGCGCTTCCTGTGGATTTTTCCGGCGGCCTATCTTGCGGTGCTGGGCCGTCACGCGGATGCGGCCAGCGAGGATTCGATTTCGTGGCAGCACGCCTTCAGCCTCGCATTCACCGGAATACGCGGCGTGGTTTCGCTGGCCGCCGCGCTGTCCTTGCCGGTACTGCTGAATGACGGCACGCCGTTTCCCGGTCGCAATCTCATCCTGTTCCTCACGTTCGCCGTAATCCTGGTGACCCTGGTGGGTCAGGGACTCGCCTTCCCCGGCGTCATCACCTGGCTGGGATTGGCCAACGCGGGTCGCCGCGAGCGCATCCGCGACCGGATGGATGAGTTCAAGGCACGACGCGCGGCCATCAAGGCAGCGCTGGTCCGGCTCGAGGAAATGGCAACCGAGGGCAAGCTGGCCGAAGAGGTGCTGGAACCGGTGCGGCGGATGTACCGGGAGCGCCTGCGTCATATCGAGCATCGCGGCGCCGGGGACGAGACCCATGCGGCGCAGATTCGCGAACGCGATGCGGTCGAATACCGGTTGATCGCCGCGGAGCGGGATCACATCAATGCGACCTATCGCCAGGGTGAGCTGAAGGATGAAGCCCGCCGCCGGGTCGAGCGGGAGTTCGACCTGCGTGAGGCGCACCTCGCCAGCGTGGGTGGCCAGGAAACTTCATAGTGGGAGCAGCGAAAGTGGGAAAGATGCCAGGTAAGCCCCAGGCCCCGGGCGGTGCGCGGCGGGGCGAACAGGTCCTGCAGCGGCTGCGGGAGCGGCCGCCCACACTGTGGTATCAGGGAGAGCAGATCAAGGACGTGACGACCCATCCGGCACTGCGCGGCGGCGTGGCGACCCTCGCAAAACTGTACGACCTGCAATGGCAGAACGAGGCGGTCAGCCTGTTTGATTCGCCCACCACCGGCAACAAGGTGGGCCGCTCCTTTCTCATCCCGCGCACGCTCGAGGAGCTGCGCAGCGTCAGCGCGGCAATGCGGGTCTGGCAGGACTTCACCCATGGCCAGATGGGACGCGCGCCGGACTACATCAATCGCGCCATCACCGGCTATGCCGGCGGCGCGGCGTTTCTGGCTGAAGCCGATCCGCGCTACGGGGCCAACGCGCTGCGCTATCACGAATATCTGCGGGAAAACGATCTGTGCCTGACGCACACCCTGATACCGCCGCAAGCCAATCGTGCGGTGAGCATGCAGGAGCAGTCGGATCCCTACATCGCCGCGCGGATCAAGGAAGAAACGGATGCCGGCATCGTCATACGCGGCTGCCGGATGCTGGCGACCCTGCCGATTTCCGATGAGATCATGGTGTTCCCCTCGACGCTGCTGAAGCGGGCCGTGGAGGATGCGCCTTACGCCTTTGGCTTCTCCATACCCAATGACACCCCCGGCTTGAGATTCATCTGCCGGGAGAGCCTGGACTATGGCCGCTCGCACTTCGATCATCCGCTGGGCTCGCGGTATGAGGAGATGGACGCAGTCGTGGTGTTTGATGATGTGCTGGTCCCCTGGGAGAACGTCCTGCTGTACGGGGATGTGAACCACTGCAATCAGGCCTATTCGCGCACCGGGGCCGTGGTGCACATGACGCACCAGGTGGTCGTCAAGAACATTGCCAAGACCGAATTTCTGCTGGGCCTCGCGGCGATGCTGGTGAACGCCATCGCGGCCGAATCCCTCCAGCACATCCAGGAGAAACTCGCGGAGATCTGGGTGAACCTCGAAACCATGCGCGCATTCCTGCGCGCCGCCGAGGCGGATGCGCAGCTGGATGAATGGGGCGTGATGCGGCCTGCCTGGGACCCGCTGGATGCCGCCCGCAATCTGTATCCGCGGCTTTATCCGAGGATGGTGGAGATCATCCAGCAGATCGGCGCCAGTGGCCTCGTCGCCATGCCCAGCGCCGAGGACATGACGGGTCCTCTGGCCGAGGATATCCGTAAGTACTACCAGGCTGCGCGCGCCGAGGCCTTCGATCGTGTCCCGATGTTCAGGCTGGCATGGGATGTGGCGGTGTCGGCCTTCGGTTCGCGCCAGGTGCTGTATGAACGCTTCTTCTTCGGTGATCCGGTGCGCATGGCGGGTGCCCTGGTCACCGGTCACAACGCCCAGATCCAGCACTATGCGGAGCGCGTACGGGCCTTCGTGAGAGAGGGCCGGGACGAGTTGCTGGGGTGAGGATCGCCGTCAGGGCGCATCATTCGGCCGTGCTGTGGCCTCGTATTCATCGAGTGCGATGGCCCGCTTGTCGAACAGGTCCCCGTGTATCTCGATGTGGCCAATCTTGCAGGCCGGCATGACGAACGCAATCAAGACGCAGTGATCGTTCAGCCACAGTCCTGGAATCGGGGCTCGTGTATCGATGCGATGGATTCCGGCCTCGTACCAGCGAAATTCGCGAATCGTCGTCCGGCCGGGATTGCGCGGATCAGGCGCCACCACATATTTGCGCGTCAGCGCACCGGCAAGCTCGCGAGCCCGCTGTTCCTTCTGCAGCGCTGCATCCGCAGCCCCCGCAAGTTCGGCTCGCCAGTCGACGCCAGCGCCGGGAACGGCGGCCGGCAGCGTGATGGCAGTGGTCGAATCCGCTTGCCGGACGCTCGGGGCGGACGGCGCCGCCGCAGTGGTGGGGATACGACGCGCATGAAATGCGCCGCGGGGCGTCGCAGGTGAGGGCACCGGGATCAGGATTGAGGTGAAGGTCTCGGCTTCTTCGACCTCTTGCACGGGGACCCGCCAGAAAGCCCGCAACGCCAAGCCATGCGCCGCCGCCACCAGCAAGATGGCCGTGATCCTTGACGGGATGTGTGAACGTTGCCGCATTGTCAAAAAAACGTTGTATATGGTTATATACGACAGCTGATTTTCGGTGGAGTTTCGCATGGCCGGTAGAAGCCGATGGGGTGGGGAGCGTTTGGTTTGGCTCGCGGCGCTCGTCGTCGGCACGGTGGCCAGCCTGCCGGTGGCTGCGGCCGATCCCTGCGATGGCTTCAGCTGGAATGTGGCCCATGAGCGCGCGCTCTTCGCGGCTCCCGCTGCGCCGGTGACCGCGGCGGTTGCTGCAGGGTCTGCGCCGATGCTGGAACTCGACAAACTGTATGACATCACTCTGGCGCCCCAGGACAAGGTCAGCTTTGTGCTGGCGCCGGCCAAGAAGGCTCTGGCGGATGGCGCCTTTGCCGGCATGGTCAAGCTGCACCTTGCCGTTTCCGGCAAGTACCGCGTATCCCTGAGCGAGGGGTTCTGGGTCGATGTGATCGCGGAGGGCAAGTTCGCGCCCACCGATGATTTCACGGGCGCGCACGAATGCCGGGCGCCGCGCAAAATCGTCCAGTATTCGCTGCCGGCGGGTGACCTGGCCCTGCAGTTCAGCAACACCCACAGTGCCAGCGTGCGAGTTACCATCACCGCGGCACCCAAGTAAGCCGCACGGAGCCGCGCGGTGAGGAGGTGTGGGATTCTCGCCGCTCTGTACCTGTTGGGCGGCCTCATGGGCGCCGCCGGTGCGACGCTCACCGCGGCGCCCTTGGGGTCGATGCCCTACATCAATCACCGCGACCCGCCGCCGTATCTGCCCTTGTCAGGACCGGCGGCCGACGCCTATTCACTGGGCCACGCGGTGTTCAATACCGATTTCCTCGCTGCCGGCACCGCCGGCGCAGGGCGCCGCGCGGGTCTGGGCCCGCTCTTCAATACCGCTTCCTGTGATGAGTGCCACAACGAGGGGGCCCATGGCCGCGGCCCGGTCCTAGAAGGCCCGCTGCCGAACACCATGGTGGCGGAGTTGGAAGCGGTGCCGGCCGTTGGCGGCACGGCGCCACTCGACGCTGCGGATCCGCCGGGCGACCCGGTATACGGACAGGTACTCAGTCCGCTCGCCGTCGAGGGATTCACGCCGGAAGGCGAAATCGTCGTTCATTACCATGTCGTGCAGCGCAGTTACCCGGATGGCAGCCTGTGGACGCTTCGCGACCCGGAGTACATGCCGACGCATCTTGGCTATGGGCCGATGGCGATGAACATCGTGATCAAGCCGCGTCTCGCACCGGCACTGTTCGGTCTGGGATTATTGGAAGCTGTTCCAGGACAGCCCGCTCAAGGCGGCCCGGGACGATTCGGCTGGCAGGGCGCGGCACTGACGATTCGGGATCAGACCACTCGTGCACTGTCCCGCGAGATGGGTGTCACCAACACGGATCGTCCCGTTGATGACTGTACGGCCAGCCAGACGCAGTGCCGGCAGCAGCGCGATCCGCAAGCTCCGGAAATGTCGGGTGAGCTGCTGGATGCGCTGCTGACGTTTGAGAAGTGGCTGTCGGTGCCGCAGAACCCGGTGACGCCGGAGCCGCGGCAGCAGGCTGCCGGATTGAAGCTGTTCAAGGCCACCGGATGTTCCGGTTGTCACCGACCGGAGCAACCCGTCGTGTTGCTGCAACCGAATGGCCAGCCCCTGCGGGCGATGATCGCCCCATACACGGATCTCGCGGTGCACGACCTCGGGGTCGGCCTTGCAGATCGAGAGCTGTCCGGAGCTGTGCATTCCACGCGTTGGCGCACTGCGCCGCTGTGGGGCATGGGCTATCGGCTGAGTCGCGAGAAGTATCCGACCTTCCTGCACGATGGACGTGCGCGTTCGGTGGAAGAGGCAGTGTTGTGGCACGACGGCGAGGCGGCAGTCGTTCGCGAGCGGTTCGAACATCTGCCGCGTGTGCAGCGCGTACAGCTGCTGAGGTTTGTCGGCGCGCTATAGCGAATTTCTGGCTGTTCACATCGGTAAGTACGCTGGTCCGCGAGCCGGACCTCTGGTGACATGGTGCCCACAACCTGTCACGGAGACCGCGGATCATGAGCTCGATTGCCGGCACCCGATTGAATGTTGCGCGTTCCTCGTTGCCCATTGCGGTGCTGCTGACCGTACCGACGCTGGGCTGGGCGCAGGAGTCGCCGTTTCTGACCGGTGCAACGGCGCTGCAGACGAATGTTCTGGCGTGGATGACGCCCATAGCGATAATTCTGGTGATGTTGCTCGGTGGCATGGCCATGGCGAACCGAATTTCCTGGGCGTGGGCCCTGTGTGCCGTGCTGGGAATTGGGATCGTCTTCGGGGCGCCTCAAATCGTGACCTGGGTACGTTCGCTGTTCGGCGTATGAGAATGGTGATGACCTCCAGTCCCACCAGTCGTACCGCGGACACGCTGTTTGTGGGCGCGACCCGTCCGCCCATGCGCTGGGGCGTGACTTATGCGGCGCTCGTCTTCAACCTGGTGTTCACCCTGGAATTGTTTCTGGTAAGCCGCAACCTGCTGGCGCTACTGCTGGCGCTGCCGATTCATGGCATCAGTGCCTTGCTTTGCGTTCATGACGCCCGATTCTTCGATCTGCTGCTGCTGTGGGTGCGCACGCGGCTGCCGGCCTTGCTGGGCAATGGCCTCTACTGGAAGGCGTCAAGTTACAGTCCCTTGACCGTGTCGGTCGGTCAACGCCGCAAGCATGAGCCCACGCCGTACACGGCCCTCGTCGAGCCTGCGAGCAGATTCGAATGAACTTGAGCAGTGCGACGAGAATCCGGCTCGAAGCGCAGGCTTCGAGGCACGTGCCCTACCTGGCGCATGTTTCCGAAAACGTGATCAGCACCCGCGCTGGGGACTACCTGCAGGTGTTCCGGCTTGCCGGTTTGGGATTCGAGACGGCGGATGATGCCAGATTGAATACCTGGCACGAGCGGCTGAATGTGCTGTGGCGCAATCTGGCCAGCCCGCATGTGGCCCTTTGGACCCATATCATCCGCCGGCGCGAGCGCGTGGCGCCGGTACCCCCGGAAGCGGACTTTGCCGGGACCTTGAATGCGAAATACCGGCAACGCCTTTCGGCTGAAAAGCTGATGCTCAACGAGCTTTACCTGACCGTGCTGTTCCGACCCGTGGTCGGCGCGGCACCGGGCTTGCTGGCGAAGCTGCTGGCGGGCTCCGGCAAGACCCGCGACGCCAGCACGCCCGAGGCGGTTGATGCTTGCGACAAGCTGGCCCGGACGGTTGCAGCTTCCTTGCAGGACTGCGACCCGGAGCGGCTGGGTCTCTACCACGGCGCACGCAGTCCGAATTCCAGGGTGCTGGAGTTCTTGGGATTGCTGCTGGACGCGGACAGCCGGGCCGTGCCACTGCCGCGGGCGCCGCTCGCGGAAGTGCTGGCGACGACCCGCTGCCTGATCGGCAATGAAATCATCGAATACCGCCAGCCGGCCGGGACGCGGGTCGCCGCCGTGCTGGGTGTGAAGGAATATCCGACCCCGACGCTGGTGGGGATGTACGACCGCCTGTTGTCGGCGCCGTTCCCGTTTGTCCTCACGCAGTCGTTCGCCTTCCTGTCCAAGCCCGCGGCGCAGGGCCTGCTGCAACGGCAGTACAACCGGATGGTGAATGCAGGGGACTTCTCCGTCTCCCAGGCCCAGGAGCTGAAAGTGGCCCTGGATGCACTGACCAGCAGCGAGTTTGTGATGGGTGACCACCACTTGACATTGCAGGTTTTTGCCGACGCTGCCGAGGATGGTACCCAGGGGGCGCTGCAGCGGCGCTTTCGTGCCCTCATTGACCATGTCGCACTGGCGCGCAGTCTCCTGGCCGATACCGGCATGGTTGTCGCCCGCGAAGATCTGGGTCTGGAGGCGGCCTACTGGGCGCAGCTGCCGGGCCATTTCGGGATGCGGCCGCGCAAGGCGCCCATCACCTCGCGCAATTTCTGCGCCATGGCGCC
>Ga0210400_10002014_pt1 | contig 19421 bp, 15 predicted proteins | sample IncBWH26MmetaG_FD_155456 | JGI IMG/M metagenome (GOLD analysis project Ga0210400, IMG submission 155456) | Forest soil microbial communities from Barre Woods Harvard Forest LTER site, Petersham, Massachusetts, United States - Inc-BW-H-26-M | ecosystem: Environmental > Terrestrial > Soil >...
CGCCGCGCGCGCCGGGGTGTTCGGCTACGACTACGCCAAGGGCGAATATTGGCTGTCGCAGGAATTCCGCGACCTGATGGGAAAGGTCGCGATCGAGGCGGCCTCGTCCGCCGAGGACCCGCGGGTGATCTTCCACCCCGACGACCGCGACACCATGCGCTCGCTGGGCCAGGCCAGCATCGACGCTGGCCAGGCGGTCTCCAGCGACGCCCGCGTGCTTCGCCCGGAGGGCCCGGTGTGGGTGCGGATCTATTGGCAGACCGAATGCGACGCCTCCGGTGCGCCGGTTCGCGGCGTCGGCCTGCTGCTGGATATCGACGAGCAGAAGCGCCAGGAGCTGGCGCTCACCGAGGCGCGCCTGCTGGCGGAATCGGCCACCGCCTCGAAATCGAGCTTCCTGGCCTCGGTCAGCCACGAAATCCGCACGCCGATGAACGGCATCGTGGGCGTACTCAACCTGCTCAAGCGCGAAGGCCTCAGCGCCGAAGGCCGCGACCTGCTGGGCGAGGCCTTGGCCTGCAGCGACATGCTGGCCCAGTTGATCGACGACGTGCTGGACTTCTCCAAGATGGAGGCCGGCAAGCTGGACGTGACGCCGGCGCCCACCGATCCGGCCGCGGTGATGGCCAGCGTGGTGGCCCTGTTGCATCCGCAGGCCGACAGCAAGAACCTCTATCTGCGCGCCAGCGCCGAACCGCAGGCCTGGGACGGCGGAGGCTGGGCGATGGTCGACCCGATCCGCCTGCGCCAGTGCCTGTTCAACATCATCGGCAACGCCGTCAAGTTCACCGAGACCGGCGGCGTCGAGGTGCGCATGACCGCCAACGGCTCGGGCGCGGCCCGCAAGCTGCGCGTCGAGGTGCAGGACACCGGCGTCGGCGTGCCGGACGACGCCAAGGACGCCCTCTTCGACCGCTTCCAGCAGGCCCATTCAGGCCCCGACCGCAAGTTCGGGGGCACCGGCCTGGGCCTGGCCATCTCACGCAACCTCGCGCGGATGATGGGCGGTGACATGGGCTTCGAGAGCGCCGAGGGCCTGGGCTCGGTCTTCTGGTTCGAGATCGACGCGCCGCCCGCCGAGGCGCCGGCCCACGCCCCCAAGGCCGAGGGCGGCGAGGCCCCCCTGGCCGGCTTGAAGGTGCTGATCGTCGACGACAACCGCACCAACCGCCTGGTGGGCCTGAAATCGCTGGAGGCGCTGGGCGCCGAGGCCGAGACCGCCGACAGCGGCGAGGCGGCCATCGCCGCGGCCGTGCGCGGCGGCTATGACCTGATCCTGATGGACGTGAACATGCCCGGCATGGACGGCCTGGAGGCCACCCGCCGCATCCGCGGCCTAGGCTCGCCGCAGGCCGACGTTCCCGTGGTCGCCCTCACCGCCGACGTCATGACCCACCACCAGGCGGCCTATCACGCCGCGGGGATGAACGGCTTCGTGCCGAAGCCCTTCTCGCCCAGCCAACTGCTGGGCGAGATCCTGCGGATCGCCGGCTGAGTTATCTGCCGTCCGGCGAGAAGGCCAGCAGCACGTTCACCGGGTTGCCGCCGGTGTTGGACGCCCCCAGGAAGCCGCTCATCGTATAGACCATGCCGCCGGCGATGGCCGGGCCCATGCCGTCGATGCTGCCGCCCGGCTGGCCCTTCACCTGGTTGACGGTGTCGTAGGTCTGGGCGGTCGTCGAGAAGGCCCAGATGATCTTGCCGGTCGCCGGATCGTAGGCCCGGAACCAGCCGTCCATGGTGCCGGAGAACACCGCGCCCGGCATCACCGAGGGCGCCGCCGACTGCGCCCGGACGCAGGCGCCCTTGGCGTAGTCGTGGCTGCGGTCGCCCGCATAGTGGCAGGGCGCGACCGGCGCGGGCGTCCGCCACAGGACCTTGCCGCTGGCCGGATCGAGGGCGTAGAGGCCCGGCTGGGCGGGCGAGGGCTTGTCGCCGGTGATCCCCGCGCCCGAGGGCCCGGCAAGCTCGTCGAACAGGTTGATCACGTCGGAATTGGCCACATAGAGCCGCTTGCCGTCGGCGGCCATGCCCCACTCGATCCCGCCGAGGGCCGAGCCGCCGCCGACCTTGGTATGCCAGAGCAATTTGCCGCTGTCGGGATCCATGCCGTAGGCGACCCCGGACTTCTGGCCGGCGAGCAGGACCTGCTTGCCATTGGCCAGGGTGAAGAGGATCGGCGATGCGCCGAAGTCGTAGTCCGGGCCCACGGGCGTCGGGCAGTTGGGCACGTTCGCCTGCCCCTCGCAGCCCAGGATGAAATTGTCCTTCTCCGTGACCTGGTTCGACCAGCGGATCCTGCCGGTCTTGGTCTCGATGGCGACGATGGCGTCGGCGCCCTTGGTGGGCTCATCGGTGTAGCTGTCGCCGGTGGCCACGTAGACCAGGCCGCGCTTGGCGTCGACGGTCGGCGCCGACCAGATCGCGCCGCCCGCCGGGCCCTGCATCATCACGCCCGCCGAGTTCTTGCGGGTCGGGTGCAGCGGCTCGCCGATGACATAGGTCTTCCACTGGATCTTGCCGGTGGCGAGGTCGAGCGAGACCACCGAGCCGCGGAAGCTGCAGCATGGATAGTTGGGCTGGCGCGCTGCGCCTTCCTCGCCCGAGGTCAGGGGCACGAACAGTTGGTCGCCGGCGACGACCGGCGCGCCGGTGATGCCGCCGACCGGATTGGTCTCGAGCTGGCCCGAGCGCCAGATCTCCTTGCCGGTCTGGGCGTCGATGGCGCGGACCACGCGGGTGCGCTCGCCGACGAAGGTCGCCCAGCCGCTGGGCGAGACGCTGCTCTTCACCACCATGGGCGTGGTGCGCGACGAGACGCCGTCCAGCACCCAGTGGACGCAGCCGGTCTTGGCGTCGAGCGCATAGAACTTGCCCGAGCGGTTGGTGATGAACAGCCAGTCGCCGATCACCGTCGGCATGGAGCCGCCGGTCATGGCGAACGCCCACTTCACCTTCAGCCTCGGCACGTCGGCGGCCGTCAGGCCCGGGTTTCGCTGGAAGCGGCTGGAATTGGCGTCGAGGCCGACGCTGGTCCAGTCGGTGGCCGTCGCGCGGATCGGCGGCGTAGCCGCGCACATCACGTCGACGCCGCGGCTGGCGGCCGACGCCACGCGCGCGCCGCCCGGCTGCGGATGGCCCTCGGGCGCGGCCTGCGGCGTCGCCAGATAGGCGGCCACCGCGGCCTTGTCGGCGTCGGAAAGGCCCTGGGCCATGGGCGCCATGACGCCGGTGGTCAGGGCCTGGAGGATCTGCGCCGGCTGGTAGGTCGACAGCGTGACCCGGTTCGGCGCGCGGTTGATCGCCGGCTCATGGCAGGATTTGCAACGCGCGCTGAAGATCGCCTCGCCGTTGGCCGGCTCAGGCCCCTGGGCGACCGACGACAATGGCGTGGCCAACAGCGACGCACCCAACGCAGCGACCGCCGCCCAAATCCAAGCCTTCATCCGTCGCTCCCCAAACCGGTTTTTCCAAACCTACCCGGCGCCGGGGGGCGATAACAAGCAGACCCACGGTTGCGTTCAGCTTCCCTTCAGATCACGCCGCGCCATAGTGAGGCCGGGATTTCGCGGTTCTGTAACCCTGGAGCCTTAGCCTCCTTGAGATCGCAAAGAGCGTCAGACATGCGCCACAGCCGACCCAAGCGAGCGTTCTTCACGGCCGCCACGGCCTTGCTGGCGGCCTCGGCCACGTCCGTGGCCGACGCCCAGAGGCCGCCCAGCGCCCACGACCTGGCGCTACTCAACCGGATCACCTGGGGCCAGTCGGCCAGCGCGGCCGACAGCCTTCAGAAGCTGGGGCCTCGCGCCTGGCTCGACCGCCAGCTCCGCCCACAGGCCAGCGACCGCCCGCCGGCCGAGGTCCAGGCGCAGATCGACGCCCTGCCGATCAGCCGCACGCCGATGGCCGACCTGGTGGTGCAGATGAACGCCCAGATCCAGGCCGCCAACAAGCTCACCGACCCGGACCAGAAGAAGCTGGCCCAGCAGGCCTACCAGCAGGGCATGACCGACCTGGGCAGGCAGGCCGCCACCCGCGAGCTGCTTCGCGATCTCTATTCGCCCGACCAGCTTCAGGAGCAGATGACCTGGTTCTGGCTGAACCACTTCAACGTCCACATGTACAAGCGCGACGTCCGCGCCATGGTCGGCGATTACGAGGACCAGGCGATCCGGCCTCGCGCGCTCGGCAAGTTCCGCGACCTGCTGGAGGCCACGCTCAAGCACCCCGCCATGCTGCGCTACCTGGACAACGACCAGAACGCGGCGAACCACATCAACGAGAACTACGCCCGCGAGATCATGGAGCTGCACACCATGGGCGTGGGCTCCGGCTACAGCCAGAAGGACGTGCAGGAGCTGGCGCGAATCCTGACCGGAGTCGGCGTCGACCTGTCGCCCGATCCGCCCAAGCTGAAGGCCGCCTACCAGCCGCTGCTGGTCCGGGCCGGCCTCTTCGAATTCAACCCCAACCGCCACGACTTCGGCGACAAGGTCTTCCTCGGCCACGTCATCAAGGGCTCCGGCTTCGGCGAGGTCGAGCAGGCGCTGGACATCATCGCCCGCGAGCCGGCCACCGCGCACCACGTCTCGGCCCAGATGGCCGCCTACTTCATGGGCGACGACCCGCCGCCGGCCATCGTCGACCGCATGGCCAAGGCCTTCCAGCGCTCCGACGGCGATATCGCCGCCACCCTGCGCGTGCTCTTCGCCAGTCGCGAGTTCGACGCCTCGCTCGGCAAGGCCTTCAAGGACCCGATGCACTTCGCGGTCTCGGCCGTGCGGCTGGCCTATGACGACCGGGTGATCCTCAACGCCACGCCGATGCAGAACTGGCTCAACCGGATGAGCGAGGGCCTCTACAACCACGAGACCCCGGACGGCTACGCCATGACCTCCGCGGCCTGGGACGGCCCCGGCCAGATGGCGGTGCGTTTCGAGATCGCCCGCCAGATCGGCTCCGGCTCGGCCGGGCTCTTCAAGGCCGACCAGCCCCAGGCCAAGGACCAGCCGGCGTTTCCGCAACTGCAGAACGCCCTCTACTACAAGGCGGGCCTCGACCAGTCGCTGGCGCCCGCCACCAGGTCGGCCCTCGGCCAGGCGGGATCGCCGCAGGACTGGAACACGCTGTTCCTGTCGTCCCCGGAGTTCATGCGCCGATGACCCTCCACCGCCGCCATCTGCTGAAGTTGGGCGCCGCGGCCGCGCCCACCCTGGTCGCCGGCCGCGTCTGGGCCGCGCCGCAAGCCTCGACCCGGCTCCTGGTGGTCTTCCTGCGCGGCGCCTATGACGCCGCCAATGTGGTGATCCCCACGGGCAGCGACTTCTACTACCAGGCCCGCCCGACCCTCCACATCGCCAGGCCCGATCCGGCCAATCCCGACGCGGCCCTGCCGCTCGACGCCGACTGGAGCCTGCACCCGGCGCTGAAGGACACCCTCTATCCGCTGTGGAAGGCCGGCCAGGTGGCCTTCGTGCCGTTCGCCGGCGCGGGCGACGACCTGTCGCGCAGCCACTTCGAGACCCAGGACACCATCGAGCTCGGCCAGTCCCTGCAGGCCTCGCGCAACTACGGCTCCGGTTTCATGAGCCGCCTGTCGGCCACCCTCAGCGGCGCCGAGCCGATCGCCTTCACCGACCAGCTTCCCCTCACCTTCCGGGGCGGCAGGCCGATCCCGAACGTCGGCGTGGGCGCGGTCGGCAAGCCGGGCGTCGACGACCATCTCGCGACCCTGATCGAGCAGATGTACCAGGGCCAGCCGCTGGGGCCCTCGGTCGCGGAGGGCTTCCAGGTGCGGAACGAGGTCTACCGCTCGATCTCGGCGGAGATGGTGGCGGCCAACCGCGGCGCGGTCTCGCCCAGGGGCTTCGAGCTTTCGGCCCGCCGCATCGGGCGGCTCATGAAGGCGAACTACAACCTGGGCTTCGTCGATATCGGCGGCTGGGACACCCATGTGAACGAGGGCGCGGCGCAGGGCTACCTGGCCGGACGTCTGGGCGAACTGGGCCGAGGCCTCGCGGGCTTCGCCGACGAGATCGGGCCGGACGCCTGGAAGGACACCGTGGTCGTGGTGGTTTCCGAGTTCGGCCGCACCTTCCGCGAGAACGGCGACCGCGGCACCGACCACGGACATGGCAGCGTCTACTGGGTGCTGGGGGGCGGGGTGAAGGGCGGCCGGCTGGCCGGCGAGCAGGTCCAGGTCGTCGATTCGACCCTGAACCAGAACCGCGACTACCCCGTGCTCACCGACTACCGCGCCCTGATCGGGGGCCTGTTCGGGCGGATCTACGGCCTGAACGAGGGCCAGCTCGGCCAGGTCTTCCCGGGCGCTGCGCCGAAGGACCTGCAACTGGTCTAGGCGACGGGCGCCTTCTCGCTGACGGCCTTCAGGCTCGCGAGGCCCTCGGCGAACTGCGGGCCCACCATCTTGTCCATCGGGAAGACCATGTGCATGAGACGGGTGACGAAGGTGGTCGGCCCGTACATGGCCCAGGTCACCTTCGTCCCGCCGCCCTGCGGCTCCAGGGTGAACTCGGCGGTGTTGTGCGCGGTCATGGGCTTGGTGAAGTCGAGCTTGATGACGACCTTCGAGGGCGCGTCCGACTGCACGATCTCCATGCTGCCCGAACCCGATTTCTTGCCGACCCACCCATAGCCGGCGCCCTTGCCGCTGCGCGGACCCGAAAAGGTCTTGGCCATGTCGGCGTCCATCTTCTCGAAGGGCGACCAGTCGGTCCAGGCGTGGAAATCGTTGATGTGCGGGAAGATCGCCGCCGCGGGGGCGTCGATCACCGTCGAGCGTTCGACGCGGAAGGTGTCGGCCATGGTCCTCAGCTCCTGCTCCGTGGGTGTCGTAGAGATGCCCGGCTGGAAGACGCCGCGACGTCGGCGACGCCGACACCGCAGGCAAATATTCCGCGCTACCTGTCCACCGAGGTCAAGCCGGCTTGCGCGACGCACGAGGCGGTCCAATAGTCCGCCGCCGCTGCTGGAACCGGCGCATCGGGGAAACCAATGATCAGACATCTGAAGTCCGCCGCCTTGGCGGCGAGCGCCGTCCTAGTCGCGAGCGCGGGCGGCGCGCAGGCCGCCACCTACGCCCTGGATCCGACGCCTTCGACCGTCGCCTGGGGCCACTACGACGCGGCCGACAAGCCGGTCCTGACGGTCAAGTCGGGCGATACGGTCGTGGTCCGCACCCTGCTCACCAACAACCCGACGGGCCTGGAGCGCAACGGCGTGCCGCCCGATCAGGTCGAGGCCGCCCTGCGCGACGTCTACGCCAATGTGCCCGCCTCAGCCCGCGGCCCCGGCGGCCACATCCTGACCGGCCCGATCGCCGTCGAGGGCGCCGCGCCCGGCGACACCCTGGAGATCCGGATCCTGAAGATCGATCTGGCGATTCCCTACGCCTACAACGGCTTCCGCTACGGCGCCGGCATCCTGACCGATGACTTCCCCTACGCGCGGACCAAGATCATCCCCCTGGACCGCGACAGGATGGTCGCCCGCTTCGGGCCTGGGATCACCCTTCCGCTGCACCCGTTCTTCGGCAGCATGGGCGTGGCCCCACCGCCGAGCTTCGGTCGCTACGATTCCACGCCGCCCACGATCAATGGCGGCAACATGGACAACAAGGAGCTGGTCGCCGGCTCGACCGTCTTCCTGCCGGTTCATGCCAAGGGCGGCCTTTTCGAGGTCGGCGACGGCCACGCCGGCCAGGGCAACGGCGAGGTGGACGTCACCGCCATGGAGACCTCCCTGGTCGGGACCTTCCAGTTCGTGCTGCACAAGGGCGAGGCCTCGCCCTATCCGCGCGCCGAGACGCCGACCCACTTCATCGCCATGGGCTTCGATGACGACCTGTCGATCGCCGCTCACAAGGCGGTGCGCAACATGGTCGACTTCCTGGTGGCCGCGAAGGGCATGAGCCGGGACGACGCCTACATGCTGGTCAGCGTCGCCGGCGACGTCGACGTCACCGAGCTGGTCGACCGCAACAAAGGCGTCCACGTGATGATGCCCAAGGCGATCTTCGCGAAATAGCGGCTTGCCAGGGGGACGCCTGGGGCGTCCCATTCCGCCGAAGCGACGGCGCGGGCCAACCGCGCCGGCACGCCACAGGAGGAGCCTGAAGGATGGACGGATCCGTCGACCTGAAGCGCGAGGCCCACGCCCGCGCCTACGCCGAGCCGCTGGAGACCCTGAACCCGGCCCAGCCGGACCTCTTCGCCACTGACGCCATGTGGCCCTATTTCGATCGGCTGCGCGAAGAGGCGCCGGTGCACTACACGCCGGAGAGCGACTACGGCCCCTTCTGGTCGGTCACCCGCTACAACGACATCATGGCCGTCGACACCAACCACCAGGTGTTCTCCTCGGCCGACGGAATCACCCTCCAGAGCCTGGAGTCCAAGGCCGAGATGGCCAAGCGCCCGACGCGCTCCAGCTTCATCTCCATGGACCCGCCCAAGCACGACGTTCAGCGCCGCACCGTCAGCCCGGTGGTGGCGCCGTCGAACCTGCAGAACATGGCGCCCACCATCCGCGAGCGCGCCGGCGTGATCCTCGACGCCCTGCCGATCGGCGAGACCTTCGACTGGGTGGACCTGGTCTCGAAGGAACTGACGGCCATGACGCTGGCCACCCTCTTCGACTTCCCCTTCGAGGAGCGGCGCAAGCTCACCTACTGGTCGGACATGATGACCAACGCCCCGGGCTTCGGGCCGGTGAAGAGCTGGGACCACAAGCGCGAGGAGCTGGACGTCTGCTTCGCCGCCTTCCGCGAGCTGTGGAACGAGCGCATCGCCGCGCCGCCGAAGTTCGACCTGATCTCGATGCTCGCGCACGGCGAGGCCACCCGGGACATGGACGTCCACGAATTCAACGGCAATCTGGGGCTGCTGATCATCGGCGGCAACGACACCACCCGGAACACCATCTCCGGCTCGGTCTATGCGCTGAACAAGAACCCCGACCAGTACGACAAGCTGCGCGCCGCCCCCTCGCTGATCGCGTCGATGGTCTCGGAGACCATCCGCTGGCAGACCCCGCTGGCCCACATGCGGCGCACGGCGACGCAGGACTTCGAGCTCGGCGGCAAGACCATCCGCGAGGGCGACCTGGTGGCCATGTGGTACGTCTCGGGCAACCGCGACGACCGCGTCATCGCCGACCCCAACGCCTACATCATCGACCGCGAGCGGCCGCGCACCCACCTGTCGTTCGGCTTCGGCATCCACCGCTGCGTCGGCAACCGCCTGGCGGAGCTGCAGCTCACCATCATCTGGGAGGAGATCCTGGCCCGCTTCCCGCAGATCGAGTTGGTGGAAGAGCCTCAGCGCACCCACTCGGTGTTCGTGAAGGGTTACGAGACGCTGCCGGTGCGGATCCCGCGCAGAGCCTAGCCGCCGGCGGATCGGCTCAGCACGAAGCCCGCCGCCGCGCCGGCCAGCAACAGCCTCGCCGCATAGCCGGCGCAATGCGCCACGGTGATCCTGGCGTCGATCTTCACGAAGAGATTGTTGACGATGATCACGACGGGCGGCCCGGCCAGCCAGGCCAGCGCGCCCACCCCCAACCCGGCGGCGACCGAGCGCACGTTGGCGATCGCGCAGAGGCTCACGACCGCGGCGGTCATCACATAGCCCAGCCCTGACGCCCAGATGATCGCGCCGCGGCTCCTGCCCTCGCGGACACTCTCGCGCCAGACCTCGGGATAGCGGTTATAGGCGTTGTGGAACAGGACACCCATGAACAGCCAGTCGGTGAGCGATCCCACGGTTCCAGCCACAACCACGGCCGCGATCAGCATCCACATGGCCCCGCTCCCTGGCCGTCAGGAGCAGCGTAGCACGCTCGCGTAGAACGCCTCTATTTTCCCGCCGCCTCGAACTTGAAGGCCAGGTAGCGGAAGGTCCCGCCCTTGGGCGTCACCTGATGCGGCGCGCCGGCCGGAATCCAGAGAATGTCGCCGGGGCCGAGCTGATACTCGCGGCCGCCGGTGATCGTCCCGCCGCGGAACTCGCCGGGCGCGATCTGGCGATTGCCCGCCACCGCACCGCCGACCCGCGCGGTCGCGTGGCCGGCCTGGACCACAAACTGGTCGTTGAGGTGGCTGTGCAACTCCACCTCGCCGGGCCGATCGCGGCGCGCCGCCAGGAGGGTGGTCCCCGGACCTGTGGGCGCCGGCGCCGTGATCACGCCCTCCTTCAGTTGCGCCGTCAGGGCCTGAAGTTGGGCGGCCGAGGCATAGATGCCCTCGCCCGCCGGGTGGGCGACTGCGCCGCCGGAAAGCACAGACGCGGCCACGACGATTGGGACGAAGGCGAGGTGACGGACCATGCGGCGCTCCAAGGACAAGGACGACGTCATCATCAGATGGCGCGCTTCCGCCGACAAACGAAAACGGCCCCCGCGCGGGCAGGGACCGTTGAACGCGGCGCCGATCTAGAAGTCCTCGGCCGCCTAACCTCCCAGCGCCGCGTGCGCCGGCTCCGTGGGTCGCAGCCGACTCATGTTCACGAACTCGCCGGCCCGGAAGCGTCGAAAGTGTTCGTTGATGGCGGCCCCGGAGTCCGCGACGAACGGACCGTGCTGGATCAGCCGCTCGCCGGTCGGCTCTCCGGCATAGAGCACGAGCCGAGCGCCGCCCTCCGTCGCCTCCAGGACCATATCCGTCGCGTCCGAAGGCCCGAACCAGCCCGTCTGGCCGGCCGAGATCGTCGAGCCGCCCACCCGCACCGCGCCCTCGATCACGTAGACGAAGCCGTTGTACGAGGCCGGCAGGTCCTGCTGGAAGGCGGCCTCAGGCTCCAGCTTGAGATCGATCATGGTGACCGGGACCCGGTTGGCGGTCGTGGACGTGGTCGCGCCTGAGGCGCCGCTGTACAGGCGCGCCTCGGCGCCGGGCCGACGGATGACCGGCGCCCGGTCCCGCGGGATGATCTGGAAGCGCGGCGGCAGGTTTCGGTCGGAGGCCGGCAGCGCGATCCAAAGCTGCAGGATCCGCGTTCGCCCCTCCGCCTCGACGGCTTCGTTGTGGATGATCCCCCGGCCCGCCGTCATCCAGACCACGTCCCCGGCCTCCATCGGGCCCTCGTCCCGATCGAACAGGCCGCCCTCGAGAATGAGCGTCACCGTCTCAAGCCCGGCATGGGGATGGGCGCCGCCGATGGTGCGGCGAACCGGGATGTCCAGGCGGTCGTCCATCAGGAGGACGAAGGGATCGCTGGCCGCGAGCGCTGTCGGACGCACGACCTCCACGGCCGTGTGGCCCTCGCCGATGAATCCGGGCTCGGGCGCGGGGGTCGTGTCGATGCGTGAAATGAGGCGGGGCATGGCGGCTATCCAGTATCGTTTAGTAACCGAGGCTGGATATGTTCCCCCACCCGTGCGCCCGCAAGCAGGCACAGTCCTGATACCGGCCAGATCGCCCCCGCCGTTCTGCGCCGGCGCGCCCGCGGATCTCATCGCGCATGAACGGCCACCCTTCCGGACAAGGGAAGGATGGGATGCAAACGGCGCCACTACCCGCCGCGCCCGGCCAGACCTATCTGCAGCCGCGGCTTTGAAACGGATCGGAGGGCGCCGTGGCGCTGCCATCGCTCAGACAGCTTCAGTATCTGGTCGCGCTCCATGAACACCAGCACTTCGGACGAGCGGCCGAGGCCTGCAACGTGACCCAGTCGACGCTTTCGGCCGGCCTGAAGGAGCTGGAGGCCGTGCTCCGGATGCGCCTGGTCGAACGCAACCGAAGAAACGTCGTCTTCACCCCCGTCGGGCTCACCGTCGTCAGGCGCGCCGACGACCTGCTTCTGCGGGCGAGAGACCTTTCCCTCGTTCGCGACGGCAATGCCGCGACGCCATCGGGAACCCTGCGGCTGAGCCTGATCCCGACGATCGCGCCCTTTCTCCTCCCCGGCATCCTGCAATCGGTTCGGGCGGCCTATTCCGACCTGCAACTGCAGATCCATGAGGAGATGAGCCACGAAGGCTGCGCGGGCCTGTCGAGCGGGACACGGGACTGCATGCTGCTGGCGCTGCCGTTCGACTGCGGCGACTTCGAATACGCCCCCATCTTCGACGACCCCATCGTGGTGGCGATGCACCGGGACGATCCCCTGGCGAACCTGTCCGCCGTCCAGCCTGACGACTTGCCCACCGACCGGCTGCTCCTCCTGCGTGAGGGCCACTGCCTGCGCGACCACGCCCTGCGTGCGTGCCGGCGCTCCACGGGCGCCGCGCCGGGCGCATCGCTCCCCACGCTGATCCAGATGGTGGACGCCGCGATGGGCGTCACCCTGCTTCCCGAGATGGCCGTGGACTCCGGCCTGCTCGAAGGGACGAACGTCGTGGTGCGGCCCCTCTCGTCAGAAGACGCCTGGCGGACGATAGCCTTTGCCTGGCGGCGCAACAGCCCGCGGAGCGAGGCCTACGGCGCGTTCGCAGCCATGATCGAAGAGGCCTGTCGTCGGAAGAAATGGTCGGGGCTGGCAGCCTCGGCGCTGGACGATCGCCTCGCTCACGCTTGATCGAGAAAACCGATTACTAAAAGAAAATCAATTCATTTTCCAAGTTAACAGCACCGACCTAGCTAGGGACCGAATTCATCCCGCAGTTGAGGTTAGGTCATGAAGATTGGAATTTACTTGGCAGTGCTTCCGGCGCTGGCCCTCACCGCGAGCATCGCCGCCGCCCAACCGGCGAACCTTACCCGAGACACAGGCGCCCCCGTCGGCGACAACCAGAACTCCAAGACCGCCGGAGCGGACGGCCCAGTCCTGCTCGAAGACATGAACCTCATCGAGAAGCTGGCGCGCTTCGATCGCGAGCGGATCCCGGAGCGGGTCGTCCACGCGCGCGGCACCGGCGCCGAGGGCGTGTTCGTCGCGAGCACGGACTTCTCCCAGTTCACGCGCGCGTCGGTCTTCGCGCAACCGGGCAAACAGACCCCGGTGTTCGTCCGCTTCTCCACCGTGATGAACTTCCGCGGCTCGCCGGAAGCGGCCCGTGACCCGCGGGGCTTCGCCGTCAAGTTCTACACCGACCAGGGCAACTGGGACATCGTCGGCATCAACGAGCCGATCTTCTTCATCCGCGACGCCATCAAGTTCCCGGACTTCGTGCACGCCAACAAGCCGTCGCCCGTCACCAACATGCAGGACCCGAACAGGGCGTTCGACTTCTTCTCGCGCGTGCCTGAGTCCACGCACATGCTGACGATGCTCTACACCGACACCTACGGCCAGCCGTCGAGCTATCGCACGATGGACGGCAACGGCGTTCACGCCTTCCGCCTGGTGAACCGCGAGGGAAAGACGGTCTTCGCCAAGTTCCACTGGAAGTCCCAGCAGGGCATGCGCGGCATGACGCTGGAGGAGGCCAGGGCCGCGGACACCAGCTACGCCACGCGCGACCTCTACGACAGCATCCGCCAGGGGAATTTCCCGAAGTGGGACCTGATGGTTCAGATCCTGACGCCCGAGCAGGCGGCGAACCTTCCGTACGACGCCTTCGACGATACGAAGACCTGGGACGGGGTTCCGGAAACCAAGGTCGGGACCATGACCCTGAACAAGGTTCCCGAGAACTTCTTCAACTCCACAGAAGAATCGGCGTTCTGCCCGTGCGAGCTGGTTCCGGGGATCGAGCCGTCCCCCGACAAGATGCTGCAGGGCCGCCTCTTCTCCTACGCGGACACCCAGCGCTACCGCGTCGGCACGAACTACATGGATCTGCCCGTCAATCGGCCGCGCATCCCGGTCAGAAACAACAATATCGATGGCGCGATGCAGTTCCTGCCGCAACAGGGCGAGGTGAACTACGAGCCCAACACCTCGCCGACGCTGCCGGTCGAGCAGACGGAGTACCGGTATAGCCAATACCCGGTCTCCGGCGTGACGCAGCAGCGCAAGGTCGACAAGGAAGATAACTTCCGCCAGGCGGGCGAATTCTACCGCAGCCTGAGCAGGCACGACCAGGACAACCTGATCAAGAACCTAGCGTCCGATCTTGGCGCGGTCGCCAATCCCGAGATCCGCCGCACCATGGTGAGCCACTTCTACCAGGCCGACGCGGACTACGGGACGCGCCTCGCCAAACTCGTCAACGTCGACATCGCGAGCCTGCGGCGGCCTTAAGGGCGCCGCGAACGGCCAGTTCCAATCGGATATCGATCATGCGCACTCTGAGATTGATCTGCGCGGCGAGCTTCGTCGCCCTGGGGCTCTCAAGCCCCGGGGCGCAGGCCGCGCCGGCGCTCCCCGAGCACTACAAGGAACTCTACTTCGACGCCGCCCGGGCAGGCCGGACCGACCTGCTGGGCGGGATGATCGCCGACGGGGCGCCCGTGGATGAGGTCGACAGCCACGGCTACACGGCCTTGATCCTGGCCGCCTACGACGGACAGAGGCAGACCGTGGAATTCCTCATGGCCCGGGGCGCGGACCCCTGCGCCTCCGACCTCAGGGGGAACAGCGCCCTGATGGGCGCGGCCTTCAAGGGCGAGACCGAGATCGCGGACCTGCTGGTCCGGCGCTGCGACGTCAACGCCACGAACAAGGTGGGCCAGACCGCCGCCATGATGGCCAGCCTGTTCGGCCGGGAGGACGTCCTGCGCCTGCTCGTGCGCCACGGAGCCCGGCTGGACATCAAGGACGCCTCCGGCCGCACCGCCGCCGACGTAGCGCGCGAGCAGGGCAATTCGACAATGGTGGCCCTGATCGGACAGCTATCCGGCGCGGCGCATCCTGACGCGTCGCCACCGGTGCTTGACGCATCGATCGGCCAGGACGGCTCCGGATCCGCCTCCGCCGGCGGTCAGGGTCCTGGGCGCTGACAGCCGTTCAGCAGGCCCTGGCTCCAAGCACCTTGCAGATCGCGGTCGTCAGTTGGGCGAGCTCGCCGCGTGAAATCGTGAAGGGCGGCGTCAGGTAGACCACCTTGCCCATGGGGCGGATCCAGACGCCTTCCGCGGCGAAGCGGGCGCAGAGCGTCGCCACATCCACGGCTTCCGCGAACTCCACCACGCCGATCGCGCCGCGCACGCGGACTCCGACCACCCCAGGCGCCGCCCGGCAAGGCGCAAGCCCGGCCTCCAGCCCCGCCGCGACCGCGGCCACCTGCCCCTTCCAATCCCCCGTCTCGAAGAGGTCGAGGGAGGCGTTGGCCGCCGCGCAGGCCAGGGGATTGGCCATGTAGGTCGGCCCATGCATCAAGGCGGCGCCTGGATCGTCCGACCAGAAGGCCTCGAACACTCGGCCGTTGGCGATGGTCGCCGAGAGTGGGAGGGTGCCGCCCGTCAGCGCCTTGGACAGGGTGACGATGTCGGGCGTCACGCCCGCGCCGGCGCAGGCGAAGAGGTCGCCGGTGCGGCCGAAGCCCGTGAAGATTTCGTCGAAGATCAGCAACAGGTCGTGCTTGTCGGCCAGCCGTCGCAGCCGCCGCAGCACATCGTCGTCGTGGAACAGCATGCCTCCGGCGCCCTGCACCCGGGGCTCGACGATCATCGCGGCGATCTCTCGCCCCCGCTCGGCCAGCAGGCGATCAAGCGCCGCTTCGGAGTCTGCGTCCGCCGGCAAGGCGGCGATCGCCTGCTCGGGCATGACGCCGGCGAACAGGCTGTGCATCCCCTCCTCCGGGTCGCACACCGTCATCGTGGCCAGGGTGTCGCCGTGGTAGCCGCCCAGGAAGGCCAGGAACTTCACGCGCCCCGCCACGCCGCGGTTGATCCAGTACTGCAGGGCCATCTTCATGGCGATCTCGACCGAGACCGAGCCGCTCTCCGCGAAGAAGACGTGGTCGAGGTCCCCGGGCAGCAGGGCCGCGAGGCGCGCGGCCAGCCGGTAGGCCGGCTCATGCGCCAGGCCGCCGAACATCACATGCGGCGCGCGGGATAGCTGCGCCGCCACTGCCTGGCGGATGTGCGGATGGTTGTAGCCGTGGCAGGCGGTCCACCAGGAGGCGATGCCGTCGATCAGTTCGCGGCCGTCCTCCAGGACGATCCGGCAACCTTCCGTCCGCGCCACCGGCAGCGGCGGAGGCGCCGTCTTCATCTGGCAGTAGGGCCTCCAGACGTGGCGCGCGCCACGGGTCAGCCAGTCGGGATCCGCCACAGCCCTATCTCCGCCCAGGATTTCCGGCTGGCCCACGAACGGCCTGCAGGAGCAGGCGGGCCCACCCATCGCCGCCCTGTCGAGCGGCGGGAACGACCGGCGTCTGCCCGGCATGCTGCGAGACGAGCGCGACCGTGCCCATGAAGTCCGGGGCCTGCGGATCGGCGTCCTCGCTCACGATGATCCCGGCCGGCGCCCGGCCGCGGCCCCGCAGCACCTCCAGGGCGGTGAGCGTGTGGCTGACCGCGCCCAGATAGGCCCCGCCCACCAGCACGCTCGGGCTGCCGAGGCCCTCGAGGAGATCCAGGCAGGTCGCGCCGTCCGCCAAGGGGGACATCAGGCCGCCCACGCCTTCCACGATCATCAGGTCGGCGCGGGAGGCCTCGATGCGGCCTTGGCAGAACGCCGCCACGTCGGCGAAAGGCAGCGGCCGGCCTTCGGCCTGCGCCGCCATCGGGGGCGCGAGCGGCGCCACGAGCCGCCAAGGCGCCAGCCGCTCCAACTCCTCCTCGACCAGGGGGCGCCCCATGGCCGCCAGCAACCGTCCGGGATCGCTGTCGCTCCAGTCGCCGGCCGCGAATCCACTGACCACAGGCTTCAAGGCGTCGACGGTGAGGCCCGCCTCGCGCGCCGCGCGCAACAGGCCGCAGGCGACATGGGTCTTGCCGATCTCCGTATGGGCGCCCAGCACGAACAGGATCCGCGGCGCGGCCGAGCCCGTCACGGCCTTCCCACCCACGGCTGCAGGGCGGCCGCGAGGCGATCCACCTGTTCCTCGCCGTGCAGGGCGCTGAAGGCGCAGCGCAGCCGCGCCGTGCCCGCGGGTACGGTGGGCGGCCGGATCGCCACGGCCAGCAACCCCTGCCGCTCCAGGTCGGCCGCGGCCGCCAGGGCGGTCTTGGCGTCTCCGAGGAGGATCGGGACCACGGCGCTCTGGGCGCGGGGCAACCCCAGAGCCGCGGTGAAGCGCTGCGCCCGCGCCACGGGCCTGGCCGCCAGGCCCGGGGCGCCCTCGATCACCTCCAGGGCCGCGAGAGCCGAGGCGACATTGGCGGGGGGCAGGCCGGTGGTGAAGACGAAGGTGCGCGCCCGGGTCTTGATCAGGTCGATGGCCGGGCCGCTGGCGCAGACGTAGGCGCCGTACCCCCCGAGCGCCTTGGAGAAAGTCCCCATCGCCAGGTCCACGCGGGCGTCGGGGAACAGGCGGGCCGACCCCGCGCCCTCGCCCACCACGCCTAGGCCATGGGCGTCGTCAACCAGCAGCCAGGCGTCGTGGGCCCGGCACAGCCGGCTGATCTCATCCAGCGGCGCGAGGTCGCCGTCCATGGAGAAGACGCCGTCGGTGGCCACCAGGACGCGGCCCGCCGCGCTTCGATGGCTCTCAAGCTTGGCGGCGAGGTCCTGCATGTCGTTGTGGCGAAAGGCCAGGGTCTCCGCGCCCGAGAGGCGCGCGCCGGCCCAGATGCAGGCGTGGGCCAACTCGTCCGCCAGGACCAGATCGCCGGTCCCGACGAAAGTGGGCAGGATGCCGGCGTTCGCCAGGTAGCCGGACCCGAAAACGCAAGCCGCCTCATACCCCTTGAGCCGCGCCAGCCGCGCCTCGAGCAGGCCGAACAGCGGGTTGTCTCCCGTGACGAGGCGCGACGCGCCGGACCCGACCCCATAGAGCTCGATGGCGCGCACCGCGGCGGCCTTGACCGCCGGATGGTGGCTCAGGCCGAGGTAGTCGTTGCAGGAGAAGGAGACCAGCCGCCGGCCGTCGCGCTCCACCCATACCCCGTCCAGCCTGTGCGTGGGGTGCGGGACGCGGCGAAGGCTCTTGGCCTGGAGCGCCGAAAGCTTGTCTGCGGAAAAGCGGGTCAGGGTGTCGTCCACGCCCAGCCTATGCCCCAGGCGACGCGCTGACGAAAGGCGCCGCGACGACGGGTTCGGCGAATCAAAGTCCGCGCCCGTCGGAGCCGCCATGGCCCAAGACGGAAAAGCCCGCCAAGTCAGTGACCTGGCGGGCTCTTTTCTTTGGGTGCGGGGACAGGATTTGAACCTGTGACCTTCAGGTTATGAGCCTGACGAGCTACCGGGCTGCTCCACCCCGCGGCAAAGCTGTCGCTGGCATCGTGAATTGAAGGGTCTGGATCTCACATCCGTTTGGTAGACCTGGCGGCGACCTACTCTCCCGCGCCTTAAGACGAAGTACCATCGGCCCAGAGGGGCTTAACGACCGAGTTCGGAATGGGATCGGGTGGGGACCCCCCGGCAAAACCACCAGGTCAACGAAACGGATGTGAATGAGAAGACATCAGGTCTGCGGCAAGCTCAAATCGGAGCGCGCATGAATTTTGCTAAGAACGATCAAGCCGATCGAGCGATTAGTACCAGTAAGCTACATGCCTCGCGGCACTTCCACACCTGGCCTATCAACGTGGTGGTCTACCACGGCTCTCGGCGAAGCCTTGTTTTGAGGTTAGTTTCCCGCTTAGATGCTTTCAGCGGTTATCTATTCCACACTTAGCTACCCTGCTGCGCGGCTGGCGCCACGACAGGTCCACCAGAGGTGTGTCCATCCCGGTCCTCTCGTACTAGGGACAGATCCTCTCAAGCTTCGTACACCCACGGCAGATAGGGACCAAACTGTCTCACGACGTTCTGAACCCAGCTCACGTACCACTTTAATCGGCGAACAGCCGAACCCTTGGGACCTGCTCCAGCCCCAGGATGTGATGAGCCGACATCGAGGTGCCAAACTTTGCCGTCGCTGTGGACGCTTGGGCAAAATCAGCCTGTTATCCCTAGAGTACCTTTTATTCGTTGAGCGATGGCCCTTCCATACAGAACCACCGGATCACTATGGCCGACTTTCGTCTCTGATCGACTTGTCAGTCTCTCAGTCAGGCGGGCTTATGCCATTGCACTCGACGAGCGATTTCCGACCGCTCTGAGCCCACCATCGCGCGCCTCCGTTACACTTTGGGAGGCGACCGCCCCAGTCAAACTACCCGCCACGTCATGTCCCGGACCCGGATAACGGGCCGCGGTTAGACGCCAGGGACAACAAGGGTGGTATTTCAAGGTTGGCTCCACCGAACCTAGCGGCCCGGTTTCATAGCCTCCCACCTATCCTACACATGTTGTCGCTAACGCCAAGGCGAAGCTGTAGTAAAGGTTCATAGGGTCTTTCCGTCTGACCGCGGGAACCCCGCATCTTCACGGGGAATTCAATTTCGCTGAGCCCATGCTGGAGACAGTGGGGAAGTCGTTACGCCATTCGTGCAGGTCGGAACTTACCCGACAAGGAATTTCGCTACCTTA
>Ga0210400_10002015_pt1 | contig 19420 bp, 19 predicted proteins | sample IncBWH26MmetaG_FD_155456 | JGI IMG/M metagenome (GOLD analysis project Ga0210400, IMG submission 155456) | Forest soil microbial communities from Barre Woods Harvard Forest LTER site, Petersham, Massachusetts, United States - Inc-BW-H-26-M | ecosystem: Environmental > Terrestrial > Soil >...
CAAAAACAGTGGTTCGACAATATTTAAGATGAACGATTTAGTTTTATACGAAGAAAAACAGCACCTCGGCTATAACCGTGTTTCTATTATTATAAGAACTGCTCTGACTTTACTCTGTTTTGTTGGTTACTACTGGAGCGAAAACCCCAAACCCGTTGATGTAAGCGGAATTCACATCGGTTCCTATCCGATCGAAATTCCCGGCTCGGGCCGTATCTTTTTTGTGCTGGGAATTTTTATTCTGCTGTTATCCGTTTTACTTATTTATGTTTTGCATATACATACACTGGTGTACGACAGCTACCTAATCCTGAATGGTTTTTGGGGTTCGCGTAAAGTGAAAATTGATTTGCGCAACATCCACACCATAAAGAAACTGCGATATAAGCCAAATACGCTCCGAAGGCCCGTATACAACCTTCACGCGAAAGGCATTGTTAAGTTTTTTACCTCGGGTAATTACTTTATTGAGCTTAAAGATAAGGATGGCTTTACTTACCGCATAGGAACACAAAGGCCCAATGAGTTGTTTAAAATAATTAATAAACAAATAAACTCACTTTAGTTTGTTTGTATCAGAATTTTACCTAATTTTATATGTACACAAAAAACCAAACCTATGAGTACAGAAACAAAATTTCAGGTAATAGATAAAGAAGCAGTCAGTGGTTTGCACTTTCCGGAACAGGATGTAATCAACAATAAAGAAGAAGTTAAACAACGTTACGAAGATTTGAAACGTGCGCTTTCGCTTGGAAATTTAGAACATTCAAAGATTAAAATTTATTTTGAAGACGATACTTCATCCAAGGTTGTGGATACCACCGTTTGGGGATTAACCGATAAGCGTGTTATCCTTAAGCAAGGCGCGGTAATCCCTATTCACCGTGTATACAAAGTAAAATTCTAAGCATGTTTTTTCGCCGCCTTATTGTTTTCTCTTTGTTGACATTTTTCTTTTTGCCCCTGAAAATTTCTGCACAGACCTTAAATCCCGTTAAGTGGGAATTTTCTTACAAAGAAATTGACGATAAAAACGGGGAAATAATTTTAAAAGCCAAACTTGACCCCGATTGGCATTTTTATTCGCAATTACAAAGCGGAGATGGCCCTCTGCCGACTGTATTTACGTTTATAAAAACTCCTGATTACGATTTAAACGGAAAAGTCATTGAGCCCGACCCCGAACGCAAACACGACCTGACTTTTGATACTGATGTGGCTATGTTCAGCCTGGAGGCGATTTTTGTTCAAAAAATAAAACGTAATAACCAAAAAGAATTTATAATCATGGGAGAAGTAGAGTGTATGTGCTGCAATAACACTATGTGCCTGCCTCCAAGAACTTACAAGTTCAGCTTAAAAATTCCCCAAAACGAGCTGAAGTAGTCAGTTATTGATTTACAGAATTGTAGAATTAGTGATTAAAAAATCATTGTTACAGGTTCAAAATTAATAATTCTCCTACTGTTTGTTAATAATTCCCCTCTAAAAACCGCCTTTTTACATTAATTTTGCAAAAATCAATTATTGAATTGTTAAGTTATAGATTTAGATATTTATAATTTGCAAATCAACAATTAGCTAACTCTATAACTGAATATGGCTCTGAAGTGCGGAATAGTAGGTTTACCCAACGTAGGTAAATCAACCCTTTTTAATTGTTTAAGTAATGCCAAAGCCCAGGCAGCTAACTTTCCTTTTTGTACCATCGACCCGAACGTCGGAACTATCACTGTGCCCGATGAGCGTTTAAACAAATTGGCGTCGATGGTGAATCCACAAAATATTATTCCAACCACTGTAGAGATTGTGGACATAGCCGGATTGGTAAAAGGCGCCAGCAAAGGCGAAGGATTAGGGAATAAATTTTTGGGCAATATACGTGAATGTAATGCCATCCTTCATGTTTTGCGGTGCTTTGAAGACCCGAACGTTGTGCATGTAGACGGCTCTGTTAATCCGGTTCGCGATAAAGAGATTATTGATACCGAACTTCAGCTGAAAGACCTGGAAAGCGTTGAAACCAAAATGAAAAAATTTGAGCGTCAGGCTAAAACAGGTGCCGATAAAGAAGCTGTAAAAACATTTAACGCACTTGTCAAAGTTAAAGAAACACTTGAAAGCGGACAATCAGCAAGAGCTTCTAATCTCGAAGAAAGTGAATTAGAATTCATAGCCGACCTGCACTTACTTACTATTAAACCTGTTATGTATGTTTGCAATGTGGATGAAGCTTCTGCAAAAACAGGAAATAAATTTGTGGATGCTGTGCGCGAAGCCATTAAAGGAGAAAATGCGGAATTACTTATTATTACCGCGCAAATGGAAAGTGAAATTTCTGCATTAGAAACTTTCGAAGAGAAACAAATGTTTTTAGCAGATATGGGACTTGATGAGCCGGGAGTAAACAAATTAATTAAATCGGCATACAAACTTTTAAATCTGCAAACTTACTTTACCGTTGGCGTAAAAGAAGTGCGGGCATGGACCATTGACAAAGGATGGAAAGCGCCGCAAGCCGCAGGTGTAATACACACTGATTTTGAAAAAGGTTTTATTAAAGCGGAAGTAATGTCGTATAATGATTTTGTGACATTGGGCTCTGAGCTCGCTTGTAAAGAAGTCGGCAAACTACGTGTAGAAGGGAAAGAATACACGGTTTCTGACGGAGATATTATGAATTTCAGGTTTAATGTTTAAATACAAGTAACGAAGTAACAGAAGTTAAAAGTAGCAAGGTTAAAATACAATGGCGACTATAAATAAATTAGAAGATTTGTTAGTTTGGCAGAAATCAAGGGTATTGGTTAAGCAGGTATTTAATTTCACATCAAAAGAACCCTTTTCAAAGGAGTTTTTTTTAAAGGACCAGATAAAACGCTCTGCGATTTCAATTATGTCAAATATCTCAGAAGGCTTCGGCAGAGGTGGAAACAAGGAGTTTGTACAGTTTCTATATATTGCTAATGGTTCCTTAAACGAGTTGAAAGCTCAAATATATATCGCACTTGATTTCAATCTAATAACTGAAACTATTTTACAAGAAGCATTTGCGCTATTAACTTCAATTGAACTAATGATAAAATCACTTGCAAAAAAATTAAAAGAATCTGAATTTAAAGGCGCGAAGTTTGCCTACTGAAAACTTTGCTACCTTGATACTCTAAAACTTTGAGACTCTAATTATGGCTAAAGGAAATTACAACGAAGACAGTATTAAATCCCTCGACTGGAAAGAACACATACGAATGCGCCCCGGCATGTATATCGGTAAATTGGGTGATGGCTCTGCATTTGATGATGGTATTTACGTTTTGGTGAAAGAAACATTAGACAACTCGATTGACGAGTTTATGATGGGAGAAGGAAAACGTATTGATGTTTTGGTAAAAGACGGAGTTGTTACTATACGCGATTTCGGACGTGGTATTCCCTTAGGAAAAGTAATTGATGTGGTTTCCAAAATAAACACGGGAGGTAAATACGACAGCGAAGCCTTCAAAAAATCAATAGGCTTAAACGGTGTGGGTACCAAAGCGGTGAACGCGCTTTCAACAAACTTCATTGTGCGTTCTTATCGCGACGGACAGGTTAAAGAAGTAGAGTTTAAACGCGGTGAATTAGTAAAAGACAGCCGCCTTGCAAAATCTTCTGAACCCAACGGAACTTATATTGAGTTCAGGCCCGACGATACCGTTTTTAAAAAATACCACTTTGTGCACGAGTACATAGACCGCATGATGTGGAACTACGCTTTCTTAAACACGGGGCTTACCCTTACCTTTAACGGAAATGAGTACAAATCGGAAAATGGCTTAAAAGATTTATTAGAAAAAAATATTACCGGCGAAATTCTGTATCCAATTATTCACCTTAAAGGAGAGGATATTGAATTAGCAATGACACACAGTAATGAACATTTCTCGGAAGAATATTACAGTTATGTTAACGGGCAGTATACCACACAGGGCGGAACTCATCAGGGAGCTTTCAGAGAAGCGGTTGTAAAAACCATTCGTGAGTTTTTCAAAAAAGATTTTGACCCTACCGATGTACGCAAATCAATTGTGGCGGCCGTTGCTGTAAAAGTGCAGGAGCCGGTGTTTGAATCACAAACCAAAACAAAATTAGGTTCTCAGGATGTGGCACCGGGCGGACAAAGCATGCGCTCGTTTGTAGGAGATTTTATCAAACAGCAATTAGATAATTACCTGCACAAAAATCCCGAAACGGCTAAAGCTATTGAAGCTAAAATCTTAATTAACGAACGCGAACGTAAAGAATTATCAGGCATTCAGAAACTGGCCCGCGAGCGCGCTAAAAAATCTTCGCTGCACAACAAAAAATTACGCGACTGCCGCACACATTTAGATGACAATAAGGACAATCGCCGGTTGGAAACGACCATTTTTATCTGTGAAGGAGATTCTGCAAGCGGCTCCATCACCAAAACACGCGATGTGAATACGCAGGCTGTATTCAGCTTAAAAGGTAAGCCCCTTAACTGTTTCGGTCTTGGTAAAAAAGTAGTTTACGAAAACGAGGAATTTAATTTATTACAGGCCGCATTAAATATTGAAGAAAGCCTCGAAGATTTGCGTTACAACAACGTTGTTATCGCAACTGATGCCGATGTGGACGGAATGCACATACGTTTGTTATTGCTTACATTCTTTTTACAGTTCTTCCCTGACCTGGTAAAAAACAATCACGTATTTATTTTACAAACACCTTTGTTCCGCGTGCGTAACAAAAAAGAAACGCAATATTGTTACAGCGACGAAGAGCGCAAGGCGGCCATTGCCAAACTTGGTCCTAAACCAGAGATTACACGCTTTAAAGGCCTGGGCGAAATTTCTCCGGATGAGTTTAAACACTTTATCGGAAAAGACATTCGTTTAGAGCCCGTATTAATAGACCAACGGGCTTCCATACAGGAAATGCTGAGCTATTACATGGGCAAAAACACGCAGGAAAGGCAGGAGTTTATCATTGACAATCTTCGTGTAGAAAAAGATGTTGAAGAGGCTTTGACTAAATAGTTGTACCTTTAAACATCAAAAGGTTTACTACATATTTCCTTATTTCATTTTTATTGTTTGGCGGAAAAATTATTTCGCAGAACAAACTTTTGTTTTCAAAAAGCTCTGTTTTGTTTTTTCATTCTTATAAAACTCCGGAAAATAAAATTTGTTTGCGGGTTTCTCCCCTAAAACATACCGCATTTTTTTGCAGAATGGAAGATAAACTTCACACGAGGTTTAATGTATGGATAAAATTCAGGGCGGGAAGTGATGAAATTTACAGGAATATGATTGCTACACCCCGGCCGTGATAAATTTTGCCAACCAGCTTTTATTTAAGGGAATTTCAAAATTATTTTTCAACTCGGTATCGTTACCAACTCCCACATTAAAAACAATCGTGTTTACATTTATTTCTCCGGAAGAAATCAAGGCCGGAATTTTTGAAGAGTGAACCACTTTAATTTCGTTTCCCGATTTATAAGCAACAATTAAACGGTTCAATAAAGACAAATTATATTTTTTCTCCGTATCCTTTATAAAACGCACTTGTTTATCAATGCTGCAACCACTTGCCGAAAATTTTTCTTCGTCGGCTTTAACGATGATAAAATGTTTATATTGTAATTCGCAAGTAGAACTTAAAGAGGTGCCATGAGCGTTCCAATTATTCAAAAAGACCCCCACGTCAGCCTTAATTGCCGATTCAACTTCCGTGGAAAATGCTTTGTCGCTTAAGTATACCCAAACCCGGTTATTCATAGTGTAAATTTACAAAAAATCATCCGAATTACCTTACTTCCATTAATAAGGGCTTTCTGCCGTCGGTACATTTTAACAGTCATCCGCTATTAAACGGGCTTAAATTGCAGAAAATCTATTTATGAAAAAATTCTTCCGTTTTTTAATAGCCATACCTGCAATTGCGTTTGCCCAACATCCTTATACAGATACCAAATAGTAGGTTTTGCAGAAAACCCGCAAGCTGGTGATACAATAAAGACGTTTCAAACTACGTAAGAGCCAAAACTGGCAAAATATTTGTAATATTGTTTACCTAATGACTGTAAACAAGATTACATATAAATTCACCCTTATTTTATTAATGCTTTTTTGCGTTTCATTTACTTCAGATGATACGCTTAAAAATCTTTATACCGTTAAAGCCAGAGCCGATTTTTTTACTACGGACAATTTTGGAAATACGTATCTGGTTAAAGGCGATGAAATAAAAAAATTCAACGCGCAGGGCGATTTACTGAAAATATTCAGTGCAAAAAATCTTGGAAAAATAACTTCAATTGACGCCTCCAACCCTTTACGGGTTTTAGTTTTTTACAAAGATTTTGCAAGCATACTCTTTGTGGACGATTTATTAAGCCAGAACGGAGATATAATAAACTTACTTGACCTTAGTTTAGAGCAGAGCGATGTTGTTTGCAACTCGTTTAATAACGGATTGTGGCTTTTTAATCGCCAGAATGCAAACCTGATGCGTCTCGATGAAAATCTGCAAACCGTTGCAAACACCGGCAATTTAAACCGTTTGTTGGGTACTACTTTGAAACCGAATTTTCTTTTAGAATACGACGGATACATTTATTTAAATAATCCTACAGAAGGAATTTTGGTTTTTGATATTTACGGAACCTATTTTAAAACAATTACTTTAAAAAATCTTACTCATTTTCAGGTTAAAGAAAATTTACTTATTTACTTTACGGGAAGCGAATTAAAATCATACAACCTTAAATTACTTACCGAAGGTGCAATGAATTTTAAAGAAGTAAACGATGTTCGTATAGAAAAAGAAAACTACTACCTTTTCTATAAGGATTCTGTATGCGTAAAAACTCCTTCCAATTGATTTTTTAACCGTAATTTTACCTTGTGGAAATAGTACGCATATTTTTTGCCACTCTCTGGAAAATCTGGTTTTTCCTGGTTTTTGCCGGTATTATGATTTTGCTTTACCCTTTTCTTCTGTTTTTTCTTGCCAAACGCCGCCGCTATAAATACGCCTTTACCTGTCAGCACATTATGGCTCGCTGGATAACGTGGCTAAGCGGTTTATTTATGAAAAAAGTGTATTACATAAACAAGGATGAAATCCCACAACCTTGCGTTATTGTGGCAAACCATTCCTCTTATCTTGATATTGTTTTCAGTTACCTTATACTGAAAAAATATTTTGTGTTTATGGCCAAGCTGGAATTAAACAAGGCGCCGCTTTTTAATGTGTTTTTTAAGGACATGCAAATTTCCGTAGACCGAAGCAGTCGCATGGGTTCTCACAGGGCATTTATGCGTGCCATCGAGGAAATTGACGCGGGACATAGTGTTTTTATTTTTCCGGAAGGGACTATTTCTGATGAAGGGGTGCTGAAAAATTTCAAGAACGGGCCTTTTAAATTGGCAGTGGATACACAAGTGCCTGTTTTACCCATAACATTTATTGGTAATTGGAAATTACTACAAAACGGAGGTTTTTTAAAAAGTTTTGGCCGCCCGGGTATAAGTAAAGCAATTATTCATAAGCCTATTGACACAAGAGGGCTGAAAGAAGAAAATATTGTACCTTTGCGAGAAGCAGTTTATAAACTTTTTGAAGAAACATTAAAGCATGAAAATTGACCATAAAACCGTTGACGAAGTTGCGCACTTAGCACGTTTGGAATTTGAAGCTTCGGCAAAAGACGAAATTGCCAATGACATGAACCGCATGCTTAGTTTCGTGGAAAAACTGAATGAACTTGACACAAAAGGTGTTGAACCTTTGATTTATATGACTGACGAAAGCAATGTGCTGCGCGAAGATGTGGTAAAAGAAACTATCTCACAAAAAGAAGCTTTGCTTAACGCGCCTAAAAAAGACAGCGACTATTTCAAGGTAGCAAAGGTTATCGACCAGAAGTAATTATTTCAATCTGAGCCAACCGATTACTTTTCTTTTTTTCTCAAGAAACAAATGGCTCTTATTTACCAGCGGAATTTTTAAGCGAGTACGGCCAAACGGCCCGGCATTTTGCTGAATAATTTCAACATATTTATCATTAACTTCCGAAACAATTGCCACATGGCCGTATTTTCCCAATGGATGTTTATCAAAGATTACCAGGTCTCCTGCTTGCGGTTTACTTTTGCTCGGGTTAGTAAATTGTAATAAGCCACGCCTGGCATTTAACTCCCCGTCCTTTACACTTTTATCAAAAAACTCATTGGCGTTACCGTGCGAGTCGGGCATTTTAAAATGATAGTATTGGTAATAATAGCGGTTACAAAATTCAACGCATTGGTATTTTAAACCGATAAAATATCCGTCTTCAGAAAAATTTTCTCCATACACTTCGTTCACGCCTGCATTATAATAAACAGCAACTCCGTTAAGGCTGTCGATGACCTGCCCTGCTTTATATCTCGGATTCGGATTTACATCTTTTACAAAATAATAAACAACACATGCCGACAAGGCAATGATGACAATTACGCCGATTAATTTAGTTGAATTCTTCACGGAGATTTACCGAAGATAGTTTTATTTGCCCACTTTAATTTTTTCGCCTAAAAAATGGGGTTTCACACCGGTATAAACATCCCAAAATACTTTTGCCCGGGCAAAAAACTCACGGAACCTTGTTTTAAATCCGATATTTGCATCCACATCTTCGGCGTTATAACCATAGGCAACCATCCCTATTTTCTGCGCGATAAAAACCGCCCGTTGATTGTGAAACTCCTGCGAGACCATAATAACCGAATCCTGCCCGAAAACTTCTTTAGCGCGTACTACTGAATCAAAGGTCCTGAATCCGGCATAATCTAAATAAATTACCGAATCAGGGACTCCGTTCTTAATTAAATCTTTTTTCATATCGGCAGGTTCGTTGTAAATGTCAATGCTGTTATCTCCGCTCACAATAATATATTTTATTTTCCCGGATTTGTATAAATCAACCGCCGCGCTGATTCTTCGGTAAAAATATTCATTTACCTGCTGATGTTTTAAAACTTTACTTGTCCCTAAAAGCAGTGCTGTTTTGCAAGCGGGCAAATTTGCAAGATTATCAGTAATAAAAGGTCGCGTGGTGCTTTCAATTTTATAATTGGTCCACCAGGTAAGTAACAAAAATACTGCAAGGATTATTAAAACAGGTTTGTATACTTTTTTCAGAAATTTCATTACTCCTTAATTTCGTGATGCAGGTTGATTTCAGCGTTATGTTTAATTATATCGTGCGAAAGTTCTTTACCCAGGTATTTATCAATCAAAAAATGAGCCAAATAAATTATTGGTATCACTGCAACCGCAACCAATAATTTAAAAACGTAACCGTAAGAAGCATTTACAGCGAACTCATGCATGGTCCATGTGCCCGGAATTACAAACGCTCCGAATTGTACAATAAAAGTATCTATCATCTGACTAATGATTGTTGAACCGGTAGATCGCAACCACATCATTTTCTTTCCGGATTTTTCGCGCAGCAGCCAAAAAATACTACTATCAACCAATTGCGAAACAATAAACGCGCACATACTGGCAATAATAATCTTTTGAGATTGCCCGAAAACCTGCTTAAAAGCGGAACCGGTTACAGGAGAAAAATTTGTAGCGGGAATTTTTATACATACGAATAAAGTAAGGAACGTGAAGCCTATTAAGCCGACAGTGATAAAAGACAACTTCCGTACGCCCTTTTGCCCGTAGTATTCATTCACCAAATCCGTAACAATAAAAACTACCGGCCACATTACAATGCCAATGCTTTGTGTAAAGGTTCCGAAAAACATGACCAGTTTCCCTCCTATCAATTCCGCTACAATGGCATTAGTGATGAAGAATCCGGCTAAGATTAAGAAAACAGTGTCTTTTTTACTACCTAAATTCATAATTACGAATTACGGATAACAGCCTGCGAATATACGAATCAGGAGCAGGCTTCAGTCTCCAGAAACTCAATGATGCAAATGTAAATATAATTTAAATCTTCGTTTACGATACAATACGGCGGTAAAACATATAATACATTTCCCAGCGGACGTAGGATTATGCCACGCTTTATAAACCAAGAAGCAATTTTTTCAGAAAGGGAATTCATATAACCACTTTTTTCGGAAGTTTTAATTTCCAAAGCTAAAATTGTTCCGATACAACGGGCTGACAAAATATTTTTATGTGATTTTATCTTTTCAAAAAAACTTTGATGCCGGTTTGAAATTCTTTCGATACTTTTTAGCGTTTCGTCTTTCTCCATCAAATCCATACTGGCTAAAGCGGCAGCACAAGCCGTTGGGTTTGCGGTATAGCTATGACCGTGGAAAAATGTTTTATTTTTATCATCACTTACGTAGGCATCGTAAATAAATTGAGAACAAACCGTAACCCCTAACGGCATTACTCCTCCGGTAATCCCTTTGCTCAGGCAAATAATATCCGGTTTATTTATAAGGTAATCGCTGGCAAAGAATTTTCCGGTACGGCCAAAGCCGGTCATTACTTCATCAGCAATACATATGGTTTTATTTTTTTCACACACAGCAATCAACTCATCTAAATATCTCTGCTCATACATTTTCATTCCGCCCGCACCTAAAACCAATGGTTCAAAAATAAACGCAGCAACATTGCCTGTTTTACAAAATTTTTCCAATGTGCTTTTTACGTCTTCAAAATTGGATATATCAGGCAGCGGCAATCTCAAAACATCAAATAGAAAGGGAGAAAATGCATTTGTAAAAACATTTCTCGCTCCCACACTCATACTTCCGAAAGTATCTCCATGATACGCGTCTTCAAATGCAATAATTTTTGTACGAGACTCATTCTTGTTACTCCAATATTGCAAAGTCATTTTAAGTGCTACTTCCACTGAAGTGCTTCCGTCGTCGCTGAAAAAAACTTTTGAAAAATTTGAAGGTAAATGCCTTAGTAATCTTTCGGAAAGCTCGATCGCGCCCGGATGCGTAAACCCGCTGAAAATACTGTGTGCGTTTGTTTTTAATTGAGCATAAACTTTTTCAGCAATATAAGGATTTGAATGCCCGTGCAGGTTAACCCACCAGGATGAAATCGCGTCAATGTATTTATTTCCCGCCTCATCAAAATAATAAGTTCCTTCTGATTTAAGAATGCTTAAGGGTAATTCTGCATATTTCAGGTGAGTAAAAGGATGCCATACATATTGTTCATCCTTTTTTTGTAATTCAGATTTCCCGCTCATTTTAAACGCCCGGCAAAATAAGAGGCATATTTTTTAATTACCTCGGGAGTAATGGAGGCCTCACGGTTGATACGGCCCAGCATTGGATAACCGCTGTGTTTTAAAATAATTTCTTCAGAAGCGACATTTTCTGTACCTGTAATAATTAATCCCAAAACTTTTATCCCCCGGCTGCGTAAAGCTTCACAGGAAAGCAACGTATGATTAATATTACCCAAATAATTTTGCGACACAAGAATTACTTCCGCCTCCAGTTTTTTTATCAGATCAACCATAAAATGTTTTTCGGTAATCGGCACAAGCAAACCGCCGGCACCTTCAATAATCAGTGTTTTATTTGTTTCAGGTAATTTAATAGAATCAAAATCGATGTGTTTTCCCGTCGCGGTAGCCGCACTGTTGGGAGCCATATATGCATCAAATTTATATGCCTCCGGATGAACAACCGAAACACCGTTTGTAACAAGCCTTCTCACTTTATCACTATCGCTGCCAAAAGCGGCGCCGGTTTGTATAGGTTTCCAGTAATCCGCATTCAATCCTTCGGCCAAAACAGAGGAAACAACTGTTTTTCCAACATCCGTCCCAATACCTGTAACAAAAATTTTCCTCATGGCTTATAAATAAATATCTAAGTTAAATACTTTAATGATTGCTGCAAAAAAAATTCTAAACCTTTATTCTCTCCTGTATTCAACAAAACATCATGAAAAAGCTCGTTCCTGTTGGTATGCAGGCCCACCTTGCACTTTGATTTAGAGGCAGCCGCAATATATTGCAAAGGAAGTTTATTCATAATATTCGCATCAATCAGAATGTCCCGTTCGGTTTCTATAAATGTTTTTATATACGGGCTTTGCGGCTGATATAAATTTTTCAGTTCTTTTTTATTAAATAAATCAATGTCTGTTTTTATATAAGAATAGTTGGGAGTAATTTTACTATCCACAAAGCCAATCGCGTGAATTCCTTTAGTGTACTCCTTAATTTGCTGGATAAATATTTTTATCAGTTCAAACTCCGCCTTATCGGTTGCGTCAAATACAAGCCCGATACTTTTTGCTTCAGGAATTTTAATGAATTGCTTATTACGCGGCAAGGCAGCAATTTTTTTAATCTGAAAAGAGGCTATGTATTTTGTAATTACGTTCATTAAATCATTTTTTCAAAATCGTCTTCGCTGATAATTTTCACTCCCAATTTCTCCGCCTTCTTCAATTTTTCCGGGCCCATGTTATCACCTGCCAGGACAAAAGAAGTTTTTGCAGATATAGAACCGGTATTTTTCCCGCCATTCTTTTCAATTAAATCTTTCAACTGATCCCTGCTGTGTTTTTGAAACACGCCCGAAATTACAAATGTTTTTCCCTCCAGTTTATTCGTGGTATTCTGCAATTGCTCCTCGCTCAGTTCAAACTGCAGCCCCTGTTTTTTTAAACGACTTATCATCGCTTTATTCTCTATATCGGAAAAATAGGCGGCTAAACTCTTTGCAATAATCTCTCCCACTTCATCAATAGCTAAAAGTTCTTCTTCACCCGCATTCATCAATGCGTCCATATTTTTCACTTTACGCGCAATTTTCTTCGCTGTAGTTTCTCCCACATGCCTTATCCCAATCGCATATAACACCCTTTCAAAAGGTACTTTCTTTGAAGTTTCAATTCCTTCCAATAAATTATTCGCCGATTTTTCGGCCATACGATCCAAAGGCAATAATTGTTCCTTTTTCAACTCATACAAATCTGCAATATTTTTTATCAATCCTTCATTGTATAGTTGCTCAATAGTTTCGCCGCCCAGACTATCTATATCCATCGCTTTGCGGCTAACAAAGTGTTCTATCTTTCCTTTTATTTGCGGCGGGCAACCATTTTCATTCACGCAATAATGATTGGCTTCTTCTTCCTTACGTTCCAATTTTGCTCCGCACTCAGGACATTCAGTAATATATTTTACGGGCTCCGAATCTTTTTGACGCTTACTTAAATCAACACCCACAATCTTCGGAATAATTTCTCCGCCTTTCTCAACGTAAACATAATCGCCAACGCGTACATCCAGTTTTTCAATAATATCCGCATTGTGTAAAGAAGCACGTTTAACCGTTGTACCCGCAAGTAAAACAGGTTTTAAATTTGCAACAGGTGTTATAGAGCCGGTGCGGCCAACCTGGTAAGAAATACTTTCAAGCACCGTACTTACCTGTTCCGTTTTAAATTTAAATGCAATAGCCCAGCGGGGAGATTTCGCTGTAAAACCTAATTGCAATTGCTGTTTGTAATCATTCACTTTTATCACTACACCGTCAATATCAAACGGCAATTTATGGCGCGCCTTGTCCCAGTGGTCAATAAAAGTAAAAACTTCATTCATATCAGCGCAAAGTTTTGTGTGCGGCGATATACGAAAACCCCAGTTTTTCGCTTTCAGTAAATTATCGTATTGCGTTTTTGAGGGAAGTTTATCACCCATCATATAATAAACAAAACACTCCAATTTTCTTTTTGCCACAACGGCCGAATCCTGCATTTTCATTGTGCCCGAAGCTGAGTTACGCGGGTTTGCCAACGGGGGATCGCCGATTTCCTCACGCTCTTTATTGATCTCGTCAAACATTTTGCGCGACATGTAAATCTCTCCGCGTATTTCAAAAAAATCAGGGTAATCGCCCTTTAGTTGTAAAGGTATCGAACGAATTGTTTTTGCATTCACGGTAACATCATCTCCCTGCACGCCATCGCCACGCGTAACTGCTTTAACCAATTTACCGTGCTCATAAGTAAGGCTTATTGAAAGTCCGTCGAATTTTAATTCGCAAACATATTCCACACTTCCTCCGAATAAATCAGCACCGGTAATTCCCAATCCTTTTTTTGCACGATCGTCAAAATCATTCAGCTCGTCTTTACTGTAACTATTGCTGAGTGAAAGCATCGGGTATTTATGTTTTACTGTTTTAAAAACTTTGGTAATTGTACCGCCCACTCGTTGCGAAGGAGAATCTTCCGAAAGAAATTGAGGGAATTCCTTTTCGAGTTTTATTAATTCCTCCAACAACATATCAAAATCATAATCACTTATTGCGGGTTTATCCAGCGCGTAGTAATTATAGTTATGCTTCTCAATTTCTTTACTGAGCCTTTCTATTTTATCTTTGACCTGTGTCTCCGTCATGGTTTAAAATTGCATTTTTTTACTTAAAAGTAGGTTTTTTACAGGGAAAATTATCCCATAAATATGCTATATTTGAAACAAATGCCCAACAATACTTTTGAACTTAATTACCTGCTAAAAGGAGATCCCCTAAATTACTATTCCGCCGTACTCGATATGCGTATATTCGGCCATCATCATCCTTACATGAGGGAAGTGAAAGTCTTGCAAAACACTCCTGAATTCACCGAGTACAACATAAAGGAAATGGTTTGGATTTTCGGTTTTATCCCACAATGGCCGGATTACAATGCCAAAGTTTTTGAACTTAATAAAAATAAGCATATCCAATATACATCTGCTGTGAAAAAAGGGTTGGATCTGAGTATTGATTTTGTTTTTTCGGATAATGTAAACCGAACAACCGGCATCACCGAGAACATTAAACTTACCGGTAATAAAATAGTCAGCAAAATTTTACTCGAAACCATAAAGAAATCGCATACAGTTTTGTTTAAAAATCTTGAGGCAGGCTTAAACAAATAAAGTCAGATTAAGAACCCTGACACATTACAAGGACTTCGACAAACTCAATTTACCCTCGTTGAATCTTTTTAAGGTTGTGATTACTAAATGGTAATTCCTATAAGCAATACATCATCCACCTGTTCGTAATTGCCTTTCCACTCTTCAAATTTATTGTCGAGATATTTTTTTTGCTCCGGCATACTCATATGCAGGCTTTCTTCCATGTATTGTTTTAATTTTTTGTATTTCAGTTTTTTTCCTTTCGGGCCGCCAAATTGGTCGGCATAACCGTCAGAGAAAATATATAAACGGTCGCCCGCTTCCAGGTTCATTTCTGTATCGGAAAACTGCTGCATTTTTTCTTCTATAAAAGCACCTACCGGCATCTTATCTCCGTTTAATTCAATGAAAGAGCCGTCTTTTTTAAAAAGATAAGCGCCGTTAAACGCACCGGCAAACTGAAGATGTTTTGTTTTCATGTTTATTGCGCAAAGTGCAATATCCATTCCATCGCGCACAGCACTCTCATTAAAACTCTGATGAAGCGCAATAGTGAGCCATTGATTCACCGCGTTTAAAATAGCACTGGGTTTAACAAGATGTTGTTCTAATACCGCTTTATTAAGGAGGTTTGTATTTACTACCGACATAATCGCGCCCGGCACACCATGACCCGTACAATCAGCAGCGGCCACAAAAATATGCCCTTGCTTACGTTCCACCCAATAAAAATCTCCACTCAGAATATCTTTCGGCTTATATAAAATAAATGAGTCCGGTAATAACTCATACCACATTTTATCGGGTGGCAGAATGGCTTGCTGAATGCGTTGTGCATATTTAATACTGTCGGTAATATCTTTGTGCTGTTCTTCAATAATTTTATTTTTTTGCGAGAGTTGCAAATTTACTTCCTGTTTTTGTTTGTTCTGCCTGAATAAAATGGCCGCCAGAAAGCCAATCATAATAAGTATGATCACTGAAATTATTAAATAAAGTTCTTGCTGTTTGCCCTGTATATTCTGAATTTCAATTTGCTTATTCAAAAGCTGATTATCTTTTTCCTTTTTTTCTGTCTGGTATTTTTTATCCAGTTCGTTTATTTGTTTCTGATTTTCAATGTTGTTGAGACTATCACGCAAAACGTTGTATAATTGAGAAAATTCGTAAGCTTTTTCAAAATTTCCGTTTTTAGCGTAAACAGTATTCAGATTATTATAAGCATGTAACAACTCGCTCATGTCTTCAGAGTCTTTGGCTCTTTCATAACCTTTTATTGCGTATTCAAGCGCTTCTTTGTTTTTATTCAGCTCCGAGTAAATCAGCGAAACATTAAGATACGTGGTTGCCAGATCATTGTTACGGGTATTAAAGCCTTCTCTTAATTTTATTATTTCAGTATAATAGCCCAGCGCTTTTACATAATTTTTTCTTTTATACTCAATATTGGCGATACCGGTCAAGGCATTTGTATAACTGGTTGATTTTTTATTTTCAGAATAGTAGCCGGTTGCTTTTTTAAATAGTTCAATGGCCTCATCAAATTTTCCCAATTCAACATATGCCTGCCCTAAGTTGGTGCAGTTATTCATAAACCCGTCGGTGGTTTTATCAGGTGTGTTCTTAATGCAGTTTTCCCAGTAGTAAGCCGCCTTTTTATAATTCTCCTGGTAGTAAAAATTAATTCCCAGGTCGGAGAAACCCATCGAGATTTTGGTTGCATCGCCCGATTGTTCCCAGATTTCAAGTGCGCGCAAATAATAATCGGTAGCTTTTTTAAATTCGCCCGTATAAACATTTAACAGCCCCATATACCGGTTTGCAAAACCGATTCCCTTGGGATAATTATTTCTTACACTTTCTTCCAACACTTCTTTTAAAATGGTATCTGCTTTGGCGTACTCTTCAAGAAGAATATTTTCAAAAGCAATTTCATTTTTTGCATCCAGGGCGTTCTTGGGGTATTTTTTTCCGAATTTTGTAATTATATCTCCGTAACATTTTATGCTTTCTGAATTTTTACCGGTTGCATGAAAACGCCACGCCATTTGTTTAAGCAGGCTTATTTTCTGAGTATCTGATTTACTTTGGGCGTAAAGGCGATTAAGGCTGTCGGCAAACCGGTTTTGTGAATACGAATGCAGGAGGCACAAAAACAAAACGTAAAAGTAACACAGAAGCCTGCACATAAATTTGTTTGTATAAAAATAATATCTATATTTGAATTAAACCAATTAAAACTAAAATTTATGGCAACAGGAATTGTATTAGACTTTACGAGCGACCTGCACAACGCCGGGCACGTTAAAGTAGACGAAACGGGAGAAATTTTACCTTATAGTGATCGGAATTTTCCGAACACAGGATTAAACCTGAATGACCCATGTACATTTGACATTTTTCCGGATCCTATGAACCCTGGTAGTTATGTTGCTACAAATCTGCAAAAAATAGGCGTTGTACCCCCTACCAATATAACCCAGCCTTTTAACGGAAATGTTACATCTAATCCCGGTGACGTTATTACCATTTCAGGTGCAGCAGCGGTGGTTACCGGAAACCTGATTATAAATGGTGGAAAAATTATTGTTGAGCAAAGTGCCCAGGTTAACGGAAATGCACATCAATTAAATGACGGAGCCCTTGTTGCACGACAAGGCGGGTTAATTAAAGGCGGCATTAATGTTGATAACGGAGGTAATTTAAAAGTAGTTAATAAAGGTAAGATTGTTGGACCTATAAATGTAAACATGGGTGGAAGAATGATTGTTGGAAATGATAACGGGCCGGGTTTTATTACGGGAACAATTGATATTTTAAAAATAAGAAGATTTGACATTACCGGAGATTCAAAAATTAACGGATAATGATTTATCGGGCTCAGGCAAAAAACCCCACTTTTCAAGTGGGGTTTTTTCTTTAAAAAAATTCTGATTTTGCGATTAATTGAATAGAACCGTTTGTTAAGGTTTCTTATTGTCTATATCAGAAATCCAATAATAAGATTACTTTAAATTTGCATTATTAATTTCAGAGTTTTAACTAAATCATTTTAGATTAAAAGTTGTGTATAAAAAATGGTTTTTTAGCCGATTTTCCTTTTAAAGAATAGGATTTCTCCTTAAATTAGTACTAAAATTTACTCTTACCATGAAAAGAATAATTATACTTTTATTTTCAATTATTTTTAATAGTGCTTTTGCTCAGGAGAGAAATAGCTACTATCCTCATCATATTAATAATTCACCGACAGCAAGCGATAAAAAACCCACTGATCATAATGTAAACGATAACCACAAATCAGGCATACCTGACGTTATTGAATCATCACCCGAAGACAATTGTGCCAGTGCCCAGGTATTAACTATTAATGGAGGATGCTATTCGGGAACAACTGTTAATAACACACTTGAAGCATGGGAATGTACCGGAGACGGAACCAGCAATTGGCGTTCTTCATGGTATCGTTTTAATACAGGGGCAAATACTACACTTAATTTAGCCTGGATTTACACAAATTCGCCTCCTTGTTATCCATGTATTTGGATTCTTGGCCCCTATACGGCTGGCACTGGTTGCGGTAGCTGCGCGCCTTTATTTTACTCCGTTTGTTATCAAAACGGTGATCCCGGATATCACGCACAATTAACAGGTTTAACTGCAAATAAAGATTATTTAATAGATATTCAATCTCTTGATGCTAACGGATGCTTTCCTTTTGGGTCTGCTTCAATTAATTATTGTATCGCAATGTATACAGTACCTTCCAATGATCCGCCCCCCGGAACCAATTTAAATAATTGCGGGGTATCTTTCAACGGAAATAACAACGGTTATTCTCCGGATGGAACTGGTCTAAGGAAAGCTAATCTCGATGCGAATAACGCAACTACTTGTGGTTCTTGCGGAACTGCGGGAGATGATGTCCCATATGTAATCAACAATGATCAATGGTTTTATTTTTGTACTGTAAATGCAGGTACCTATAATATTACTATAAACAATATTGCCAATTGTGTTTTAGCTCCTACCCAGGGTGTAAGTTCCGGTATTCAAAGTAGTATATTGCTGGGTCCAACAACTGCATTTACTAACCTTTATGATTTCCCTAATCCAATGAACCAAGGCAGCTCAAATACTTCAAGTAATTTTGCTTTAACTGCAGGCCAGTGTATATATATACCTATTGACGGTTTTGCCGGTGACCAATGTACTTATAGTTTTACGCTTACTAACGTTACAGGTGGTTGTTTGATTTTACCTGTTGAGTTAACTAAGTTCGATATGAAAATTGATACGAAAGAAGTTGATTTATATTGGGAAACCGCTACTGAGACTAATAACGATGTTTATATTGTGCAAAGAAGTATAGACGGTTCGAATTATGAGAATATAGGTTTTGTAAAATCAAATGGAAATACAGATGTTCCTACACGTTATGATTTTATGGATAAAAAACCAAATCTCGGGATGAATTATTACAGGCTC
>Ga0210400_10002017_pt1 | contig 19397 bp, 18 predicted proteins | sample IncBWH26MmetaG_FD_155456 | JGI IMG/M metagenome (GOLD analysis project Ga0210400, IMG submission 155456) | Forest soil microbial communities from Barre Woods Harvard Forest LTER site, Petersham, Massachusetts, United States - Inc-BW-H-26-M | ecosystem: Environmental > Terrestrial > Soil >...
TCAAGCGCGAAAGTGAAGATAAGAATCCCGACGTACAGCCCGCCAATCTGCGCAATGCCGGTCAGCGGAGCATTGCTTAGCCGGTCGCCGATCCAAGAGTGCGAGTTCGGTGACTTCGCCAGGTATTTATCGATGGCGACCTTGGTGAGGAACGGTCCCAGCACGTCCAACACTGATTTCAGGATGATCGCTGTCAGTGCCACCGCGACGTGCCACTTGTACGGACGCAGATACGTAAGCAACCGCCGCATCAGCCGGCCGTCGTACGCTTTCCCTGGTACTTCTTCTTCCTGGTTGGAGGCCATGGGTGGCGCGGGAGATCACCTTAGTTGCGGGTCTCCCCAACTAAGATTACCCGAAAAACACTACTCCAAGTAGATGGCCAAACTGTCGCCGAGGATGCGAAGATGAAGCGGGCCAAAGGCTAAGAACTCAGCCTCTTCGCCATTGAACAATAAATCTCCACCGCTTCCACTAGCTGTTTCTTCTCCACATACTCGCCCTCGGTGTGGGCCACGTGAATCGAGCCTGGCCCCAGCAGCAGCGGCTCGCCCCAATTCGGCATGGATGGGATATCAGTCGTGAAAGCCGCGACCATCGTTGGCAAACCGTCCAGCGTGCGCAACCGGAGGAACGGAGTCTCGCGTGTGAAGTGAACCTCCGCCAGCTCGCCAACGGCCTCTGTAATCTCACGGCGCAGGCCGTCCGCCGGACCCACCAAGCGATAGAAGAGATCAGCCTTGGCAAAATCAGAAATCACATTCGGCGCGCGACCGCCCTGAATTGCTCCGACGTTCTTTGTGCAAGCGCCCACCTCAGCATCTTCGGGAAGTTTCATAGCGTGCAACCGGTGCAGCGCCTCCACCAGCTTGTCGATTGCCGACTCGCCCAGCTCCGGATACGCCGAGTGTGCCATCTTTCCGCGCGCCACCAGCTCCACATGCAGCGCACCCTTGCTCGCCAGCGCCAGTTTGTTTTCGGTCGGCTCACCGTTAATCATGAAGCGCGCGCCAATCGGCTGCTGGTTGGCCGCCTTCGCCCCGATCGAGTCCCGCTCCTCGCCCACCAGAAACAGCAACCCGGCGAAAATGCCTGCTCCGCGCAGCTTCCCCGCCGCCAGAATTTGTGCTGCAATAATCCCCTTCGCGTCGCACGCTCCGCGCCCGTAAATGCGTCGGTCATCTTCGGACGAGGCAATGAACGGCGGCACCGTATCTATGTGCGTGGAGAAAACAATCTCCGGATGAGCATGCTCCGGCCACGTGGCCAGCACGTTCGCGCGCGGGCCCTCGACCGGCATTTTTCGAGCTTCCATCCCACGCCGCCGCAACTCGTCACATAGAAAATCTCCCACAGCACTTTCATTTGGAGTGATGGATTCAATGTCGATCAGACGGCGGGCAAGCGCAAACAGGTCCATGCAGCAAAAGCGTAACAGTGGACCGCGATGCGTGGATAGTCCCGATTTGCGGGTGGAGAGCCGGGCACCCCGCCCGGCCACCGTTATGACACGGGCGAGGCGCCCGTCGCTCCATTGCGCACTGTTGTACTCTGATTCCGTGCTTCCCGAAGCCTCCAGCATCCGCTCGTTGTTCATCTCCGGCCCCGCCGGACGCCTGGAAGCGCTGCTCAACGCCGGATCGCCCAACGCGACGCATGCCGCCGTGGTCTGCCATCCGCATCCCCTCTTCGGTGGAACGCTCCACAACAAAGTCGTCTTCCACGCCATGAAAGCGCTCAACAGCTTCGGATTCCCCGTGCTCCGCTTCAACTTCCGCGGTACCGGCCTAAGTGAAGGCGAGCACGCCAACGGCATCGGCGAAGTCGAAGACGTGCGCGCTGCCCTCGACTGGCTCGAACAGGAATTTACATTGCCAGTCATCTTCGCCGGCTTTTCTTTCGGCGCCGCCGTCGGATCGCGCGCGGCCTATGCTGACGACCGCGTGCGCGCGCTCATCGCGCTCGGCCTGCCCGCCGTCCCTATTGAAGGCCGCGTCTACGATTTTGAATTTCTGCGAGAGTGCACCAAGCCGAAACTCTTTGTCAGCGGCTCGCGCGATCAGTTCGGTCCCGCAGGAAAACTCGAAGCGCTCGTCAGCACCTTCGCCGATCCCAAGAAGCTGGTTCGCATCGAAGCCGGCGACCACTTCTTCGCAGGCAGGCTCAAGGAGATGCGAGTAGCGATCGAAGACTGGCTCCGCGAGACCGCGCCCGCCGCAACTGCCGGCGGCTGACGACGAACCACTAACGACCACCGACTGACGACCTTATAATCCCCACCATGCCCGCGATCTCTCCCGAGCGCGACCAGCAATTCCGCCGCATGCGCGACAGCGCACGCGAAATCTTCACCGAAGCGCTGAAGAACGCCTCCATCGAAAACGCTTTCGCCCGCAACGTGCACTGCCAGCGCCGCGTCCTGCGCATCGGCGACGACCTGTACGATCTCGATTCCTACAATCGCGTCTTCGTCGTCTCCATCGGAAAGGCCGCGCACACCATGGCCGCCGCTGTCGAAGCCCAACTCGGCAGCAGCCTCGAGGGCATCGTCGCATCGTCGCTTGAACCCGGTGGCCAAGTGCTGGAAAGCCAAGTCCGCGGCTTCCGCTATTTTCGCGGTGGACATCCCACACCCACCGCCGAATCCATCCTGGCCGCCAGCGCCATCCTCAACTCGCTGACTGCTCTCGACTCCACCGCGCTTGTCATCTTTATGATCTCCGGCGGCGGCTCTTCCATCGTCGAAAAGCCCATTGACGACGCGATCTCCCTCGCAGATCTCGCCGCTACCTACCGGACGCTCGTCCACTCCGGCGCGCCCATTGCCGAGATCAACGCCATCCGCAAACATCTCTCCGCCGTCAAGGGGGGACGCCTGGCCCAGGCCGCGTATCCCGCCCAGCAGGTTTCGATTCTTGTCTCCGACGTGCCCGACGATACACCCGACGCGCTCGCCTCCGGCCCCACCATGCCCGATTCCACTTCCATCAATGACTGCGAACGCATCGCCGCAAAATACAATCTTCTCGATCAATTCCCCAGTTCCGTTGCCGATCTTTTTCGTCAGCATGCGCTCGATGAGACGCCCAAATCCGACGATCCGGCTTTCGTCCGCGCACGCTGGTGGACCGTGCTCTCGAACAAAGTCGCCATCGATGAAGCTGTCGCCGCCGCCTCCCGCGCCGGTTTTGCCGTCGAAGTGGATAACTCCTGCGACGACTGGCCCTATGACAAAGCTGCCGAGTACTTACTCAACCGTTTGCACGAATTGCGCCGCAATGTGTCCCGCGTATGCTTGGTTTCCGGCGGCGAGGTGACCGTGACGGTCCGCAACGCAGGCATCGGCGGACGCAATCAGCAGTTCGCCTTAGCCTGCGCGGAACCAATATCGGGACACGACATTACCGTGCTGAGCGCCGGCACCGACGGCATCGACGGCAACAGTCCCGCCGCCGGAGCTGTGGTCGATGGCAGCACTATTGCTCGGGCAGGCGACCGAGTCGGTGGCGTGGAAGCCTGGCAGCGCGCGCTCTCCAGCTTCAATGCCTATCCGTTTCTTGATGCCTTAGGGGACACCGTCGTCACCGGCCCCACCGGAAATAATCTTCGCGACCTGCGAATCCTGCTGGCTTACTAATCATCCCGTTGCAACTTCTCGCCGTTGCAACTTCTCGAAGCGAGAAAGATCTGACCTTATTTATTAGGACATAGATAAGACCGACATCGAATACGACCGATTAAGATGCGCGCACGTGCGCGGCTCGAAAGTGAGCGTCACAACACGGGCAGCTATGGTTTTCTGGCCACCGTAAATTCTTGTAAATCTCCTTCTGCCCGGCAGCGTCGCACCTCCAGCCTGCATCCAAGCGATTAAATCCAGAATTGCTACCGGAGGTTTCGCTTGAAAAAACTTTTACGCACCGCCGTTGTCTTGTCTTTTGCCTGCGCTGCCCTGATCGCGTTCCCGGATTTCGCACAGGCCCAGAAAATTGACGTTGCATTCGGCATCAGCACGGTAGACGCTCCGGGCGCCAGTTCGGCCGACAGCAGTCACGCGCCTGTCTCCCTCACCGGCGGCACCTATCCCGGCTTTAGTGGCGACGTGCTCTTCTGGCACAATCTTGGCATCGGAGGCGAAATCTACTGGAAGGCGAACCAGGGCAAATACGGCGGCGACCCCACTCTTCCGTTTCGTCCACTTCTTTTGGACGTCAACGCCGTCTACTCGCCAAAACTCGCGAGCCACACGTATCTTGAGCTGGTCGCCGGCATCGGCGCGCTCGATACCCGTATCTACTGTCAGGGATGCGGCAACGGTTACAACACGAACTACTCGAGCGATAAACACTTCATGGGAGACTTCGGCGCCGGCATCAAGTTCTATCCCAAGGGCGGTTTCTTCGTCCGTCCCGAGGCGAAACTCTACCTTGTCAACAACAACTTAAACTTCAGCTCCCCTCGCATCACCCGCTTCGGCCTCTCCATCGGCTACACCTTCGGAGGACACTAGCCAGCTACTTTAGATTTGTCATCGTGATTCAGATTTGTCATCCTAAGCGAAGCGAAGGACCAGCTGTTTGCGAACTTCGGCAAACAGGGTCCTTCGCAGCTTAATGGAGCGGGACGTTTCGTATCTGGGCATTGCTTTAGCGATGCCGAAAACTGTCGTCATCCTTAGCCCATTTAAGGGCTGGCGTCGAAACGGCGCGCCTCCCCTTTGTAAATTTTTCGTCCGTTCCCACTCGCGAGTGGCCCGTTTTCCCCATCCCGCATTATGATAGAGGTATGAATTTCGGCTTCTCAGGCGAGATGATCTTCCTGTTTTTTCTGGCGCTGATCCTTTTTGGCCCCAAGAAAATGCCGGAGATCGGACGCCAGGTCGCGCGCTTCCTCGGCGAGTTCCGGCGCGCTTCCAATGAGTTCCGCTCGCAAATCGAGTCCGAGATCAATTCTCTCGAAAGTAGTACCAACGCCAGCGCCCCCCGTCAGCAGATCCTGCCGCCCCTCCAGGCCCCGCTCGGATCGCTGGCCAACCGCATCTTCAATCCCCCGGCGCCCGAGAGGCTTGATGCTGCAGAAGATGCCGCCGCCGAAGCCGCCGCTGTCAAAGCCGCTGCCGCCGAATCAGTCGTGATCGAAGCGGCCGACGTTCCCGAGCCTTCGCCCGCTCCGAAAGTAGCGCCCGATGCCTGAAGCGGCCGCCTCCTCACCCGTCGACGAATCCGCTAAGGATGAAATGCCAACCATGGGTTTCCTCGATCATCTCGAGGAACTGCGCAAGCGAATTATTTATTCCATCATCGCCGTCGTTGTTGGCTTTTTCGCCTGTTGGGGATATGCCGAAAATATCTACGAGATCATGCAGCGTCCCATCATGGAGGCGCTCCACAGCAATGGCCTCTCGGCGAAACTCGTGTACCTCAATCCCACCGAGCCTTTCAATCTGTATCTGAAAGTGGGATTCATGGCTGGCTTGTTTGTTGCCTCGCCCTTCGTGCTCTACCAACTGTGGTGCTTCATTTCGCCCGGCCTATACCGCAACGAGAAACGCTACGTCACGCCCTTCATGGTCTCGACCGTAGCCCTGTTCCTGGCCGGCGGATACTTCGGCTACAAACTCGTCCTCCCCCAGGCGCTAGTCTTCCTGATCGGCTACGGCAAGGACTTCCAGCCGATGATCACTCTCAGCGAGTACAGTTCTCTGTTTCTGACGATCATCGTCGGCCTCGGCGTAATTTTCGAAATGCCGATCCTGGTATTTTTCCTGGCCCTCATGGGCATCGTCAGCGCCGGCTGGATGTGGCGCAATCTCCGCTATTCGATCCTGATCATCTTCATCATCGCCGCTATCATCACGCCCACCACCGATATTTTGAACATGTGCATCTTCGCCGCGCCCATGATCGCCTTGTACGTCCTGAGCATCGGTATTGCCTTTCTCGTGCATCCCACCCAGCGCAAGAAACGCGCGGAGAAAGATTCCTAACCACAGAGGACACGAAGGATCACGGGAAATCCATGAAACGACCCACCACAACGAAGGTCTGCTTTCCCGGTGCCACTCTGTGCCCTCTGTGGTTAAAGATCTTTTTGATGTTGCTGCTGACCTTCGCCTTGGCAAGCACGATAGCTTGCGCCAAAGGGATCTCCTCCGCTGACGCCACCGCGGCGGCCCCAAAATCCGAATCTCCCGCGGCGACGCCCGCTTCGTCCGAAGCCGCCGCTCCCGACACCGCCCCGCTCCCGCACATCGATTCGAAACGCGCGTTCCAGTACACGCGCGAGGTCACTGCTTTCGGTCCTCGCTACATGGGAAGCGAGAATCACAAGAAACTCGAGTGCTACATCCTCGACCACCTAAAAGGCGATCAGGTCGAAGACGATGCCTTTACCGCCGACACCGTAGAAGGGAAGTTTCCCGTCCGCAACATCCTTGCGAAATTTCCCGGCGCAAAAGATGGCATCATCGTTATCCTCGGCCACTACGATACGGTCTATCCATTGCGCGACTCCGGGTTCGTGGGCGCCAACGACGGCGGTTCTTCCACCGCTATCCTGCTCGAATATGCCAACCAGTTGCGCGGCGGGGCAGCCGGGAAGAAGCGCGATGGCTACAGCGTCTGGCTGGTCTGGACCGACGGCGAAGAAGCCGTACGTCACTGGACTGATACCGATAGTGTGTACGGTGCCCGCCACCTCGCCGAAAAATGGGAGAAAGACGGCACCCTCAAAAAAATCAAAGCGCTAATGGTGATGGACATGATCGGCGATGCCGACCTCGACATCGCCCGCAACACCAAAGGCGCTCGGTGGCTGCTCGACCTCATCTACGCCGCTGCCGAGCGCGGAGGGTACCAGTCCCACTTCTACGCCCAGCAGGGCCCCATCGAAGACGATCACATTCCCTTCGTCAATCGCGGTGTCCCCTGCGCCGACATTATCGACCTCGATTACGGCTATAACAATGTCTTCTGGCACAGCCCGCAAGACACCATGGATAAACTAAGCCCCAAAAGCCTCGAAATCGTAGGCGATACCATCCTCGAAACCATCCACATGCTCGACCAACGCTAGTGGCAATCCTCTGTCCAAGTTGTCATCCTGAGCTTTGATCCCTATAAATAGTAGCCTTTCCATGCTTAGGGGTGAGCCGTGACGTGCCGCCGTGACTTTCTCGACAAGATGATCAAGTGGGGAGCGGAGGTAGATCCCAAAGACCGCGACGCTATGATCGATTACTTCAGCTCAAACTTCGGCCCCGATCAACCTGTCTACGCAGCATCGCAACCTAAGGGAAAAAATAGCAACCGCAAACCACGAAACGCATCCAAGTTTTGAGACTGAGAACCGAGAACTGCGAACTGAGAGGGGATCTGCTTGTTCCGACGAATGTATCCAGTGTTCTTTATGTTCCTATCTGTCATCCTGACAAGCGCGCAAGCGCCCAGTGCTCCAGGCAAGCCGCTACCGCCTGGGCCCATGCAAGCGAAAGTGAAGGCCGCCTGCACTTCGTGCCATAACACCAGCCGCATCACCGAGCAGCACCTGACCCGGCAGCAATGGTCCGAACAATTGGAAAAGATGGAAGGCCTCGGCGCCGTCATTCCCGACGCCGATCGCGCCGCCTTCCTGAACTACCTGACGAAAAACTTCGGCTCCCAAAAAGGCGCGGCCAAGGAGGCAGTCAAGCCCACAGCAAAGAAATCCGGAAGCGCCGCCGATTAATTGCAAGTGTGGGGACGGGCGCCTGGCCCGTCCAAGCCGCGCGCAGCTCGGCAGATGCCTATTTCTCCTCTGCCTCGTCCGCAGTCGAAACTCTTTCCGGCCGCAGCAGCGGAAACAGAATCACATCTCGAATCGTGTGCGAGTCGGTGATCAGCATCGCCAGCCGGTCCACCCCCAAGCCCACGCCGCCCGCCGGAGGCATCCCATAACTCAGCGCATTTATATAATTTTCATCCATCTGGTGCGCCTCTTCATCTCCGCGCTCGCGTTCTTTTAACTGCGCCTCAAATCTCTGGCGCTGATCCTCAGGATCGTTGAGTTCGCTGAAGCCGTTTGCGATTTCCATCTTCCCCGCGAATATCTCAAAGCGCTCGGTCCAGTCAGGTTCATCCGGCTTCTGCTTTGATAGCGGCGAGACTGCAGTCGGAAATTCGTAGATGATCGTCGGCTGCATCAAGTGTTCTTCCGCCACGGCTTCAAAGATGGCAGCGATCGTCTTGCCCACCGGCGCCGCCGCATCGTACTTCAGACTGATCCCCGCGCCGCGCACTCGCTCGACCAGCGCCTCAACCGACTCGCGCGTCGCGAAGTCGTTGCGCTCGGGCTTTGTGCCAGCCTTCTCCGGCCAGAAATGCACGACCGCCTCCCGCATCGTCATCCGCCGCCAGTTCGCGTGCGACCAGTCAATCTCATGCTCGCCCCACTTCGTCTTCATTCCGCCGGTTACATCCTTCACGGCCTGTTCGATCGCTCCCTGCGTCGTGTCCAAAATGCCGAGATAATCCGTGTACGCTTGGTACGCCTCGAGCATGGTGAACTCAGGATTCCATCTCCACCCGAGGCCCTCGTTGCGGAAGTTGCGGTTGATCTCATACACGCGATCGAATCCGCCCACCGTCAGCCGTTTCAAATAAAGTTCCGGCGCGATCCGCAAAAACAGATCCATGTCCAGCGTGTTGTGATGCGTCTTAAAAGGACGAGCCACCGCTCCTCCCGCGATGGGATGCATCATGGGCGTCTCGACTTCCATGAATCCCTGCGCATCGAAATAACGCCGCAGCGATTGCGTCAGCTTGCTGCGCTTCAAAAACACTTCGCGCACTTCCGGATTCATCACCAGATCGACATAGCGTTGCCGATAGCGCAACTCAACGTCAGTCAGCCCATGAAATTTTTCCGGCAAAGGCAGCAGGTCTTTTGAAAGAAAAGTCAGTTCCTCGGCATGAATGCTGAGCTCGCCCGTGCGCGTGCGAAACAGATATCCGCGAACTCCAATATGATCGCCGAGGTCGAGCAGCTTCCAAAGTTCGTAGCCCGCATCGCCGATCGCATCTTTCTTGACGTAGATCTGCAGCCGCTGCCCGTCCTGCTGCAAGTGTGCGAACCCGGCCTTGCCCATCAGCCGGATCGCCATGATGCGTCCGGCAACCCGCACCGTCACCCGTGGAGATTCCAACTCCTCCGCAGTCTGCCCGCTGTACTCAGCCAGAATCTGCGGCACGGTGTGGCTGAAGTTGTACTTCCGCGGATAAGCCGGATGCCCGAGAGCTTCAATCTTCTTCAGCTTCTCGCGCCGGATTTCATAAATATTTTCGTCGAGTGCCAATGAGTGTCCTTGCCCAGTGAAAAGTTAATGACTGGAAGCAAGTGATTATAAATAACCCGCGAGATTCGACGGGCCAATCGATGATGAGCGTCATCCAGAGCGGAGTCGAACGACCCCTGCGTCTCTCTCAGCGGCTGGAACGGGTCAGGGATGTGCTCGTACCTGTTTTGTACCCCCATTTGCGCTAACCATTGAGGAGTAAGGACGTAACTTCAAAGTATTAAGGAATAAGGACTTAGGAGAGGCTCACACAGATCCTTCGCTGCGCTCAGGATTTCGCCAGCCGGCTCCCGCCGGGCATGTGCGGTCCGCGTATGTGCCGACCTGCGCGGCGTCATCGAACGGGAAGACGCGTAGATCGGAGTCCTGATCTGCATGGAACCGCCGACCAAGCCCATGCTGAAAGAGTCTGCTGGGGCTGGGGTTCTACAAGCCTCCAGATTGGAGGATCGGTATCCGCGCATTCAGATTCTTACTATCGAAGAGTTGCTAACGGGCGAGGGTGTGGCTTATCCGCGGCTGTTGGAAGTGACGTTTAAGAAGGCACCGAGGGCGCGGAAGGCGACGGAAGAGCAGATGCCTTTGGGCGGGACGGAGATTGAAGAGCCGTTTTAGGGCATTCTCGGGCGGGGGGGGGGCCGTTCGACTGTGCTCCGGGCAGGTCCGCGCCACACTGGTAACGGGGAGAACACTTTGGACATTTCATTGATAGTGTCGGCGCTGTAGGGGTCCTTCGACTGCGCGGCCACTTTGCTCAGGATGACAATTCTGGAGGGCCGCAAGCTGCAGCGAAGGACGCCCAAGAATGGGCCGCAGCCTCGAGATTTCGGACAATTCAGGTGGGCTGGGCCACCCGGCGATCAGGGGTCAGGATCAGCTAGCCTGGGGCGAGCGCAACAATCCCACCCCGAGTGTGACCACAGCGAGGCCGAGAATCGCTGCTCCGGCGTAGATCAGGGAGACTGCTCCACTAACTTCGGTGGCGCTCGGCGGAAGCATCGAGAAGAAGAACCCCGACGAAATGAGAATCGCAGCCAGTGGCACTCCGATTCGGACTGCCCAAAGCAATGAACTGGGAAGCACGGCCGCATCCGCCAGTACCTGGCAAATCAGCGACAGAATCACGATCACGCCTGCGTGGGCATGCCCGGCACGGAAGAAATTCTGGCGCAGCGGGTTGTCCATATAGCCGCTGCCCTTGGTCATTAGCGAGGTCAGTAGAAAATATCCACCATACTGAATCGTAGGCACGGTGATGAGGATGATCCCAGACATCATTCTCGCTTCGCGAGTCATAAGCTCTCCTTTACTCAGGGTTAGGGTCGAGACTCCTTAACGTAATTGCATGGGAAATGCCCTACTGATTTTGCCGCGAGTTTACGCTCCCCATCTTAAGCAATTAGCATCAAAGAATAAACCACTTGGACTGAGGCTCCGACGATGGCCAGAGTAAGATTTGTGAGCATGGTTCTGATGGTGGCGGTGTGCATTCTGAGCGGGTCGGAGACCGCTCGCGGGAATCTGGCATGGCCGGCGCCGAAGAAGGAAGTGATCCGCCTTCGCCTGGTGGCTTTGGCCTGGAATCATCCGCGGTCGTCCTTTTCCGCGAGTGAAGAAGTTTTTGTTGCTGACAAGGAGTTGGCCAAAGACGAAACGCGATTAGTGAAGCTGGTGTATATGTTTCTTCCCTACCAGCCGCGGTTGTCTGATGAGGGTCTCAACTATTCCACTTTGCATGAATTGCGCGCGCTGCGAGATCCGCAGTGCGATGAGACGCTGGCTCAGATCGCGACCGGCGAGACGGGAGACTGGCGCCAGAATCAGCGCCAACTCAAATACTCGGCCGCCGCGCCCCCGCTGAACCTCTCGCGGCACAAGAGTCCGCTGCCCTGCTATGTAACGAATGCCGAGGATTATACCAAACCGGTTCACGACGAATCAGAAGCCCAGGAGCCACCTCTGCCTATTCTGAGCCCGCATCCTTGAGTTCTGTGGGGGCGCTCCAGAGGGTAGTCAATCGGTGGCTTCACGGCGGGCAGTCCGCTTCTCGCGCTTTTCTATCTCCCAGTCGAGATGTGGTTCATGACGTCCCTCTGAGCCTGGTCGTGGGTGATGTGCTCTTCGATCCTGAACACAAACTTCGGGGCGTGGGTCTTCACCATTTGCCGGATGCCAGGCTCAAACTCGTGGAGGATGTTGATCCCCGCGTCGCTGCCGATGGTCGTCCCGAAATTATTGAATGTCGACGAGGCGGAGCGCGCCCAATATGGACGGTAAGCAGTGGCGATAGCAACCGAAGTCAGGACCCCGAGGAAATAAGAAGTATTCAGCCTCCTCTTCCCGGAGTCGTCACGTGTGATAAAAATGCGCGAAGCTGCGTAGGTGGCCCGGCCCATAAAGTTGTCGCTGGTTGAAGGGTAATAACGTGGGTCCTGCTTGAGCAATGACGGATACAGGTACTTACCAAAAAACGCGCTGGACTCTTTTTGAATAAGCGCCACTCGATAAAGAGCGGTAAAACTGGGTTGCGGTCCGGGAGTGAAATGTTCCAGGTCCGTTTCGCGCATTATGCCCGCATTGATGCCCACAGCTCCAAGCGTCAAAGGCGAGCGGGCTTCATCGATAAACGTTTGAAATTTCTCCGCTTGAGTTGGAGGCTGATACGACGGCGCATCGGGAAGCGATCTCCACGTACGCATCTCCTGGCGATGCGCTTCGGACGAGTTTGACCCGTCGAAGTGTAACCCCTGAAGTAAATCAGGCGAAGGACGTTCGCTCTGGCACAAGGCCCCGCAAGCAGCCACTAGAAGAAAAGAAATGACTCGGATTGGCGCAGTTCGCTTCACCATAACTCGGTTCTGCAAAGCGGCAAGCGGGGCCGCCCGGCGACTTGGCTGGAAGCGCACCTTCTGGAAGCGCACCTTCTGGAAGCACACCTTGAAGCTAGCACCCCACGTGGCATTCGTCTGAGCAAGAGTGCTCACCCGGCGAGGCAGAAACCTGTTGCGGATCATCAAGGCTCCAGTGATCGAATTCTGGCGTGATTATCGAACTGACGGGGGTGAAAGAGGGGACCGTCGAATCCTGAGTGTGGCTTGCCGGGCCGCTCCCGTCAAGATGAAAGAGTTTGCACCAACGGTGGGGAGGATCTATAAGTGGCCGAGCGTGTTTTGATACTAGGTTCCCAGCTTAGGGTAACTAGAGTTGGTCCCAGGAGTATCAACTGTGACCTTAAAGCGGTTATCGCATCGAATTATAGGTTTTGCGCGATGGAACGAAGTTACTATCCGCGAGCCGGCTGATCACTGAGGTCATCGCCAGTAACCTGAGCGACGATTGAGTTCCCGGGGTAGTAATTCGCACCGCACGAGATCTGGCGCAGCGCTTACCTTAAACGAACCATCCCGCTCCCTGGTCGCCGCGGGCAGGCTGAGGGCGCGTTCCATTCGCGGACCACTGAGAACAGCATCGTGGCGGCGAAGAACGCAAACACCAGAGTGCGCGAGCGCATAGTCATGTTGATATCATGACGCGTGACCGCCGATCTGACAAGCGTTCAGCTTCTCTCCGATGAATCCGCCCTGATGTGAATAGAGTCTGGCATTAGCCGTTGTTCGGTTCCTTATCGAGTCTGTCTTCATCCAATCAGATGATGGCCCCGAGAACTGAAGCAAACATCACGAAAACTACAGAACCATATTTGAAAGTAGGCTTGATCTGCGCCGATCGCGACGGCAATCGCATTCGCATCGACCGCGTCGATCGAGATGCTGGAAGACTTTCCTACCACTTTCTGAACGACGAACTGCGAGTACAGGAAGGGGTTCAGGAGCGCTCCATCGAGCAATTCCTGTCCGAAGGCTGGTACATGGCAGCACCAGGAAAATCCCTGTAGGCAGACTGCTATACCCAGGCTGCGGACGCTACCTCGAAGAGACCACTATGTGCGCACGTTGTAGCACGGGGTCGAGCCAGGGTTTAAGACCGCACGTGTCAGACCGCACAATCATCGCCGGGCGCATTCCGCACCAGCGCCAGCGTCGTTAGGTCATTATGCGTGGGAGTTGTCGGGGTGAACTTCCGAGCCGCCTGCAGCGTGGTCAGGCACAGGCCGCGCGCGCTGAGCAGCGTCGCCTGCCCGAAGCTTTGCTTGACTCCATCCAGTCCGAATTCCGCGCCAGATTCTACTCCAGGATGGTTTGCTTCAAGGGCAGGACCATAGTCCGCTTCGACGATTCCGCGTGAGACAACCAGAAGAGCCGAGCCTGGCACCAGGTGACAGACAGCCGCGCTCTGCATCGTGTGTGAGAACAAGCCCAGCGGCAACCCAGTTGCTTCGAGCAGCGTGATTCCCGTGCGGTCGCGAAGCAGCCCCGGCGTATGGCCCGCATTGGCATAGCACACCGTCCCGAGGTCTTCGTTATAGCAGCCGATGAACGCCGGACAACTGCGAAGACCGCCTCGCAAAATCGTGAGGTTCATCTCGTTGCACAGCTCGATCATGGCAGTGGTTTCGTTGAAGTCTTCTCCGGAGAGAAGCTCGGGCGCCAGGGTTCGGAACGTCTGCTGCACCGCGATCAGAATTTCACGTGTGTCCGCCCGCAGGCCGGCGATGTCCAGCAGCACGAACAGCATGCGTGACGGCCCGACCCGTAGGAATTCATAGAAGTCTCCAGCCACGCGCTGCCCGCTGTATACCGCGGCAATCTCTGCTTGCCGCAACAAGGGCGCATCGCAATGGAGCGGATCGACGAGGGGCGGCGCGACTTCGTCCAGCTTGAACAGGGAGCGCCAGAAACTAGTCGAGGATGATCTGAGTTCTCCGAGGTCGGCTCTCTCCGTCATAGCGCTCCCGAAACACGGGTGCCAGGCGCCTGACAAGAGGGCGAAATCCGCCGCAAAAGAAAACTCTGCTCTAGAACGAAACTAGGACGAGGAGTTTGCACCTGCCTAGGTAATCGGCAGATTGGCTCGATGCTTTACTGCTCGATGGTTACTAAGGAGATGACGTATCGCGAAGGCGTTTAGTCGGCGTTCCTTCGTGTACCTTCGTGCCCTTGGTGGTCAACGGTTTCGCAAGTTGACCCACTACCCAACCCAGGCTTTCAGAATCCCATAATGTTGTATCCGCAATCCACGTGGATGACCTCGCCCGTGATCCCGGAGCTCGCATCGGAAGCGAGGAACACGCCGGTGCTGCCCACCTCGCTGACTTCAACGTTGCGTTGCAGCGGCGCGCGCTCGGCGTGCGCACGCAGCATGTCTCCAAGGCCGGAGATGCCGCGCGCCGCCAGCGTCTTGATCGGTCCCGCAGAGATCGCATTGACGCGGATCTTCCGCCTCCCCAGATCCTGCGCCAGATACCGGACCGCGCATTCCAGCGCCGCTTTGGCCACGCCCATGACGTTATAGTGCGGCACAACTTTTTCCGCGCCGTAGTAAGTCATCGTAATGACGCTGCCTCCGTCTTCCATCAGCGGCGCCGCCGCCCGGCAGACCGCGATCAGAGAATAGACACTCACATCGTGCGCCACCCGAAACCCTTCGCGCGTCGTGTTCACGAAGTCGCCCTTCAGTTCCTCGGGCGGCGCGTAAGCCACGCTGTGCACCAGCGTATGCAGCTTCCCGTAGCGAGCTTTCAGTTTTTCGAAGAGCTGCGTGATTTCTTCGTCCTTCGAAACATCGCACATGAAAGCTTCCGCGCCCGGCAACGACAAAATCAGGTCCCTGGCCTCCATCTCCATCCGTTCGTTCTGATACGTGATAGCGAGGTTCGCCCCCGCTGCGTGCAATCCTTGCGCAATTGCCCACGCGATCGAGCGCTTGTTCGCCACTCCGAAGACGACCGCTGTCCGGCCTTTCAAGTCCTCAAACATGAATGGAAGGATATCAGCATCTGTAGAGACGCGGCTTGCCGCGTCTCTACGGAATTGTTTGGCAACCACCAAAGCGGGTGCCCCATCCTAACGTCGTGATTTCGACGTTAGGGTGGGTCCGGCCCCGAGTTCGCTACTCCGCCACCGCAGCCACGGCCTTCCGAGCTCGGCTCGGCCAGCAAGCGCTGCCAAATGCGACCGCATACACCGCGGCAATCACGCCAAAACCCGCCGCCAGGCTGATCCGCGATGCGATCCACCCCACCGCCAGCCCCAATGCCACCTGCAGAAAAGTTCCAAAGAAATAAAAAGTGTTCTGGACACGTCCCATAAACTGCGGCGGCACTTGCTCCATCAGACTGGTATTCATGGCCACTCCGCTGACGCCTCGTGCCGATCCCATCAGCCCATAAAGTAATACGGCCATCGCCAGCCAAGGCGAAAACGGTGAAAGCGCCATCGTAAAAGTCAGCAGCAGCATTGAAAGCGCAATCGAAATGCGTGCCCCCATGCGCGCAATCAGCGCCGGAGCATACAGAGCGCTCACGAACGCGCCCACTCCCCATCCTCCGTTCAACCATCCGTAGCCGGTCGCGCCGGCGTGAAAGACGCGATCGCTGAGTGGCGCCGTGACTACCACTCCCGTCATCATCGCGCCGAGAAACAGAGCCCAACTCGTCCCCAGGAAAACAACGCTGCGATGCTCGCGCAGAAAGACTAGTCCTTCGCGCATCTCGTGCAGGAAGCGTCCAACCGCGGTTTCCGCCGCCTCAAGATCGTGTCGAAGTTCGACGACCCGCGGTACCACATGCCGTCCCTGGCGCACCGCAAAGTAGCACGAGAAAGAAACGACGTAGGTGCTCACGTCGATGAGCAGCACGCCGCCGAGTCCAATGTGTTCATAGACAAATCCGACAATCGCGCCGGCGATCAGCCATCCACCCTGGATCCCCGCCAGTAGAAATGTATTCGACTTTACGAACTCGCCCTCGGGCGTCAGTTCCTGAATCAGCGCTGTGATGGTCGGCCAGAACATCCAAAAGCCCGCCGCCACCAGCGTATTCATCAGGTAGAGTTCCCACACCTGCACGCGATGAAGGAAGGCCAGCACCATCACGACGAAAATAACGACGGCGCGCCCGGCATCGAGCCACATCACCAGCCGCCGCCGGTCTTCGCGATCAATAATGACGCCGGTGAAGGGAAGCATCAGCATGGCCGGAATCGTTTGCAGCGCGGCAAACGTGCCTAAAGCCATTTCGGAGTGAGTGCGCTGCAAGATTGTCCATGCCACCGCGGCGGAGTTCATCCCGCTGCCGAGCATGGAGATCACATTCGCCGCAAAAACAAATCGCAGCGAGCGTTTTTGCAGAATGGAGCGCATCGTTCGAATCTAACATGAGGAGATCTTCGCTCTCAGTCCTCAGTTCCTGATGCGGACTGTTTGTTGGAGCTCCAAGAATTTGTCATCCTGAGCGAAGCGAAGGACCTGCTGTTTGCGAATTGCGGCGCGGACTGCGTAATCTCAAGAAGGGGCTCGCACAAGGAGTTGACGCGATAATTTCGGGCCTTTTGACTTGGGTACTCTTGCTGTCGTTTGACCTGGAAGTTTGACCTAGAAGTGAGGTAGTGGTGTCCCATTCAGGGTGGCTTGAATCACAGTACCCGCGTACGCCAGGTCCACCGATACCGGGGTAGTGAAGATCATTGACCCTCGCCAGCTCTCCGGAGCCTCCAGATGGACGCCGGTGAAGAGTACGAATCCCTTGCCGGATTGGCCTTCGGTGATCGCCGGCGTGCCATCGGGAAATTTGGCGACAACCGCGCCCCACCCTGAAAGCTCGGGACCGTCCTGCCAGTACACATCCAGCGGAGCGCCACTGGGAAAGGAGATTTCGACCGGCTCCACATGAATCCCCTTGTCTTCATCGGCGTAAAAGTTGAACCAAACGCCTGCGGTTAGATCCACTCCGTTGTAAATGGAATATCCCCCGAAGAAAGCTCCGGCACAAATTCCGAGGTAATGGACGCCATAGTCTTCGACCGCACCTCGGATCATCGATGCGGTGTTTCCATTGAGACTCCCGCCGATCGTGATCGAGTTCCCGCCGGGGACGATCATCAGCTTGTATCCCGCCAGCTGTTGCTCGCTCATTGCATTCAGTTGACTCGAGTCCGCAGTTTTATAGCCGACGCCCAAAGTGTTGAGAACCGCTTCGACCGCCGCGACATCTGAGGACGAAGTGCCTGTTCCATTAAAAAGAAGCACAGGTTCTGCCGCGGGTATCGGAGGTGGCAACGCCGCAGGCGCCTGCCCACTTGGAGATCCACACCCAGTGAAGGTGAGCAACGCCACCAGTGAAGCGACCACGAGGATCAAGCGTGGTGTGATCGCAACGCGACTGATACAAAAACGCACAAAAGCTGTCTCGGATAGTCGAGCACACTCATTATACTGCTGCCAAGGGAAGTCAATGGGAAGGCGCACGGCAATTGACAAAATAGCGGCCTGTTAGACTTCCTATGTCCATGGTTCAAGAACACCATACTCTAGCTTTTCGATGGTTGTTGCCAATCACCCAACTCGTGCTTTCGATGGTCGTACTTTGGCCGTTGCACACGATCCTCATTCAGCAGGTGCGGCTTTCTATCCATGAATATCGGCATCAACCGACCCCGTTGCCCCACCTTGCGGAAGGCCAACAATTCCGCATTCTGGAGGTACCGCTGAGTCCTCAGGAGCAACTGGAACTTGAAACATTTGAGAGTCTTGAAAAACGGGAATGGGTACCCATCATGTTGAACTTGCCAGCTGGACTGGTGCAGTTACCCTATGCGATCTTGAATCCTTCCAAACAAGAATGGATGCCGAGGGGGATGGACTTCAAAACATGGCGGGTGATCAGTTGGCCCCTTATTGGAATTCTCTTTTGGTGGAGCGGGGGCCGGGGCCTTGAGGCACTACTAGCTGCACGGCGACATTTAGTGACCCCAAAAATTGGCTGGATTGAGACAGTGGTCGGCGCTGCGTTGTTTCTATTCTGTATGGTGATTGCGATTGGCATACCAATATGCGCAGGCGCCGACAAGGACTTCCCAATGAAATTCTTCGTCGCGGGTGCGGGGATTTGGGCAGTGCTTGGAGGCATGATGGTCGCAGCACGGGTGGCACAATGGCGGATCATCCGAAAGCGGGAAGGGCTAAGTAACTCAACTGAACTCTCTCCGGCGTAGATAGCGGCGAGGTCATGGCCCAGTTCCTTACCGACTCTCTGTCTTATTCGTGTCGCAACGCCTCAATCGGATCCAGCCGCGAGGCGCGAAGCGCCGGAACCATGCCGCTAACCAATCCCACGGCGCCGAGAATCAGCGTGGACGCGATCAGCGTTCCAGGAGCGATGATCAGGCGTATATCGCCAGCTTCTCCATTCTTGGCAAAGGCGCTGTACAAAGTCAGCCTTCCCACGGAAAGCGCGACCGCGTAAGCCAGTATCACTCCCAGCACACCGCCGATAAAAGTAATGGTGAGGGCCTCGGCGAGGAACTGGGTGAGGATGTGCCGGCGTTGCGCGCCCAGCGCCTTCTGCACGCCAATTTCGCGAGTGCGCTGCGTGACCGAAACCAGCATGATGTTCATCAGGCCGACGCCGCCAATGCCGAGAGTAAGCGTGCCAATGAAGCCCATCAAAACCTTCAACCCAAGAGTGATGATTTCGAACTGATGGAGCTGAGTCATGAGGTTGAACACTTCCACAGCCTGATGGTCGGTCTGGTTGAACTTGTGCTGCGTTGCCATGATGGTGCGGACCGATTGTCCCAGCTCCTCGTACTCAGGAGTCAGGTAGGTGAACCAGATCGAGTCCAGGTAATGGGTATCCTTCAGATCGCTCATGGTGGTGAAAGGGACGTATACGACGCGGTTGATGTCGTCATTTCCCTCCTGCATTTTTGCGCTCAGGATACCGATGACTTCGAAGCTGAGGCCGTCAACCCGGATGCGCTCACCCACCGCGTTGCGTCCGGAAAACAGTTTTTCCTTCGCCTCCGAACCGATCACCGCTACGCGGGCGCGCTGGATCTGATCTTCCATGTTGTAGAAGCGGCCCTGCTCCAGTCTGAGGGCGCGGATGGAAAGAACGTCGGGATCGTTGCCGGTGACAGCCCACGTAAAAACCCTGGTATCGTACTGG
>Ga0210400_10002018_pt1 | contig 19396 bp, 11 predicted proteins | sample IncBWH26MmetaG_FD_155456 | JGI IMG/M metagenome (GOLD analysis project Ga0210400, IMG submission 155456) | Forest soil microbial communities from Barre Woods Harvard Forest LTER site, Petersham, Massachusetts, United States - Inc-BW-H-26-M | ecosystem: Environmental > Terrestrial > Soil >...
TACGAATACGGCGGTCCCGAGAAGCTCAAGTATGAGGAGGATGCTCCGGATCCCGTGGTGAGGGCTGAGGCGGTCCTGGTCGAGGCCGCCGCGACCAGCGTGAACCCGATTGATTGGAAAATACGCTCGGGCGCCCGGCAAAAGGATTTCCCGCGGCCGCTACCGACCATTCTGGGCAGGGACGTGAGCGGGGTGGTTCGGGCGGTGGGACGGAATATTCGCGTTTTCAAGCCTGGCGATCGGGTGTTGGCAATGGCCGATGCGACCTATGCGCAGCTGGTTGCCGTGGAAGGCGCAGTCCTGACGCATGTGCCTGACGGACTGGACCTGGTCGACTGCGCCGCGCTACCGCTCATATGCCTGACAGGCGATCAACTGGTGCGATTGGCGGCGCGAGCTCAGTCTGGGCAGACGCTGCTGGTCAGCGGGGCATTGGGCGGTGTCGGCCGGGCTGCCGTGCATACCGCCAAGAAGCTCGGGGTCAGGGTGATTGCGGGCGTGCGTGCCAGCCAGTTGGCAGAGGCGCAGAGACTCGGAGTCCACGATACCGTGGCCATTGATGATGAGGCCGCGATCACCGCGCTGGCGATGGTCGATGGCGTTGCCGATACCGTTGGCGGCGAAACGGCGGCCAGATTGTTTGGTCGCGTCAAGGACTATGGAAACTTCGGCTATGCATCCGTGCTTCCGGACGGCGTGGCGCAGCGGAATGCGACCGTCACGATCACCCGCGTTTTCGCGCGTCCGGATGCGTCCAAGGTCCGGGAATTCGCTGATGATGTCCGCGACGGCAAATTCCTGTTGCCCATCGGTCGCAGGCTGCCGCTGCGCGAGGCGGCCGCGGCGCACGTCTTGGCGCAACGCGGCGGCTCCGGAAAAATCGTCCTGATATGTCAGGATGCCTGAGGAATGTAGCGGCCTAGAAGCCGAGCGTCATTTGCGCCTGGCCGGCAGCGGCCGGCGGCCGGAACAGGTCCGTACGAAGCTCGTGGCGGTGCTCGGCATCTTCGAGCCCGAACCTGCGCCTGGCCAAATCGAAACGTGTGCGCAGCAGCTGCGCAAACACGCCGGTGCCGACCATGCGGGTGCCGAATTCGGACTGGTAGTCCCGACCGCCGCGCAGCTGGTTGATCAGGGACATCACATGTGTGGCCCGGTCCGGGTAGTGCTCGGCAAGCCACTCGCGAAACAGATCCTTCACTTCGTGCGGTAGCCGCAACAGGACATATCCGGCGCTGGTGGCACCGGCAGATTTTGCGGCCTCCAGGATCTGTTCCGTTTCGTGGTCGGTCAGCGCCGGAATGACCGGTGCCACGAGCACCCCGACGGGCACTCCCGCGGCCGACAGTTGTTCGATTACCTTCAGGCGTGCCTGCGGCGCGGCGGCCCGCGGCTCCAAAGTGCGCTTGAGCGCCGAGTCCAGGGACGTGATGCTGACCATGACCGACACCAGATGGTCCCGGGCCAGATCCTGCAGCAGATCCAGGTCGCGCAGGATCAGGGTGCTCTTGGTGACGATGGTCACCGGGTGTCGGCACTCTGTCAGCACCGCGAGGATACCGCGACTCACCAGCATGCGCCGTTCGAGGGGTTGCCACCCGTCGGTATTGATGCCGAGGGCAATGGGCTTGCACCGGTAGCCGCGTTTGCCGAGTTCGGCGCGCAGCAGCTCGACGGCATTGTCCTTGTAGAAGAGTCGGGTCTCGAAATCCAACCCCGGTGATAAACCAAGATAGGCATGGGTAGGCCGCGCGAAACAGTAGACGCAGCCGTGGCTGCAACCGCGGTAGGGATTGATGGACTGCTCGAAGCCAATGTCCGGCGAACTGTTGTTCGTGATGACGCTCTTGGCGCGATCGGGCAGCACGATCTCCGGCAGCGAGGCCGCGAGCTCTTCCTCGCCCTGCCAACCATCATCGGTTTTTTCAACGGCCGTGGCTTCGAATCGGACGGGCGGATTGGACAGGGCACCGCGACCCTTGAGGGATTGAGAACCTAGGATTCGGCGCGTCATGCGCTCATGATAGGGGACCGGGCGAGCCGCCGTAAATCCAGTACCAGCGGTACCGGCGAGCTGTATGGCTAGTGCTGGGCCCGCCCCGCGCCAATATCATGCGACGTGGGCAGCTGCGAGCTGTTCCAGCCGCCGCCCAGTGCCTCGATGAGCTGCACGCAGTCATTCAGCTGCTGCATGCGCAGCGCAATCGCGGACTGCTGATTGCCCAGCAGCGAGGCCTGCGCCGTCATGACATTCAGGTAGGGATCAAGTCCGAGCTTGTAGCGGTCGGTGGCGATATTGACGTAGCGCTGCGAGGCACTCACCGCGTCGTCCTGCTCGCGGATTTCCTGCATCAGGACCCGCAATCCCGACAGATCGTCCTCGACCTGTTGAAAGGCGGTCAGGACCGTCTGTCGATACGTCGCCGCGGCCTGGTCCTCGGCCGCGCGGTACTGCGCGACCGTGGCGCCACGCAGTCCACCATCGAACAGGGTCTCGGAAACCGACGGCCCCAGCGACCATACCCGGCTGGGCCACTTGAGCCAGTCCGCCAGGGTGGAACTCTGGAATCCCGCGGACGCACTCAGCGTGAGGGTCGGAAAATAGGCCGCTTCGGCCACGCCGATCTGGGCATTGGCCTGCGCCACCAGGCGTTCATCGGCGGCGACATCGGGCCGGCGCTCCAGCAGTTCAGACGGAACGGCCACGGGGACCTGGGGCACCTGCACATTGAACGGCTGCTCCGGCGGCAAAGAGAAGGTCGATGCCGGCTGCCCCACCAGCAGCGCGATGGCGTGCTCATACTGCGCGCGTGCGATACCAAGATTGGTGGCCTGCGCCTGGGCAGTGCGCACCTGCACTTCCGCCTGCGCCACGGCCTCATCGGTGCCAATGCCGGTCTCGTACTGCGCCCGGGTATATGCCAGGGACTGCCGGTACGTCTCGACGGTCGCGGTGCTCAATTGAATCAGCGCGTCCTGCCCACGCAACTGGAAGTAGTCCACCGCAAGTTCCGCCTGCACCGTCAGCCGGGTGTTGACCAGATCGGCGGCACTGGCCTGCGCGGCGGCGACTTGACCCTTCACCAGGTTGCGCACCCGTCCCCAAAGATCAGGCGTCCAGGACGCATCGAATGGCAGGGAGAAATCATTGCCCTGAATCGCCCCGCCGCTCCCATTGGCCCCGCTGGCACCGGCCGGCACGGGCTGACGACTGCGCGTGACGCTCGCGCCAACCGTGAGCGTCGGGAAATACTGGGCCCGGGCCTGGCGCACGAGCGCCCGGGCCTGCATGAAGCTTGCGAAGGCGCCGGCAATGGTCTGATTTGCGCTGGCAGCCTGCTGCTCCAGGTCATTGAGCTTCGGATCCTCGAACAGCTCCCACCAGGTGCCCCGCAAGGTTGCATCCTGAGGCTGGGCCACTTTCCAGCCGCTGCCGGCATCCTGGCCGGCCACCTCCTTGTATGCGGGCACCGCCGTCACCGCCGGGCGGTGATAGGCAGGACCCACCGTGCACCCCGCGACAAGCGCCATAATGCAGCTGCCCATCGCTGTCTTCCTCGTAATCATGCGGGCTGTACCTCTGCGGAACCGGTCCGCCGCCCCGCCCGCCAGGTGCTGAAGCGGTCCATGTAGAGATACACCACCGGTGTGGTGTAGAGCGTGAGCATCTGACTGACCATCAGACCGCCGATGATGGCAATGCCGAGCGGCCGGCGCAGCTCCGAACCCGTACCCGTGCCCAGGGCCAGCGGTACTGCGCCGAACAATGCCGCCGCCGTGGTCATGAGAATGGGCCTGAAGCGCAGCATGCAGGCCTCGAAAATCGCCTCCCGGCTGTTCTTGCCGCCCTCGCGCTCGGCCTGCAACGCAAAGTCGATCATCATGATGGCGTTCTTCTTGACCAGCCCGATCAGCAGCACAATCCCGATGATCGAGATGACATTGAGATCCTGACCGCAGATCAGCAGCGCCAGCATGGCACCCACGCTCGCCGGCGGCAGGCTGGAGATGATCGTGAGCGGGTGAATGAGGCTCTCGTAGAGCATGCCCAGGACGATGTAGACCGACAGCAAAGCCGTGAGCACCAGGATGGGCTCGCTGCTGAGGGAGTCCTGGTAGGCCTCGAGAGTACCGGCGAAGAATCCCCGGATCGTACCCGGCATGCCCAGACGCTGCTGCATCTGCTGAATGCGCTGGGTCGCCTGACTCAGGGAAACCCCTGGAGTCAGATTGAACGAAGCGGTCACCGAGGGAAAAAGCCCCGTGTGATTAACGGCCAGCGCCGTGGTCGTCGGGAAGGCCCGCGCCACGCTCAAAAGCGGCACGCTGCCTGCCCCATTGGTCTGCAGATAGATGGATTTCAGCCCCTCCGGGCTTTGCCAATACTCGGGTGCGACCTCCAGCACGACATAGTAATAATTGAGCGGCTTGTAGATGACCGACACTTCCGCCTGCCCGAAGGCGCTGTACAGCGCCGCGTCCAACGCCTGCGCCGTCAGCCCCAGCCGCGCCGCCGTCGGTCGATCGTAGATCAGCTGTTCACCGAGGCCGCCATTTTGCTGGTCGGAGTTCACGTCCTGCAGGCCCGGAATCTTGCGCATCTGCGCGATGAGTTTTGGTCCCCACTGCAACAGATCATTCGAGTTGTCCGACTGCATGGTGTACTGGTACATGGCATTGCTCTGCCGGCCGCCGATACGCAGATCCTGGTTGGCCTGCAGGAAGACCGAGGCCACCGGCAGTGCGTTGAGTTTGGGCCGCAGCCGACTGATGATCTGCGGTGCTCCCACCTTGCGCTCGGCCAGCGGTTTCAGGGCGATGAAGGTATTGCCCGTGTTGGTCGCCCCGCCGCCGGTGAAGGCGATGACGTTCTGCACCGCCGGATCGCTCTTGATGACCGCCGCGATCTGCCGGATGGAGGCGTCCATGGAAGCGAACGAGGTATCCTGTCTTCCCTGGACTCCGCCACTCATGGCGCCGGTGTCCTGGGTCGGAAAGAAGCCCTTGGGAATGAGGACGATGAGGACGACGTTGAGGACCACCGTGGCAACCAGCGCTGCCACCGTCAGCAGGGGATGTTCCAGGACCTTGGTCAGTGAACGGCGGTAGAAGTTCAGCATGGCATTGAAGGTCCACTCGCTCGCGCGGTAGAACCGGCCGGCCTTGTGCTCCCGCTGCGGGCGTAGCAGATAGGCGCACATCATGGGTGTCAGCGTCAGGGAAGTGACCATCGAGACGATGATGGCCGTCGAGAGTGTGACTGCAAACTCCCGGAACAGCCGCCCGACGATGCCGCTCATCAGCAGCAGCGGTATGAACACCGCCACCAGCGAGATGCTGATGGTGAGCACCGTAGAGCCGATCTCGCCGGCCCCCTTGAGCGCCGCCGCCATCGGCTTCATGCCCTCTTCGACATGGCGCGTGATGTTCTCCATCACCACGATGGCATCATCGACGACAAATCCCGTGGAGATCGTCAGTGCCATCAGCGAGAGGTTGTCGAGGCTGTAGCCGAGCAGGTACATGACCGCAAAGGTGCCGACCAGCGATACCGGCATGGCAATGCCCGGAATGAAGGTCGAACGGATATTGCGCAGGAAGGCGAATACCACGACCACCACCAGCAAAGTCGAAATCAGCAGCGTGCGCTCGACGTCGCTCACCGATGCGCGGATGGTTACCGTGCGATCGAGCGCCACGGTGATATCGATGCCCGTCGGAATCGAGGCCTTGATCGAGGGCAGCGCCGCGCGTATGGCGTTCACCGTATCGATGATATTGGCGCCAGGCTGGCGGAAAATGATGAGCATCACGGCGCGGTTGCCGTTCAGGTACCCGGCAGCCCGTACGTTCTGCACGGAGTCGCTGACCTCGGCCACGTCCCTCAGGCGCACCGCCGCACCATTGCTGGTGCCGACGACGAGATCGCGATAGTCGGCCGCGTGCTCGATCTGGTCGTTGGCCAGGATGTCGAGCGCGTTCGGGCCGGCGACGATCTGGCCCTTGGGCAGATCCCCGTTCTGGGCGCTGAGCACCGACTGCAGTGCGCTCATCGTCAGCCCGTAATGAGTCAGCTGGGTCGGATTCACATCCACGCGCACGGCGGGCAATGCCCCGCCCCCCAGGTTGACCTGCCCGACCCCGGCGATCTGCGAGAGCTTCTGCTGGATGACGGTCGAGGCGGCATCGTACATCTGGGCCGGCGCGTATTTCGAGGAGGTCAGCCCGAGGATCATCACCGGCGAATCGGCGGGATTGACCTTCCGGTAGGTCGGATTGCCCGGCAGATTGCTGGGCAGGTAGGCCCGCGAGGCGTTGATGGCCGCCTCCACGTCCCGCGCCGCGCCATCGATGTCGCGGCTGAGGTCGAACTGCAGCGTCACCTGGGTGCTGCCCAGGGAACTCGCCGAGGTCATCTCGGAAATGCCGGCGATGCGGCCGAACTGCCGCTCCAGCGGCGTCGCGACCGAGGAGGCCATGATCTCCGCACTGCCTCCGGGCAGGCTCGCGCTGACCGAGATGGTCGGAAAATCGACCTGCGGCAGGGGCGAGACCGGCAGCACCCCGAAGGCGATGGCTCCGGCGATGGCAACCCCGGCGGCCAGCAGCGTGGTGCCGATGGGTCGGGCGATGAAATGGCCGGAAATGTTCACGCGGGCGGCGCGCTGGGCGCCTCTGCCTGTTGTTTCGCTGCGCGCGAGCGGCTGAAGCGCCGCGCAATCGAGTCAAAGAAGACATAAATGACGGGCGTCGTGTACAAGGTCAGCGCCTGGCTCAGCAGCAGGCCGCCAACCATGGCGATTCCCAGCGGCCGGCGCAGCTCGGAACCGATGCCGGTGCCCATCGCGAGCGGCAACCCGGCGAGCAAGGCGGCCATGGTCGTCATCAGGATGGGCCGGAAGCGCAGCAGGCAGGCCTCGTAGATGGCCTCGGTGGAACTCTTGCCCCGGGTGCGCTCGGCGTCCAGCGCGAAGTCGACCATCATGATGCCGTTCTTGGTCACGATGCCGATCAGCAGAATGATGCCGATCAGCGCCACCAGATCCAGGTCCTGCCTGAAAAGCATCAGCGCCAGCAGCGCCCCCACGCCCGCCGAGGGCAGCGTCGAGAGAATGGTGATCGGATGGATGAAGCTCTCATAGAGCACACCGAGCACGATGTAGACGGCCACGAGAGCCGCCGCCACCAGCAGCGGCTCATTGGACAGGGAATTGGTGAAGGCCGCCGCGGTGCCCTGGAAGGATGCCGCGAGGCTCTGCGGCATGGCGAGGTCGCGCTGGATCCGATCCACGTCGCGGATTGCCGTGCCGAGGGAGGCATGCGCCGCGATATCGAAGGAAACGGTGATGACGGGAAATTGTCCCTGGTGCGAGATCGTCAGCGGCTCGGAGACGCGCTGAAAATGCGCGATGGAACCCAACGGCACGGCGTTGCTGATGCTCGAGCTGGTGGTGCCGGCTGAATTCGCACCGCCCCTGCCGGCTGCGCCCGAGGACTTGGATGACAGCACGGTGGTGGGCGGCGTCAGCACGTTCGCTCCGGGGCTGTACTGCACCGCCGAGGTGATGGCGTTGGAACCCGCCGAGGGTGAGGCCGACGCCGCGAAGGAAGCCGCGGCCGCCGCGCCGCTGACGCCGCTGGAGGCGTTGGATTGGATATACAGTTTGCTCAGTGCCGCAGGGTCGGCCTTGAACCGGGGCTGACTCTCCAGGATGACGTGGTACTGGTTGACCTGCGTATACATCGTGTTGATCTGGCGCTGGCCGAAGGCGTCGTACAAGGTGTTGTCGATCGTGACCGGGGCGATGCCCAGCCGTGATGCGGTCAGCCGGTCGATGACCAGGTTCACCGCGAGGCCGCCGAGCTGCTGGTCGGTGGTCACCCCCTCGAGCTCGGGCAACTGCTGCAGCCGCTCGAAGAAGCGGCCGGTCCACAGGTTCAGCTCCGCGAGGTCCGGATCCTCCAGCGTGTACTGGTACTGGGTGCGGCTGACCCGATCATCGACGGTGATGTTCTGGACCGGCTCCAGGTACAGTTCAATTCCAGCCACTTTCGCCAGCGCCGGCCGCAGCCGGGCGATGACCTCCGAGGCACTCACGCCTCGGTCTCCCAGCGGTTTGAGGTTGATCGACATGCGGCCGCTGTTGAGCGTGATGTTGGTGCCGTCGGCCCCGATGAACGAGGAGAGGCTGGCGACGGCGCCATCCTGCAGGATGATGGCGGCGAGTTGCTGCTGCTTGAGTGCCATCTGTGCGAAGCTGGTCGCGGGTGATGCCTGCGAGATTCCCTGGATGACGCCGGTATCCTGCACGGGAAAGAAGCCCTTCGGCACCACGATGTATAGGAACGCGGTGAGCAACAAGGTGCCCAGCGCCACGAGCAGCGTCGTGCGCGCATACTCCAGCACGATTTTCAGCGTGCGCCCATAGAAGTCGATGATGCGCTGAAAGATCCGCTCGGAGGCCTTGAACAGTCGGCCCTGCTGCGCCTCGGAACGGTGCTTCAGAATCCGGGCTGCCATCATGGGCGTGAGGGTCAGGGAGACCACGGCTGAGAAGCCGATGGTCGCCGCAAGCGTGACCGCGAACTCGCGGAACAACCGTCCGACCACATCCCCCATGAGTAGCAGCGGAATCAGCACCGCCATGAGCGCCACGGTCAGCGACAGGATCGTGAACCCGATCTGCTCGGCACCCTTGAGCGCCGCTTCCATGGGCGCGTCCCCGGCTTCTACATAGCGCGAGATGTTCTCGATCATGACAATGGCGTCATCGACCACGAAGCCCGTGGAGATGGTGAGCGCCATCAGCGACAGATTGTCGAGGCTGTAGCCCAGCAGGTACATGATGGCGAAGCTGCCCACCAGGGACAGCGGCACCGTGACGCTCGGGATGATGGTGGCGGGTATGCTGCGGATGAAGACGAAGATCACCAGCACGACCAGGACGATGGACAGCAGCAGCTCAAACTCCACATCGTGCACGGAAGCCTGGATGGCCGTGGTCAGATCCGTGAGAGTGGTAACCCGGATGCCCGCCGGCAGGTTGGCGCTGAGCTGGGGCAGGAGCGCCTTGATCGAGTTCACGACACTGATGGTGTTCGCGCCGGACTGCCGCTGAATATTCAGGATCACGGCGGGCGTCCGATTCATCCAGGCCGCCTGGCCATTGTTCTCCACCCCGTCGACGACCTGGGCCACATCGGTCAGCATGACCGGGGCGCCATTGCGAAAGGCGATCACCAGTTGCCGATAGTCCGCGCTCGACTGCAACTGGTCGTTGGCATCGATCTGATAGCCCTGTCGCGGACCATCGAAATTGCCCTTGGCGGCATTGACGCTGGACTGAACGAGCGCCGTGCGCAGGTCCTCCAGGTTCAAACCATAGGCCGAGAGCGCATCGGGATTGGCCTGGATGCGCACCGCCGGTTTGTGTCCGCCGCTGATCGTAACCAGGCCGACGCCGTTCAGCTGCGAGATTTTCGGCGCCAGCCGCGTATCCACCAGATCCTCCACCTGCGCCAACGGCATGGTGTCGGAGGTGATGGCGAGGGTGAGCACCGGGGCATCAGCCGGATTGGTCTTGCTGTAGACCGGTGGCGCGGGCAGCGCCGAGGGCAGCAGGCTCTGCGAGGCATTGATGGCCGCCTGGACTTCCTGCTCGGCGATATCAATGTTCAGCGCCAGACTGAACTGCAGGACGATGACGGAGATCCCGGCCGAACTGTTCGAGGTCATCTGTGAGAGACCCTGCATCTCCCCGAACTGGCGCTCGAGCGGAGCCGTGACCGTGGTCGCCATGACATCGGGACTGGCCCCAGGGTAGTAGGTCACGACCTGGATGGTCGGATAGTCCACCTCGGGCAGCGCCGAGGTCGGCAGCTGCGAGAAACCGACGACCCCGATCAGGAAGATCGCTGCCATCAGCAGCGTCGTGGCGATGGGTCGGAGAATGAACGGACGCGAGGGACTCATGGGGTCCCGGTGCCACCCGTGCCGCCAGCAGCGCGCGGCCCGGGCCCACTGGCGTGCCCTGCGCCGGCCGCCTGGCCACCGGAGATGGTGACCGGCGAGTTGTCCTGCAGCTTCTCGAAGCTGCTGTCGGCGACCGTATCCCCCGGGTTGATCCCAGTGACCTGGGTCACGCTGCCGTCCGTGACGCCGGTCTTCACGTTGCGGATGTGCGCCACATTGTTCTGGATCAGATACACGTACGAGGCATTACCGTTCTGCTGAATGGCAGAGGCGGCTATCGTCGTCACCCCTTGCAGCGTATTCACCAGCAGCCGGGTGTTGACGAACTGATTGGGAAAGAGTGCGTCGTCCTTGTTGTCAAAGGTCGCGCGAGCCTTGACGGTCCCGGTGGTGGTATCGATCTGGTTGTCCAGCGCCGTCAGCGTCCCGGCGCCGAGCTGGTGTTGTGCGGTGCGGTCCAGCGCCTCGACCGGCAACGTCGCCTGGCTGCGCAGGCGGGTCTGCACCTCCCCGAGATCGTCCTCCGGCAGCGTGAAGATCACCGTGATGGGCTCGAGCTGCGTGATCACCGCCAACGTGGTGGTGCCGGCCGCCTGCACGACATTGCCGGGGTCCACCAGTCGCAGGCCGACCTGGCCGCTGATGGGCGAGCTGATGTGGCAGTAATCCAGCTGCACCTGATCGTATTGAACGACACCCTCATCATTCTTGACGGTACCGCGGGTCTGCAGCACCAGCTTTTCCTGGTCAGCGACCGTCTGTTCGGCGATCGCGTTGCGGGCAAGCGCGTCCCGATATCGTTTGAGATCCAGTTCCTGCTGCGCAAGGAGGTTCTGGTCGCGTTCCAGGGAGCCTTGAGCCTGCACCAGCATCGCCTGGTAGGATCGCGGATCGATGTCGACCAGCGGATCGCCTTTGCGAACGCGCTGCGCCTCCTTGTACTGCACCGCAACGATGAGGCCATTCACCTGACTGGTGATGGCGGCGGTATAGACGGGGGTTACCGTGCCGATCGAGTCCAGGTAGACCCCGATGTCACCGCGCGCCGCGCGGGCGGTCGTGACGGAAACGGATCCGCTCGTGCCCCGCCGCCCCGCCGCAGTCTTCTGCGCGGCGCTTTGTCGCCACCAGATGATCAGCCCGACCGCCACCACCGCGAGGAGAATCAAACCGGCCGTCAGGCCGCGCCTGCTTACAGTCATCTTACTCTCGCAAGTTCGGCAGGCGCGAACGCAGCCCGGCGATCAGCGTACTACTGGGGGGATGCCGATGCGTACTCCGCAAAAATAACGATTGTTCATATTCAAAGATCTGCGGATCGCGTACTTACTTCGAAGGTAACGCCGATGCGGGTGACGACGGAAGTAGGCTCCGGCACGACGAGCGAGTAGGAACTGTCCGATGTGCAGGGCAACCGTGATACTTTTTGGCACAATTGCGGCACTGCGGCGAGGGGAAAGGGAAAGATGGTGACGGACGAAAGCGTTGGCGAGGTGCCGTTTCGGGAGCACGTTGAACTTCTGCAGTTGTTCCTGGCCCACCGCGATGCAATTGTCGAAAGCCTGCAAGGGCTGCTGAACGCTCAGCGAAAGCCGCTGCCATACCTGCAGGACGCCCCCCTTCTGGCGCGTCACTTCGAGGATTGTTTCTTCACCCTCACTGCGGTAACCCAGGCCCAATCCCGGCTTCGGGGCCAATTGCAGCGGGCCCATTGGGCGCGCGGCTTCAGGCCGAGTGTGATGCCGGGAATGCACAATGACCTGGTCGACCCGGGCGAGATGATGGTCCGCGGCTTCCATCTGTGGCAGCAGACACGCTGGCCGGGGCGCAAGGCCCGCGCCCGGTATGCGCAGACGCTGTTTAATTTATATGTGATTCGCGCCCTTGAGCTGTTGAGCATGCGCCTGTGGGATGCCGACTCAGCCGGCGCGAGCGCGCGTCTCGCGCTGCTTCAGAGCGTGCTCGAGCAGCTGTGGAAAAGTTCACCGACCGGCCAGCCTGAGTTCGTTCGCGACGCGCGCTGGCTGTTGCCGGTGGCACAGAGCCCCACGACCGATGAACTGGGGCCCTACTTCGAAGTCGCCGAACGGATCGCAGAATCCCTTTCGGAACAGGACCGGACCGAGATCCACAAAGCCAGCGTGCAAATGGCCGGCGGCCACCTGCGTTCCCAACTTCGACACTACACATTGAAGCGGCGGGTATCCCTTGATGAACACAGCCTGGTGCTGAGCAGCCGCAACTCCAACGCGCTCGATTTCGCATTGCTGATTCAAGGCCTCGTACCACTGCTCAAGGCCTATGAGCATGCCTGCCGCAGCGGCGCCGCTGGGCACAGACTCGAGTTGGCAGGCGCCATCTGCCAGGGCATTTCCGCAGATCCGGAATTGTTTGTGAACCGCCTCGATTTGTTGGCTGCCTACAGCATGATCGAACATCTATTCATCTCAACGGATCGCGATGCAGGCGTGGCTTACACACCCATGGGACGACGCCACCTGCAGCAGCTGCAGGAATATGCAGGACTGATCAGGCCCCTGTCGAAGCCGCTGCATGACGATTGCGCACAATTCAAGCCCGTTGACGGCGGTTATTCTCCCTATGGAGTCATTTACGGATTTTCATCGAATCTCATGGAGCATATGGCGCTCAAGGCCCTGCAGCCCGACAGCGTGAATCACTTCGGTTTGGAAGATGTCTTTACCGACGGGCAAATCAGCACCGGCAAGCTCGCGTGGGTGAGCGGCTGGCGGAAGCTGCCGCACATCGATGCGCAGGTGCAGCGGCTGTTCGACTACCCCCAGCAGTTTGCTGAAGACATCTTCGATAGGATTGAAGGTGCATTGCGCCAGCGAATTGCCGACGGCGAGGTGCAGGCCGGCGTTGCGACCGGGCGGCTTTTCATCGTATCCGGAGCGGCTCGGGAGCCCGACGCGAAGGCGTCTCGGGTTCCTGAACTTCCCGTTCGGTATATCGGATCATCAGACCCGCAGCTGGTGACGGCGCACAAAGCCCATTCCTACGATGAGGGGCAACTCCTGCACGATCGGCGGGAGGGGATGTTCGCCGTCAGTTACCAGACCTCCGGCGGATGGGTCGCCATTAGCAAGGACCTGCTCACCGAGGTCCTGGGGGCCGGAAACGACGCAAGAATTGTCGGGCTGCCCGGTATGGCAGCCGGGGTGTTGAGATTGATGTGCCCCGGCTTGACTGAAATCAGGCACGCGTAAGATCGACCGGTGCGCCAGTGCGTGCCGAGCGATAGATCGCGGTCATGATGCTCACGTCCCGAAGGCCTTCCTCCCCCGAGACGATGCTGGGCGCATCTTCCTGAATGCAGCGTGCGAAGTCATCCATTTCGGCCGCGAACTGATCAATGTCCGGAAACTCCAGCGAGCGACCGTCGCTGCGCACGCCGCGAATACCCGAATAGTTGAATGCAGGATCGAGCGTGAAGCCGCCGCGTTCACCGATGGCACGAAGGTAGCCCGTGGACGCGCAGGCGTAGCTGGCGCCACATTGAGTCACCGTACCCCCCGGGAATCTGGCTTCCCAGAGCACGGAAGCCTCGACTTCTGAAAAGCGCGCGGCGTCACCGGCGGTGGTCAGGGCCGATACCCACGTTGGCTCTTCACCGGTCAGATAACGCGTGGCCTGCAACGCGTATATGCCGACATCCATCAACGGGCCGCCGCCGGACAGTGCACGGCTCAGGCGCCACACCGAAGGCTGGATGTTGTAGCCGAAATAGGCATCGATGCCGCGCAGTGCACCCATCTGCCCGGATCGCACCAGACGGATGGCCTCGAGATGATGTGGTTCGAAGCGGCAGCGATAGGCCACGGCCAGCCTGCGCTTGGCCGTTTTGACGGCACTGATGAGCTGCTGGCAGCGCGCGGCCGAAATCTCCAGCGGCTTCTCGCAAAAGACATGCTTGCCGGCCTGGGCGGCAGCCGAGCCATGCTGCAGATGCAGTGCATTCGGCGTGACCACATAAACGACGTCGATCTCGCGGTTGTCGGCCATGCGGGCCATCGTGTCGTAGGTATAGACGCTGCGTGCGGGAATGCCGTACTTGCTCTGCCAGGCAGCTGCCTTCGCAGGAGAGTCTGTAATAAGGCCGGTCAGCTTGCAGCGGCCGGTCTTCAACAGGGCGGGTGCAATCTGATGCTCACTGAGCTCGCCCAGGCCGCACAGCGCGAAGCCGAGTTTGGGGCTGGCGGCGGCGGCCAGTGCGCGCGTGGTGCGCGTGCTGATGAAAGGCAACGCCGCGAGTGCGGCGCCCTGAGCAATGAAGCGGCGACGGACTGTCATGTGCTTGCCCCTGGAAATGATGCGCGCAGCTAGCGCGAGGGATCGGTGGCCGTGAATGGTGAGCAACAGGGTTTGCCGATGGCATGCAGTTCCATGATCTCCGCACGAGTGCCGTCCGGATCGTGCAGATTCAGTTGCCATTTGGCGTCCCGGCCGATCTTCGGCGTGCCATCTTGCCCGGTCAGCCGTTGTTCATTCCACAAGCGCGTATAGAGCGCTTCGATGTTGACCACGCCGAGGGAGAAATGATTGAAAACCCCAGCAGCGTCTGGCTCATGTCGGCGGGAATGCCGCGACCTCGAGGCGGATCGACCAGCATGTATTCCAGCCAATCGCTGCCGTCGGGCACCTGCTGCGAGATCCAGGTCGGCTTGTCGTCGGCATTGCCGCCAAACCAGTACGGCCGGAACCCCAGAAGCTTGCGGTAGAAGCCATCCTCCAGGGCGCGATCATGCACGATGAAGCCCACGTGAATGATGTGATCGGCGAGGCGGCGGGTCGAGAGTCGGACGGCGGGCGCCGTGCGGGTCTGCAGGAACTGGATCCGGTTGCCTTCCGGGTCCTGCACCTCGAACCAGCTGTCCTGCGCGATCGTGCGGATTGCATCTGGAACATGAAGGCCCGCGTCGGCGAGATAGCGGCGCATGCCCTCGGCGTCCGGCGTAGCGAAGGCGATGTGGTCGAGGCGATTGATGGAAGGGGACCCTTTCGGCAAGGGCAGTACTTCCACAAATTGCGTGGCGCTGAAGTAATAGCGCACGCCGACCGGGCTTTCCGGATCAGGACCCCGGGTTGCCCCCAGATCATGAACGTAGAAACGCTCGGTCGCGGCGGGATCTGCTGCGTAAACGGCGATGTGAGAGACGCCCGCGATGGGGGGCCGCGGGCCTGCCGCGAAGCTGGTGGCGGCTGCCAGAGTCAGCCAAAGCCAGGCTGCACAGCGGCGGATGATTCGCGGGCGGTTCCGCATGGTAGCGCTCCCAATCAGAAGGGGCCTAGCTTATACGGAATCGATTCGACATGCGGGCGGCCGCACGCGATGACGCAGTGCGATTACGGCGGGTGATCAGTGACCTGGCCCACGCATCCTTGACTATAATTGTGGCGGTTGCTGCGGTCCGCAGCGAAGGAGAGTCCCTTGGATCGTCGAACGATGATACTCGGCACTGGGCTCGCGATGGCGCTCGCCACAAGGCCCGCGCGCACGCTCGCACAAAGCCCCGCGGCCTCCCGCGCTCTGCAGGGCCTCTTTGATCAGTTCATGAAGGAGAGTCTCGATCTGTCACCCGTGACCGTGACATATCTGGGACTCGATGCCGGCCCGCGCGCCGCGCAGAAGAGCGAGATCGACGACGGTTCGGAAGCCGGTATACACAGGATAAAATCCCTCGTCGCCAGCCAGTATTCCCGCTTGAAGGGATTCGATCGCGCGAGTCTGAGCGCGGCAGACGCCCTGAGCTACGATGTGGTGATGTATGGCTTGCGGATCAATGACGCTGCCAACAAGGCATTTGACTATGGCGCGGCTGGCGCAGGGGCGCCCTACATTCTGAGCCAGCTGACCGGCAGCTATCAATCGATGCCGTCGTTTCTCGACAGTCAGCACACGATCGAATCCGGCGCGGATGCCGATGCTTATTTGAAGCGGCTTGAAGGATTTGCGACGTTGCTGGATCAGGAGACCGAGGTCGCCCATCACGATGTCGCCCTGGGCGTCATACCACCGGACTTCGTCCTCGCCAAGACCTTGACGCAAATGCGGCTCTTGCGCGCACCGGCGCCGGAGCAGTCTGCGCTGACTTTGTCGCTCGGGCGCCGCGTGCAGGCGCAAAATATCCCCGGCCACCATGCCCGGGAGGCTGCACGAATCGTCGGGAGCAAGGTCTACCCTGCCCTGGAGCGGCAGATCACCCTGGTCACCGAAATGCAGAAGGCCGCGGGGCACGATGCCGGTGTGTGGCGACTACCACAGGGTGCGGATTACTACAGCACCTCGCTCGTCAGCCAGACGACGACCGCCAGGCAAGCCGCTGAAATACACCAGCTCGGCCTCGATCTGGTGGCGGAGCATGTCGCACATATCGATGAGCTGCTGAAACAGCAGGGCATGACGCAAGGCACGGTAGGTGAGCGGCTTCGGGCGATGTCTACGGATCCGAAGTTCCTGTATCCGAATACTGACGAAGGCAAGGCGGCCATACTGGTCGACCTCAACAAACGGGTGCAGAGCATCCGCGCCAAGCTGCCCAAGTACTTTGGCGCCTTGCCGAAAGCCGGTGTTGAGATCAAGCGCGCGCCCAAGGAAATCGAAGACGGTGCGCCACTCGGTTACTACAACAACGCCTCGCTCGATGGCAAGCGTCCCGGAATATATTGGATCAATCTGCGCGACTCCCACGATCATCCCAAATGGCTGCTTCCGACTCTGACCTACCACGAGAGCATTCCAGGCCATCACCTGCAGCTTTCCATACAACAGGAAGCCGGATTACCCCTGATTCGCAAGGTCGCCGATTTCACGGCCTACGTAGAGGGCTGGGCGTTATATGCCGAGCAGCTGGCCGCTGAAATCGGCGAATACGATCACGATCCCGCGGGTCGAATCGGCCAATTGCACGACTCGATGTTTCGGGCCGTTCGCCTGGTCATCGATACCGGGATTCACAGCATGAAGTGGAGCCGTGAACGTGCCATCAAGTATTACACCGCGACACTGGGAGATTCAGTCGGATCGGCAACGGCCGAAGTGGAACGCTATTGCGTCTGGCCGGGCCAGGCCTGCTGTTACATGCTGGGCAAAATGAAGTTCCTGGCAGAGCGGGAGAAAGCGCAGAAGACCCTCGGATCCCGCTTTGACCTTCGCAGCTATCACGATGCAGTGCTGCTCATCGGCGCTGTTCCACTGGACCTGATCGACGGCGCCAAGGCAGTGGGCCGTTAGCAAGATCTTCGCGGCATTTGCGCCCTAGATGAGTGCCTGCGCGAGAAACGGCAGGCTCTCATCCATTCGGTAGTCGACACCCGAATGGTTGTCCGGAAACTCCTCGTAACGATGTGGGATGCCCAACTCAGCCAGGCGGCGCGCGAAACGGCGCGCGCCGTACAGGAGCCTGAATTGATCCACCGTGCCGCAATCGATGTAGAGAGCCTTCAGCCTGCGCAAGCCTTCGGCTGAATCGCGCAGGATGGTCAGTGGATCGTGGCGCAGCCAGTTGCTCCAGCGCGCTTCGATCAATTCGCAGGTGTCCAAGGTCACCGGCAGGCGCATGCCCAGAAACTGCGACGGGTCCGGATCGTAGCTGGCCGCCATCGCCAGCATGTTGATCACATCTGCCGCATAGTCGGCGTGCTTGCGGGCAGACTCCAGCTGCTTCCACCACAATTCGATGGAACTGTTGGCCTTGGCCAGGCCCTGCAAGACGACCGGCATTTCGGGCAGGTAGCACCATTCAAACCCCATATCGCCGGAATGACAGGCCGCGGCCGCCCAGAAGTCCGGGTGTCGCAGCGCGTGCACCAGCGCGCCGTAGCCGCCGGAGCTCTTGCCGAAGACGCCACGGCGGCCCGCCCCACCACAGCCAAATCTGCCCTCGACCGCCGGCACCAGCTCCTTCAGCAGGTAATCTTCCCACCGGCCGAGCGCTGCAGAGTTGATGTATTGGTTTCCACCGACGCGCGTGAAACAGTCCGGAAAAGCCACGACCACGGCAGGCATCTTGCCCTCACCAATGAGCCGATCAAGTCGTTCCGGAACGTTTTCCCGAAAGCCCACCCAATTGGTGTGCGACAACCCGCTGCCGGTAAAACCGACAAGATCAACCAGCAAGGGCAGCGAATGGCCCGTGTGGCCCGCCGGCAGATAGACGTCCACGGCACGGGTCGTCGGGTCGCCAAGCAGGTTGCCGCGCAGGACATCGCTGTCCACCATGAAGCGATGGATCAGGCCGGCGGCTCCGAGATATTTCCGCATCCTCGCTACTCTGCCACGAAAATGCCGGCCGAATCCACCGATGAAACTTCGTTCAGTCACCCTCTGTGCGCGATGCGCCTTGAGGTGCAGCCGAAGCGCCGCTGCATCTGGCGGCATGCAGCTTCATCGCCCTCGCGAGGTACTCGGCGAAGCCTTTCTCGATCTGCTCATAGCGAGCCACGAAGTCCGGGTGAGCCAGGTACAGATCCGCAAGTCCTGAATAGCCTTCCACGGAGCAGGGCCGACCCCACATGGTCGATACCCATGCTCGATGGCGTGCAATCAACAGATCGACCCCGTCCGATCCCGGATCCACCCCGTTGCGAAGGGCGCCCGCCAACGCCTCTTCCACCGCGTGCAACTCCTTTCCCTGAGTCTCCAGGAATGCCCGGTGCTCGGCGGGCGGCAATTTCCCATGGCCGGCTTTGGCGGACGCAATCCCGACTCGCATGGGCTCGCCGTACCGCTCGATCAACCAGGCTTCGTAGCCCGCCTGTTTCTCCGGGCTGAAACCTTTGTAAAGATCTGCGTTCGCCATGATTCTCTCTCCCTGCAAATCCGTGATGGTTCGGTCAATGGTTTCGATGAGAACGCCGTAGCGCGCGCGCTCCGCTTGCAGCTTCTCGCGATGCTGCCGAAGGACGGCAATCTGATTCTCGCCCTCCAGATCAAGCAGTTCTGCGATTGCGCCCAGAGGCACACCGAGCTCGCGATGGAACAGGATTCGCTGCAAGCGCAGGAGCTCTGGGCGTCCATAGTAACGATAGCCATTCGCTCCCACGGAGGCCGGCTTCAACAATCCGATCTCGTCGTAATGGTGCAAGGCGCGAACCGTGACGCCTGAGATCGCCGCGAGTTGCTTGACCGTGAGGTCTTTCCTGGGCCCGGATTGATCGCGAGCAGTCATCGCCGTCCTCCTGTACAGCAGGACTATGCACTCTCACGCCGCGTCAGGGTCAAGCTGCCGGGCCCCGGCATCGCGGGTCCTGGTGGTCACCAGCTTGAGTTGATGCGGCGCATCGAGCTCTTCAAGCACCAATTTGAAGGGTTGCGCGTGTCTTGGGCCAGTGGAAACAGTGCCTGCAGAATGGCCCGCAGATCCACCCGTCAGGTCGTGGTCGGCCTTGGTCCCGCGGACA
>Ga0210400_10002019_pt1 | contig 19388 bp, 18 predicted proteins | sample IncBWH26MmetaG_FD_155456 | JGI IMG/M metagenome (GOLD analysis project Ga0210400, IMG submission 155456) | Forest soil microbial communities from Barre Woods Harvard Forest LTER site, Petersham, Massachusetts, United States - Inc-BW-H-26-M | ecosystem: Environmental > Terrestrial > Soil >...
CCTGGCTCCAAGTCTCCATGTTGAACGAAAGTTCCTTGGTCACGGGATATTCTCCATCCCATTTGCCGCGCAACGACTCTTCCGGGAAGATGAATACGGAAATCTCATGCTTCCGCACCTGATAGATCAGGTGCGCGCCGGAAATCTGGCCAAGATAGGTGATGCGCCCTCCCAGCAGCGAAAATTCGGTGTTCTGCAGTTCAGGCAGATCGAAAGTAAATGGAATCTTCCCGCGGAACCACGGCTTTACCGTGTGCCTGTCGGAGGAGATTACATCCACCGGCGATGAACTGGCCAGGGTTGCGACGTGCAGGTCAGCCAGTTCGCTGTAGACTTGCTCATGGCGGGCCCGGTCTCGGCCAACAAAAGTGATGGCCATACCTACGACTGCAAGAATAGCGAGGATGGCAGTGGCAGCGATCCAAGCGAACGACATGTTCTTTCGTTGCGGTCTCTCTGCAATACTCCGCTGCACTCGGTTGCGGAACTCAGCCGTGGGAGTGAACCGCTTACCCGCGGCCTGAATGCTGCGCTTCATCTGCACGCGCACAAGGGTATCCGACGCGCAGGAGGCGCAGGTACGCACATGAGTGCTGAAGGCTCGCATTTCCTCCAAGGGCAGCTCACCGTCGACGTAACTGTCAAGTTGTGGCTTCCAAGACTCGCAAACCATAGTTCATCCCTTTGCTATTTCCGGCCCTTCATTCTTTTTGCAACCTCTGCCGCAGGCTGTCGCGTATCGCTTTTCTGGCCCGCGATAAACGCGACATCACGGTGCCAATAGGAATGGAAAGAGCGTCTGCGATCTCCTGGTACGACATCTCCTCCAAGTCGCAAAGCAGCAGGACTTCGCGGAAATGCACCGGGAGCTCGGCGATCGCATTCTGAACCAGCTGAGAGTTGGAGCGTTCGATCAAAATCGTCTCCGGAGTTTTGCTCTCAACCGCCAGTGTTGGCCGTTCCTCTTCCAGATCGAGAGGAACCGTCATTGCGACGCTTAATCCGGTGCGCGAGGTCAGGAATGTGTTGCGCAAGATGCGATACATCCATGCCCGGAAATTGGTCCCTGCCCGATAGGAAGAAAATCCTTTCAGGGCCTTCGCGTAGGTCTCCTGAACCAAATCTTCGGCTTCCTCGCGATTACGTGTCATCCAGTGCGCGAAGTTGTACAACTGGTCGAAGAGCGGCATTGCCAACTGTTCAAACGAATCGAATTGACTAGCCGAATTGGACACGTATATGCGATAAAACCTTCCCGAAGTGACTTTATTCCGTCGCAGAACAACAATTGTTGTGGACAGGCAGACGATCAACGCCCCGAGGTTGCCATCGGCGGTGTACAGTCGATTGTCCTGGCACTTGCAGACAGGGTGGCCAAGGGGAGGGCGCACCCTGTCTCTCGTCAAACTGTCTTGCAGAGATAACCGCGCAGATCAGGTTTTATTCCTTCCAGAAAGCCTGGCGATGAAGAGCTGATTTCAGCTTGGCGGAGTAAATGTCTGCCGCTCGAATGCGGAAGACCACACTCGCAATGATTACGGCAGCTGTCCACCCGGCGGTACTCATTTTGACCTCCCTTTACCGCTATCGAATGGAATCGACCGCGATCCTGATAGTTAACAAGAACAAAGAAGCCGAATAACTAAAACGATATGACCGCAGATTGCTCCGAATCGCCCAGCACGTCACACATCACTACGAAGACGCTCAAGATGCTGTGCAAGAGGCTTTTCTAAAAGCTTTTCAAAATTTGAGCCGGTTCCAGGAGAATTCAGCATTCTCAACCTGGCTGATTCGCATCACCCTCAATGAATCGCTCATGAAGCTGCGTAAACAGCATGCGAAAAGAGAGATGGCCAGGGACCGGGATTTTCGGGCGGAAGAGGACTCGCCTTCCCCGGAAATACGCGATTGGGCGCCGAATCCTGAGGAGCGCTATAGGACATCGGAGATAAGAGAAATCTTGATCAAGACATTACAAAGACTCCAACCGAGCCTGAGAGTGGTCTTTGTTTTACATGACATGGATGGGCTTTCATTGGACGAGACGGCGAAGGTGCTGGACCTGGGGCAGTTAGCGGTCAAGGCGCGTTCGAGTCGGGCCTGGCTGAAGCTAGCCAAAGATTGAGCAAGTATTTCAAGAAAACAGGCGAAGTGGGAAAGTTCGAGACAGTGCAGGGAATAGAGACATCAAGCGTTCAGGAACTAACCCTGTAATAGCCAGCAGGTCACAGAGAAGATTTTTAAGGTGTAACACAAGAAATTTTCCAGTTGAGGGAATAAAGAGTTAGGCCGGCCGTTATCAATTTCGATGGCCATGTTTGAGGTTTATTTCAATCCATGCGGTTTGAAGGATGCTCGATGATTGCTTACCAAAGCACATTACGAAATCGAACTGCGATTGCGGAAGGCACAATGTCGTTTCAGTTTCAAAAGCCTTCTAACTTTGCCTTCAAGGCAGGACAGTATGTCCATCTGACTCTGTCGGGCGCTCAATCCGAGCAGTCGAACGGGCTAAGCCATATCTTCTCCATTGCAAGCTCCCCAGTCGATGAAGAGCTTGTGGTGGCGACCCGCATGAGGGATACGGCTTTCAAACGTGACTTGTCACTCCTGCCAATGGGGACGAAGGTCAGAATCCAAGGTCCCATGGGCTCCTTTGTTCTTCATAGCAATACGGCCAGGCCGGCTGTCTTCCTGGCGGGCGGGATCGGGATCGCGCCGTTCCTCAGCATTCTTTCCCAGGCTGCTGCGGAAAGATTTCATCATCCTATATTTCTGTTTTATGCGAACCGTTATCTGGAAGATGCTCCATTCATGGATATGCTGTGGGAGCTGGAGAAAGCAAATCCAAGGTTCTCATTCATTCCAACCTTCACGCGCCTCACCAAGAATTACCGCGGATGGAAGGGAGAAACCGGGCACATCACTGCAGATATGCTCGCCACGCAAATAGGGGATCTGCCCGGCGCCATCTATTACCTCGCGGGGCCTCCGGCGATGGTAGCAGCCTGCCGCCGGACGCTTAATCAGGTCGGGGTAGATGAGGATGACATCCGGAGCGAGGAGTTTGCCGGCTATTAAGGGAGCGGTTAGGGAAATTGGCTGACCAACGAATGTTCTCTTTTTTTCCGGCAAACGGATTTCTCGGGACCGGTGCAACATTTGAGGCAGATCTAACCCTCGTCGTGCAGCTCATAATGGGAATAGCGCTGATTCTGGGAGCCGTTTTAGCGAGGCGTAAGCGCTACAAAGCCCACGGTATCTGCCAAACGGCTGTGCTGGTGTTGAATTTGATCATGATCGCGCTGGTGATGTTGCCCTCGTTCCGCGTACAAGTGGCGCCGGCGCTTCCGCATGTATTTCGCAAACGCTATTACACTGTGGCCGCGGTTCACGGCCTGCTGGGCGTGGCGGCAGAAATCCTGGGGCTCTACATCGCGGCGGTGGCAGGCACGAGGCTTGTTCCGGAGCGGTTGCGCTTCTCGCGATGGAAACCATGGATGCGTGCGGAGTTGATGCTCTGGTGGATTGTCCTGCTGGGCGGTATCGCAACGTATTACGTTTGGTATATCGCCCCTGTCTCATAGAGCTTGGGGGCGATCTACTCGTAGTGACTGGGGGATTTATATGATGGTATTGGGTCCGGGCATGGCAACCGAGATAGCTCCGCTTCCATGGTAATCGGCCGCGTGCTTTCGCCGTGGAAGATGCTGCGCTTTTCCTGGCGCGTCAGGCGAACCGCTCTGTGGACGGAGTTGAAACCAGTTCTTGCCCATCACCTATCTTCCATCCTGCGGCCCCGTAATTGGTTCTCCTCGCAGGCAATGCGCAAAGGCAATTCACCGCCTCCGGCTCTATTTCAAATAGCAGCGGGCTACTGGCTGTCACAAGCAGTGTACGTTGCCGCCAAGCTCGGTGTTGCCGACCGGTTGAAAGACGGGCCCAAATCCTGCAGCTCGCTCGCCGCGACAATGGGAGTGGATCAGCAAGCTTTGTTCCGGCTCCTGCGAGCATTGTCAGGTGCGGGAGTTTTTGCTCACATGGAAGACGATCGCTTTGCCCTGGCTCCGCTGAGTGAAAACCTCCAGAGCAATTTCCCGGGATCACTCAGGCAGGCCGTGATCACACTCGGTGAAATTCATTATCAAGCCTGGGGAAGTTTGCTTCATAGCGTCCAAACCGGAATGCCCGCATTCAGACACGTGTTTGGGCTCGATCTGTTTGAATACCTGGGCCGGAATGCCGAAGCTGCGGCAGCATTCAACCAGGGAATGACCGATCTCTCGTCGATGCTGGCCTATGCCGTTCTAATGGCCTACGACTTCTCGGGAGTTTCTTCGATTGTTGACGTCGGCGGCGGACAGGGAAAATTCCTGCGAAGAATTCTGGAACTCCATCCGAGGATGGAAGGCACAGTATTCGATCTGCCTTCGACCATTGAGACAGCGAAGGAATCGCACGACGACGGACAATGGAGCAGGCACTGCTCCTTTCTCGGCGGAGATTTTTTTGAAGACGTTCCCGTTCGCGCTGATGCTTACACTCTATGTGGCGTCATTCACGATTGGGATGATGACCGCAGCATCCAGATTCTAAAGAATTGCCGCAGAGCCATGGCCGGCAACGGAAGAGTCTTGCTCGTAGATACCGTTGTGCCGGAGACGGACGCGAATTGTTTCAGTAAGCTTCTCGATCTGAACATGCTAGTGATGACTGGGGGGCGTGAACGGACCAAAGCCCAATTCTGTGCATTGCTCGACGCAGCAGGCTACAAGCTCACACGAATTATTCCAACTTTAGCCCCGGAGAGCGTGATCGAAGCTATGCCAAAGTGATAAAAGGCAGATGCGTAGTCATTTATTGTTTGGATAGATACTGGTGGAATAAAAGACCGCCTAAGAAGTTAGTATGGCATGGGCGTTGAACGCAATAACCCTACAATCCGGGCAATTGGCACAGCAACTCCACAGTCTCGATTCACGCAAGAAGAAGCATTTCAACTATCCGGATATACGGACGACCGAGTTCGGGGCATTTTTTTGAACAGCGGTATCGATCACAGGCATTTTTATATCAAAGGCGATCCAAACCGTTTCGAAGATTCCGATCAACTGAATGATCGTTTTCTAAAAGGGGCTATGAATACAGGGTGCCGTGCCATTCGCGATTGCATGGAGAAAGCCGGCATGTCTGTTCAAGACATTGACCTGCTCGTGGTATGCACCTCTACCGGATATGTGTGTCCTGACATTGGAACCCGCCTTATAGGGCACATGGGGTTTCGTCGCGATGTTCAACGGGCTTCTATTGTCGGGTTGGGATGCGCGGGAGCAATTCCCAGCTTACAACGCGCGTGTGACTTTGTCCGCGCTCGCCCTGGCTCGGTTGCGTTGACGCTGACCGTGGAGATCTGCTCCGCCTGCTATTACGTTGACAATACGGTGGAGACCATAGTCGGGAACGCGATCTGTGCAGATGGTGCGGCGGCTGTGCTCTTGACGACGGATGATTCCCCAAAATACCCCTATCCGGCAATTGTGGATTTTCAGTCATTCCTGGATCCTGCTCAACTCGATCAGGTAGGGTTTGATCGCCGGCAGGGTAAGCTGCGTATTGTCCTGTCAAATGAGGTTCGCAATCTGGCCGCGCCGTTGCTGCAAAACGCTATTGAAGCCATGCTTCCGCGCCATTCTCTCACGGCTGCGGATATTCGCTTTTGGGTTGCCCATCCTGGAGGCCGCAAGGTACTCGACAACGTGCAAAAGCACTTGAAGCTGACAGACGGCCAGACACAGTTCTCGCGGCATGTGCTCAGGAATTACGGAAACATGTCTTCGCCAACCGTCGTATTTGTACTTGATGATGTTGCCGGCAGAGGGAATCCTCAACCCGGCGATTGGGGCATCATGTCGGCTCTTGGTCCGGGAATGGCCGCTGAAGTATGTTTATTGAAATGGTAGATTTCTGAAGTTTTGGCTATGGCCGGGGGACGATCCCAGGCTATCTCATTCGCGGCGAAAAGGCGTCGCTACCAGAGAGACTCTGGTAGCCAGCCGCATAAGAGTAATCTTCGCCGATTTCGTTCACTTTACTACGACCGTGCCTTTCATCCGGGGATGAATCGTGCAAAGATAAGAATAGGTCCCAGCAGTCGTAAAGGTAAACGTGAATTGTTCGTTTGTGTCTAAAACTTTGGACTTGATGCTCTTGTCTGTGCTAACCACATTATGAGTGATCTCGTCCTTGTTGGTCCACGTAACCGTTGTTCCAGCGGGCACAGTCACTGTTGAAGGCGAGAAGCTGAAGTTATTGATCTCTACTGCGGTGCCATCAGCAGGTAGAGTTGCAGCGGGTAAAGTTGTTGCGGAAGCCTTGGCCGAGCTATGTCCTCCAGCCAATGCAGCCAGGCCTGCGAGCGCAGCCACAACTACTAGCCCTATGCCAAAAAACATCAGAGATCTTTTCATTGATTAACTGCTCCTTATGAAAACGGTCCTATAGTCCATCCCTATAGGACGAAAGCTGGCGGTTGAATAGGCCTCTGTCAGCCCTGATGGACACCAGTTACGCGCGTTACTATCGAGGACAAGTCAAATAGGCGCGCCCGTAAACTTAATATTGCACAATCACAAGTAAACCCATCGACAAGAAAGCCCGGAATAGGGATATCCATTTCACAGATCTCGACCTTCTGTCTATATAACCGGCCATGCTTTGAGAATATTCCCGGGAATTTTATAGCTGTTTTTGGATTTAATAAGTGCGAGGTAGGAGGGCAGACCGCTTTAACCTTGCATAAGAAAGGAAGGGTCCCGCAAGAATGGTAAAACTTTTCTTTGTCATGTTGTCGATTTTGGCTGTGCCTTTTGCCGAAGCGAAAGCGAACGGCGCAGCACAACCGATGGTTGCTGATGAAAATCAGAACCCTGCATCCTCATCCCCCCAGCCTGTCAATCCCGTTATAGTATGGAACAGGGAGCTTCTGACGATTGTCCGGACTCCTGGCGCACAATCGCCTACCGTTCACACGACCCGCAGCTTTGCAATATTGCATGCGGCTATTTACGATGCCGTCAATGCCATCACCAAAACCCACAAATCTTATTTAACCCATCTCTCCGGCGTGCCTCGGAATGCGTCACAAGATGCTGCGGCCGATGCGGCCGCGCATGACATACTTGTTACGCTCTATCCGTCCTTCCAAGCCACGCTGGACGCCCAGCTTCAGCAGTCACTGGCGCAAGTTCCCGACGGAGAGAGTAAGGCCGAGGGAGTGAGCGTTGGACACAAGGTCGCCAGCGTGATCCTGGCTGTGCGAAGCTCCGATGGCTCCAATGCGCAGCCGATTCTATTTGTCTTTGGAAACGCGCCAGGAGAGTACCAATCGACGCCGCCTAACTTCCCTAAACAACCGCAGTTCACGCACTGGTCCCGAGTTGTTCCGTTCGCGCTGAATCATGCCAACCAATTCAGGCCAGGGCCGCCACCGGCGCTTGCCAGCGACACCTATAGCGACGCCTTCAATGAAATCAAATCAGTGGGAGTAACCAACAGCACCACCGCCACGGCAGACCAGGCGTTGACTGGCCGCTTTTGGAATGGCGCGATTCAGAACTACTGGAACGAGATCACCCAAACCGCAGCCCTGGCGCGTAACTTGACTACGGCACAGAGCGCCCGCCTCTTTGCGCTGCTCAATCTATCGCAGGCAGACAGCGTAATCGCCTTTTACGACGCCAAGTATGTATACGACTTCTGGCGGCCCGTGACGGCGATCCGCGCGGCCGATTCGAAAATCAATCCTGAAACGGTAGCTGATCCGAATTGGCTGCCCGAAACCCTGAGAACAGCGCCCGATCCTTCTTACCCCGGCGCACATGCCACCATCAGCGCCGCCAGCGAAGCAGTCCTGGTTTCTTTCTTTAGAAGGGACCATTTCAAACTCACCGTTACCTCAGAGACGCTGCCTGGCGTGGAGCGCTCGTTTACGCGCTTCTCGGACGCGGCGAACGAGGCCACATTCAGCCGCGTCTTTGCGGGACAACATTTTCGGTTTGACCTCACCACCGGCCAGCGATTGGGCCGGAAAGTCGCGGATTTTGTTATGGACAACTTCCTGACAGCTCGGGAAGGGGACGAGAACGACGAATAATCAAGCACGAGAGTTAAAAATTTAAGACAAAATCCCATGCACCGCGCGGGGCATTGCGCGCTGCATGGGATTTGCCGTAGAAACCCGATTATTCCTCCACAACCAGCGAGCCTTTCCTCTTGCCGTGTCCAAGGCCGCAGAAGTCAGAGCACTGAAACGGGAATTCACCCGGTTGATCGGCGATGAGCTCAACAGTCGCGGTTGTCCCTTTCTTGATCTTTTGATTGATTTTGAATGCTTCAAGCTTAAAGCCATGATCGTGGTCCGGAGCCGAGATCACCAGCTTGACATGCTCCCCCTTCTTAACGCGCAGCGGGTTCGGTGTGAATTGGTATTTCGTGGCAGTTACACTGATCTCGTGCACTTCGGTCGCCTGTGTAAGGGGCTCCGCCGCTTGAGTAGCCATTGCTATGGTGAGAATGGCAAAGGTTATTATTTGTGGCTTGCGCATATGAATTTCTCCAAATTCTTGTTTTTGTGAAGCGGCTTTAGCCGCATTTCGTTCTGTCTTCTGGCTCACGCCTATTGAACTGCAAATACTGTTACTTAACAACCGCTGGCAGGGCGGTTTATTCAAAAAAATCACAGCAATGGGCATTCTTCCGCTGTGCAAGCCGAAATCCACGATCATCAGCCGCGCTGGAAGTTTGGGAATAAAAGACCAGCAAAAGTGTTACATAGGGGGAGTGGGGTACTTGTATTCATGTCCTAAGTCCGCTCTTATCGACATGGCCAAGCCTTGAGTCTTGTTTTATAAGGATTGTTTCAAGAAATGATTCATTCGCAGGAGACTTCGGTCTGGCGGGACATCGCTTACCTCGATCCTGAACTGAATAGCAGTGCAGGGTTATTGGAAGCCGAATTGCCTGTAGCTGCAACCTGGAATGAAGTCCGCCGGTTTGTCTTTTCTCCGTGCGTGGTTACTCTAGCGGCGTTCCTGGCCCTGCTGATTATTGGAGTAAGGCTAGCGGATTAAAACCATTCTAGGAAGGATAAACAATGAAACTCACTCGGCTGTGGGTTTAGTCAAGCTATAGAAAAAGGCAATATCAGGCATAGAGATGTCTATCTTGATGCCAGTCTTTACGGTGGATAAAATGCCACGCGTTTTTTGAAGTACTGGCAGCAATCACGGTCATTGACTCTTGCAGCAGCAAGACTGCATGGAGCCTTCTCCCAGGACTGAAAGAGAAAGCAAGGCACATATACAGAGTTCTGCGGCATGTTTGCAGTCTTCCCATCGAAGACAGCGGGGTGGAGGCTCGCAAGCGTGGGCCAAACATAAAGTTCGTGCAGGGAAAATAAAGGAAACAAGGGGTAGGCGTATGGAACAGATAGTCGATGTACTGGTAATCGGGGGAGGCCCTGGCGGTTCGACAGCGGCGGCGTTGCTTGCAAAACACGGACTCAAGGTGCTTCTGCTGGAACGCGAAACATTTCCCCGTTATCACATAGGCGAGTCTTTGCTGGCCTCTTGCCAGTCGACGCTCAGGCTCTCAGGCGCGTACGACAAAGTGGCAGCGCGCGGCTTTACTCTGAAGCGCGGCGGCGTCATCTATTGGGGCGCGGATAAGTGGATTCTGGACTGGAACAAGCTGGTCGACCCCAACATCTGGTCGTGGCAGGTTGATCGCGCAACGTACGATGACATTCTGCTGAAAAATGCTGTCGAGCAGGGGGTTGAGGTCGTCGAAAACGCAGCAGTGAAGCGCGTCTTATTTGATGGTGACCGCGCGGTAAGCGCCGAATGGGCCAATCGAAAAGATGAGTCAAAGATCAATCGGGTTAAGTTCAATTACGTAATCGATGCCTCAGGGCGTGCCGGCGTGCTGTCGCAACAGCAATTCAAAATGCGCAAACAGCATGAGGTATTTCAGAATATTGCGATTTGGGGTTATTGGACCGGGGCAAAACTCTTGCCTGACACTCCGCAGGGCGGCATCAATGTCGTGTCGTCGCCGGATGGCTGGTGGTGGCATATTCCTCTCGCCGACGATCAGTACAGTGTCGGCCTTGTAACACATAAGAACAAGTTCGCGCAGGCCCGTCAGGACCACGCAACGCTGGAGAAGTACTACCTGGACCGGCTCAACAGCGTAGAGGCCATGAAGACGGTGACTGAGGACGCGAAGTTCATTGGCCCCGTGCGAGCCGAGCAGGACTACTCCTATGTGTCGGATCGATTCTGCGGGCCGGGCTACATGCTGGTTGGCGATGCTGCGTGCTTCCTTGATCCGCTGTTGTCCACAGGCGTGCATCTTGCCCAGTACAGTGCCATGATCGCCGCAGCTTCGATCATCAGCGTGAGAAAAGGCGAGGTGGAGGAAACCGAAGCCTGGACCTTCTTCGAGTACGTCTATCGCCGCGCCTACACGCGGATGCTCGTGCTTGTTTCTCGCATGTATGAGCGATACCAGGGTGCGGACGATTACTTCTGGAACGCGCAGAAACTGGTGCACCAGAAGACCAGGCATGACGAACCGGTGCGCGATTTCACGGACATCATCGCGGGTATGACCGACATCCGCGATGCCGCTCGCATAGACACGCGCGTACTCAATGAGGCCCTGATTTCCGAGGCAGAGAAGATGCAGGACATGAGTCTTGCCGGCTCGGCTCCGCATGACGTTACAGCATTGGATATGAATCCGTTGTTCTCCGGATGGTTCGCATTGACCGGACCTGACACGGAGGTAAGTGAGATTTATCTGACAACCGAACCTAATCTGGGACTGCGGAAAGCTGCGGCTGCAAAAGCCGTGTAGACCTTCGGGACAGAACTATCTGTCATGACTCGAATCGTGAATGGAGAAGATGTTGTGCAAAACTCAAATTCAAAGTCGAACGGGCAGCAGGTCAATGTACTGGTCATCGGGGGTGGACCGGGAGGGGCAACAGCAGCGGCCCTTCTGGCCAAGGCCGGGTTACGCGTACTCTTGCTGGAACGCGAGACATTTCCTCGGTATCACATTGGAGAATCTCTTCTTGCCTCCTGCCTGCCGACTTTGAAGCTGTCGGGAGCGTACGACAAAGTCGCTGCTCATGGCTTTCAGGTAAAGCGCGGTGCGCTCTTCCATTGGGCGCAGGATATCTGGGTGCTGGACTGGGCCAAGCTGATAGATCCGGATGCCTGGTCCTGGCAGGTGGATCGTGCCGCTTACGACCACATTTTGCTGTGCAACGCCCGCGAGCAAGGCGCCGAAGTTATTGAAAATGCGACCGTCAAGCGTGTGCTTTTTGATGGTGACCGCGCAACCAGTGCCGAGTGGGTAAGGCGGGGCGACGATTCCCATGTGAATACGGTCAAGTTCGACTACGTGATTGATGCATCCGGGCGCACCGGTGTGATCTCTCAACAGCATTTCAAAATGCGCAGCCAGCACGCCATCTTTCAAAACATCGCAATATGGGGTTATTGGCAAGGGGCCAGGCTTCTTCCGGAAAGTCCATCCGGAGCCATCAACATCGTCTCTTCGCCGGATGGCTGGTGGTGGCATATCCCGCTCGGTGGCAATCGCTATAGCATTGGCCTGGTAACGCATAAACATAAATATGCCGAAGCCAAACAGGGGACATTGTCTCTCAAAGATTATTACCTTGGCCGTTTAAATTCGATACCTGCCCTGCAGACGGTAACTGAAGGAGCGGAGCTTGTGGGTGAAATTCAGGCCGAGCAGGATTACTCCTATGTTTCGGAGCGTTTTTGCGGCCCTGGTTATTTCCTGGTAGGTGACTCAGCATGTTTCCTGGATCCGCTGCTTTCAACGGGAGTGCATTTGGCGCAATACAGCGCAATGCTGGCGGCGGCTTCGATTATCAGCACGACCAAAGGCGAAGTGGAAGAAAAAGAGGGGTACTCGTTCTTTGAGTACATCTACCGCCGGGCTTACACGCGCATGCTGGTGCTGGTCTCCACGCTCTACGAAAAATATAACGGGAAAGACGACTATTTCTGGGGAGCCCAGAAGCTGGTGCACGAAAAGACGCGTTACTCGGAGCCGGTGCGATCGTTCACCGACATCGTGATAGGCATTGCCGACATGCGAGAGGCTGGGCAGGTGGATTCACGGATATTGGACCAACAGTTGATCGGGGAAGCGGAAGAGGCGCAGGCAGCGAAAGCTGCAGAAAAAGGAGCGAACGGACTGCACTCGCTCGACGTCACTGCAACCTGGGGCCCCTGGCGCAACCTGCTGGGGATGGATACAACCATTGGAGATTTTTACCTGGTCACCGAACCTGCTTTGGGGCTGAAAAGAGGGCAGAATCCCGCCTTGGCCGGTCAGATGATGAGCGCTAGCCATGCGTCGTGATGAAAGACGTTAACGCAAAGGAATAACAACACACAACATTATGGATGAAGGATTGAAATTATCTGCCCGAAGCCAGATGCTGAGCTTGTTAGGAGCGCAGGCGCTTGCGGTACAAGCGATTGCCATTGCCTCCGATCTGGGTATAGCTGACCTGGTTGGAAATCAACCACAGACTGCGGAGGAGTTGGCCGCCGAGACCGGAGCGAATGCCGATGCACTAGGCAGGATGCTGCATGCCCTGAACAGCATTGGGATCTTTATGCAGGATGCGAACGGCCGGCATCACAACACGGAGCTTAGTGCAACGTTGCGCCGGGACATGCCGGGTTCGTTGTCTGGCTGGGCCAGATACATGGCCTCGAATGTCGTCAACCGTACCTTCGAAGGCCTGAGCTATTCGGTAATGACCGGTCAACCTGTCTTTCCAAAGCTGTTTGGAAAGACGCTCTTTGAATATCTTGCTGCGGACCATGCAACAGGAGAGATCTTCGCCGGGGGGATGAGTTCTTATTCCTCATCCAGCGTCCGTGAAGCGGTGCAAGCGTATGACTTTTCGCAGGTGAGGCGGATGGCGGATATCGGAGGTGGCCATGGGTCATTTTTGCGCGGAATCCTATCCGCAACGGAACAGCCCTGTGGCATTCTTTTTGACCTGCCCGAGGTGATAGAGCACGCAGCCGCGCCGGAACCCGCTGAACTCACGGGTCGATATTCCACAGTGCGCGGAGACTTCTTCAAAAGTGTTCCCGAGCAATGCGACCTTTATATTCTGCGTCATATTATTCACGATTGGGCAGACGAAGATGCCATCAGAATTCTGGAAAACTGCCGCAAAGCAATGTGCCTGGGAGGCAAGGTACTCATTATTGAACTGTTGTTGAAAGATCCCAATGAGTCGTGCTTTACCCCCTTCATGGACCTCACGATGCTCACGCTGCTGTGGGGGCGCGAGCGAAAGGTCTCCGAGTACAGCGGGATTCTGAAGGCTGCAGGACTACGGCTTTTGCGCACCATTCCCACGAATGGGCTTCACACTTTGATTGAGGCGGTATCGGATTGCCAGGCGTGATGTTGCAGAAACCCGTCGCCATTGTAGGCGGCGGCCCGGTGGGAATGGTGCTTGCGCTTTTGCTGGATCGCTTTGGCGTTGAGACCGTAATCTTCAATACCGAGCAGACGACCAGCGGACGCCCTCGTGGCAGCACTCATAACAGCCGTACGATGGAACACTATCGCACGCTGGGCCTGTCGCAGCAGATTCGCCAACTTGGGCTGCCCCCGAACCATCCGCGCGATGTTTTGTACCTCACGTGCCTGAACGGACATGAACTGGCTCGAATCTCTATGGGCTCGGAACTGGAACGTCAACGGGCTGCCGCGACCGCCGAGGCTACAGAGCAGATCGTCGAGCCCCTTCTGCGCGCCAATCAGATGTATGTCGAGCGTTTTCTCTTTGAGCAGATGCAAAGGCGCAGGAGCATTACGTTGCGTTTCGGCTGGAAGGTCAACAACCTTGAGCAAAGCGCAACCCGCGTCACACTTTGCGCGAAGAATGCTGACGGTAACGCCGAACAATGGACCGCCAGCTATGTCATAGGTTGCGACGGTGGCCAGAGCCTGGTTCGCCGGATACTCGGAATCTCCTATAGCGGAGAGACCGCACAGAGTCCCGCGTTCATGGCCGGCAGAATGATCTCCGCGCATGTACGGATTCCGGGCCTCCATGCAGATGTCCTGCGTGGCCGCGAAGGGTGGCTCTACAACATCCTGAACCCGAAGCTCCGCATGTTGCTTTTCAGCCTGAATGGAAAAGATGATTTTTTGATGATGGCGAATGTCTCAGCGGGCGCACCGCTGCTCGACAACGCAAATCTGGAGGAATACCTGCGAGCGGCCATAGGCGCGAACGTTCCCGTGACGATTGTTGGGCAGCAGATATGGAATGGCGGCGTGGCGCTGGTTGCGGATTCGTTTGGACGGGGGCGCATTTTTCTCGCCGGAGATTCCGCACACCTCTTTTCGCCGACAGGCGGGTTGGGCATGAATACGGGCATCGATGATACGGCCAATCTGGCATGGAAGTTGGCTGCTTCGGTGCAGGGATGGGGAGGAGAGAATCTCCTTTCTACGTATGAGATAGAGCGCCGGCCCGTTGCGGTCCGTAATACAGTTGCTGCGCGCAGCCTCACGCACCGCCTCGGTGACCTTAGAATTCCCGCAGAGCTTGAAGACTCCAACGACGAAGGCGCCGCTGCAAGGAGAAAACTCGGAGGTCTCCTGCAAACTTTCACCGGGCAGTTCAGCGCGCCTGGAATTGAACTCGGCGCGAGATATGATGGGTCGCCGATCATCTCGTCCGATCATCCACCACAACCGGATGATCCAGTGGTCTACGCTCCCAGCTCTGTTCCTGGGGGACGCCTTCCTCACCTCTGGATTGACCCTCCGGGTCCCTATCGCCGTTCCATCTTCGATCAGCTTGGCTGCGGCTTCAGCCTGATTCGAATTGGAGAGGCTGCGCCGAGTCCGGCGGCGTTCCAGGATGCTGGCCGTAAGCTTCGGATGCCAATAAAAGTTATTAATCTTGCTCTGGCGTCGGCGTTGGATCTCTACAAAAGGCGACTTATCCTCGTCCGGCCGGATCACTACATTGCATGGTGTGGTGATGCGGTTCCCGATGACGTGCAGGGCATTCTCTCTGCTGTCACAGGGTGTTAAACGGGCTGCGTAATCGCCATCGCAGCTTTTGAACACGATGCCAGGTTCGTCCGAAAAAGGAAAACAGTTCAAAACTTGATCTTCGACAAGAACGCCATCTATGCGGAAGGGAGTTACCAGTGTTCTCGAATCGGAAGAAAATTCATATCGAATGGGGAGATTGCGACCCCGCCGGGATTGTTTACTATCCGCGCTATTTCGCATACTTCGATAATTGCACTGCCGCGTTGTTCGCAGCGGCAAACATGCCGAAGCACGACCTGCTGAAGACGCACAACATCGCCGGGATTCCCATGGTGGATACCCGAGCACGGTTCCTCGCGCCTTCGCGTTTCGGCGATTACGTCGAGGTGGAATCCTGCGTCACCACCTGGCGCAACAGCAGCTTTGATGTGCAGCACCGTCTCTACCGGGATGGCGTATTGGCCGTTGAGTGTGAGGAAACAAGGGTGTGGGTGGCGCGCGCGCCGGGGAATCCGGAGAAGATCGAAGCTCGCTCCGTGCCTGACGCGGTGATCTTGAAGTTAGGCGGAACTCGCAGTAAGAGCAACTCCTAATTTTTTGGAGGCGCAACGCACAGCATCATGATGTTCTTGACAAACACCGAATGTTCGATAACGGACTCTTTCTTCTCCAGATTTTGGAGTTTCCCATGAGTGGTAGATGTCGCAATGAAGATGCGGAACCTGAGCCACTTAGGTTCGCAATAAGCTTCCGCTTCGGACAATAAACCAAATGCTAAACAGGTGCATTCCTCGCTTCGAGGAAGAAAGGATCCATCAGGCCCAATATCTGATCGGACAACTGTGTGGGATACGCCCCGTCTTATCAGAGACGTGGTTATCCCGTACACCGTAAGCAAAGAATCATTGCTGATATTTCAGTATTGCTGATATTTCGGTATGTAATGCGCAAGTCACCGCATTCTTTTCAATCGTTTAGTGATGGCACATATATTGCATGAGTGTGCTCTTACGTTGAGACGGGCGCGCTCGCGGACCATGCGATGACGAACTCCTTCGGATTCGGAGGAATTAACGTCTGTCTCATTTTCAGCAATCCTCCTACGCCAGTGAGTCTACTGTTCTGGGAGCGTGCAGGACCACGCCGTACTCAAATTTCATGAACAACATCAGCTCCGTCTTTGCCATGGTCTCAACGAACCACGCTTCCAACTCGACGCAAACTGAGCGTATTCGCTGCAGCAGTGCGGAGGGCATAACAAATCATGACGATGGCCACGCAAATGAAAGCTGTGCCAGGACGATTTGGCCCGTATGGCGGGCGGTACGTCCCCGAAACCTTGATGGCTGCCCTGGAGGAACTGGAGCGCGAATATCAAAAAGCCAAGCGTGATAAGAATTTCCGCGGGGAATTCAAATGCCTGCTGAAAGAATATGCGGGACGTCCTACGCCACTATTTCTTGCTCAGAACCTCACGCAGCAATTAGGCGGTGCGAAATCTACCTAAAACGGGAAGACCTGCTGCACACCGGCTCCCTACAAGATCAACAACTGTCTTGGCCAGGCATTGCTGGACCAAAGAATGGGCAAACACCGCATCCTCAGCCAAAGCCGTGGCTTGTCCCACCGTGTGGGAGGAGACATTGACACTGGATCGTTTCCAAGGACCAACTGTTCGAGCGGGCGGCCATCCTGACGATCCATTTGGTGTTGAGCAGCCGTACGCGCGGCCTGGTAGGGGCCGCGGAGTTGGAGAGAATGAAGCCAACGGCCCGGTTGATCAATGCGTCGCGCGGGCCGATCGTCGAAGAGCAAGCTTTGATCAGCGTGTTGAAGAACAAAGCAAATCGCCAGCGCGGCAATCGACGTATTCGACATTGAGCCGCTGCCTCGGTCTCACCCTTTCCGGACGCTGGACAACGTACTGGCGACGCCGCATATCGGCTACGTATCGCATGGTCTTTACAAGACGTTCTACGAGGATACCGTCTCGAATATTCGGAGGTGGCTCGATACCCATTAGGCATCCGTAGCATAAACGTAGTTTAACTAAGAGCAAAAGGCACACCAGCCTAGAGTGCCTTCGCACGGCGAATCAGTCTCAATAATAGTCATCAATCAATACGTAAGATAAACTCCTTGCGGGCACTTGGGCGGCCTTCTTAGTCAACTGTCGACATAGTCAAGGCCCCGTTCAGGGGGCCATCACCCTGAGTTGGTCCGGCTTGTTCCGAGTACGAAGACCGGTTGGGTGGTCCCATTTAGCAACTTCTTGGAAGCTCGTTGCTGGCCAACTTCCAGTCTGCCGACCATCCAACAACTGGGTTGGTTCAATGGACACATAGGACGACTGTCGGGTACCGACCCGGCAAGTGCCTTATCGTGATTGAGACGCAGGAGTTACTCTTTCAGCATGCATTCAGCAAAGCCTTATTTACTGACCGGGCCCCTGCCACCACCGAAAAAAACACGGACCATGAAGTGCGCCCAGCTGCAGCTCCGCGTGATCCGAAACCCGTTTGAAGTCGCCAGACGCAATCGCGTCTTCAATGATGTTATGTTGGTTCTCAGGTACTGGAATGACATATCCCGCTAAGAGCATTTGTCGGAGGCACTTGTCATCATGGATGCGGTGAGGAGACCTGCCGTCAACAGGTACGGTAAAATTCTTCAAATTCGGAGCCTCTGTTCCTAATGGTGCAGTTTCTTATCATTCTTGTGATTTTGAGCTCGGTGATTGGGCTGCTAAGTGGCTGGCGCCGAGACCGAAAACTTCTCTCCGAAGCGCGTAGGGGCTCGCAAGATCGGGACGCTGAGCGAACAACTGCACTTGAAAAGGCCAATGAAGACTTGAAAACTGCGCAGGCAGAGTTGCAACGACGATGGCAGTATCTGGCCGAGGCTCAGCGGCTAAGTCATTCGGGAACTTTCGGATGGAAAGTCCGCAGTGGTCAGCTCGTATGGTCGGACGAAACCTACAGAATTCTGGGTTTCACGGGAGAAGCGAATCCTACGCTCGATCTGGTATTCGACAGAATTCACCCCGAAGATCGGGACCGCCTGCAACAGCTCAGGGATCGTGCCACGCAGAACGGCATGGACTTGGATGTCGAGCATCGAATTCTGCTCCCCGACGGTGTCATCAAGTACGTACACGCAGTTGCGCATGCCGGACGAGATACCTCTGGCAATCTTGAGTACATGGGCGTAGTTACCGATATCACTGAACGCAAACGCGCCGAGGAGGAGCGCCAGGCACTGTCTCGCAACTTGCAAGAAAGTAAAGCTAGGCTTGAAGAAGCTCAACGAGTCGCCCACATGGGCCACTATTACTGGGACCTCATCGCGAATCGCGTGATCTGGTCCGACGAGCTTTATCGCATCTATGGGTTGACTCCGCAGGAAGGGCCCATTGACATGGCGATGGTTGGCGAAATGATCCATCCTGATGACCGAGAGCATGTTTTCCGGGCAGCTGAGGAGGCCGTTCGTAGCGGAGTGCACACGGAGGCGGAACATCGGGTCGTTCGCCCCAACGGGGAAGTGCGCACCGTCCAGGGTCTCGGTACTGTGAAAAGAGACGGATCGGGGCTAGCCTACGAAATGTTCGGAACGGTCCAGGACATCACAGACCGCAAGCGCGCTGAGGAAGAGCGCCAAGTGCTGGCGCGCGACTTACAAGAAAGCAAGGCCTGGCTTGAAGACGCCCAGCGCGTCGCCCACGTCGGCTACTGGGTATGGGACCTTGAGACCAATCGCCTGATCGTGTCGGACGAATACTGCCGCATCTTGGGGCTGACGCCAAACAAAGGCCCCATTGACCTAGCGATAATGCGCGAAATAATCCACCCTGAAGATCGAGAGTATGTATTTCGGACCGCGGAAGAGGCCGTTCGTTCCGGCGAGCGCGCCGACTGTGAACACCGGATCATTCGTCCCAACGGGGAAATGCGCATCGTACACAGCCTGGGCGATTTGAAAAAAGATTCATCGGGACGACCCTACCAAATGTTCGGTACGACCCAGGACATCACCGACCGCAAACGCGCAGAGGAAGCCCTGCGTCGAAGTGAGTTTTACCTGAGCGAAGGGCAGCGCCTCGCTCATATGGGGAGCTGGGCGGCAAAGGATTTGGGTATCCGTTGGACTGACGATTTGGGCATCTATTGGTCTGACGAAGTGTACAAAATTTTTGGCCTTGACCCGCGGAACGGGCCCCCGAAGCTTGAGCAGTATCT
>Ga0210400_10002020_pt1 | contig 19387 bp, 12 predicted proteins | sample IncBWH26MmetaG_FD_155456 | JGI IMG/M metagenome (GOLD analysis project Ga0210400, IMG submission 155456) | Forest soil microbial communities from Barre Woods Harvard Forest LTER site, Petersham, Massachusetts, United States - Inc-BW-H-26-M | ecosystem: Environmental > Terrestrial > Soil >...
GGATCAGCTTTACAAGAACGCGCGCATCATCTTTACCGATACTGAAAAATCAAACTGGGCCTGGGATGAGAGAGCCCAGGCCTACTACTGGCATCGCTTCTTTTCGCACCAGCCGGATCTGAACTGGGATAGCCCGCGCGTGATGGAAGAAGTGTTGAAAGCAATGCGCTTCTGGCTCGATATGGGCGTAGATGCCCTGCGCATGGATGCCATTCCCTACCTATTGGAGCGGGATGGAACCTCATGCGAGAACCTTCCGGAGACGCATCAAGTCATCAAGGCGATCCGCGCCGCCATCGATGCTGACTATGGCAATCGGCTGATTCTGGCGGAAGCCAATCAGTGGCCGGCGGACGTGCGTCCGTATTTCGGCGACGGCGATGAGTGCCACATGGCGTTTCATTTTCCTCTGATGCCCCGCATCTACATGGCACTTCGCCAGGAGGATCGGCTTCCGATCACAGACATCATGGCGCAGACTCCTCCGATACCTGATAGCTGCCAGTGGGGACTTTTTCTGCGCAATCATGACGAGTTGACGCTGGAGATGGTGACGGACGATGAGCGCGATTACATGTATTTTGCGTATTCGGCCGATCCCCGCATGCGCGTGAATGTCGGTATTCGACGCAGGCTCGCGCCCCTGGTCGACAATAATCGGCGGCGTATCGAATTGCTCAATTCACTCCTGCTTAGTTTTCCCGGAACGCCGATTCTCTACTACGGTGATGAGATCGGGATGGGCGACAACATCTACCTCGGTGACCGCAATGGCGTGCGCACCCCGATGCAGTGGACGTCGGATCGCAATGCCGGATTTTCGAAGTGCGACCCGGCCCGGCTGTATTTCCCCGTCGTGATGGACCCAATTTATGGGTACCAGGTTGTGAATGTAGAAGCACAACAAGCGGACCAGTCGAGCCTATTGCAGTGGACACGCAACATGATTGCGCTACGCAAGCTGTTTCAGGTCTTTGGCCGCGGCAGTCTCAGCTTTCTCAACCCGTCGAACAGAAAATGCCTCGCGTATTTGCGGGAATTCGAGCAGGACTACGGCATCCACGAGACCGTTTTATGCGTCGCTAATCTCAGCCGTTTCGCACAGCCCGTCTCGCTAGACCTTGCCGCCTATGAAGGCATGGAACCCGTGGAGATGCTCGGCTACGTTCCGTTCCCCACCATTACGGACTCTTCTTATCAAGTGACGCTCGCGCCGTATTCTTTCCTGTGGCTCGAGTTGCAGGCTCCCAGTTCCGAGACAAAGACCCTGCCGGACCCGCAACTCGTGCCCGTGGCCGACACCAACGGCGGACAGGTAACACTGGTTGATTTGGCAACAGCAGGCTGGTCGGGCGTCCTTAATGCCAGCGGTCTCGCACAGATTGAATCTGCGCTGCCAGCGTGGTTGCCGCGCCAGCGCTGGTTTGGCGCCAAAAGCAAGAGGATCCAGTCCGCGCGTATTTTAGAATGGTCCGATCTTTCAATGATGGCGTCTGAGGCCAAAGGATTCAGATCAGGCGATTCGATCGACACCGACATAGTTTCGCCTGCGATCTTTTTTCTAGAGGTTGCTTATTTTGAGGGAGAACCCGACACCTACCAGTTGCCGCTCGCGATCAGTGCGGGCCGGCAAGCTGATACGGTGACGGCCGAGCGTCCCGATAGCATTCTCACAACGCTGACATCCACGTCCGGGATTGCAGTTCTGCACGATGCTGCGGCCCGCGAAGACTTTCGTCGCATTGAGTTGATGCTGATTGAACGAAGCGCCTCTGTTCCACTTACGAGCATCGTCGTTCCTGTCTCGTCGCAAACATCGATTGTTGAACACGAATCGGCGAATCCGTCGTCTTCCGGAAGCGGTTCAACCTCGCCGGCAAACGGCGAAGCAATGACGAGCGCTCTTCCTCCCCCGCCATTGCCGCTCCACGCGCAACCCGGTGAGGCTGCATCGGAGCTGCCTGAAGTTACGGCGCCGTCTGGGATCCCAAGCACGGCAAGAATTCCGCCGCGCGAATCGCCTGCGGCAGTGAGCACCGGCGGCCCGGGAGGGGTTCTCAGCGCGCATGCCTCCACAGCGTTTCCCAAAACGACAATGGAGAAGCCTTTACCCTCGCGAGTGGGATCGGCAGAGCAGTCAAACACCTCTATCCTCTATGGCAGCTCTCTGATCCTGAAATTGTTCAGGCGCCTACAGCCCGGCGAGAATCCTGACGTGGAGATCGGCCAATTCCTGACCGAGGTTGCGCATTTCAATCGCATTCCGCCATTTCTCGGCGAGATTTCGATTGTCGGTGCCTCTGGTGAAAAGACAACGGTTGCGATGCTGCAAGGATTGGTGGCCAATGAGGGAGACGGCTGGACGTGGTTTCTCAGTCAACTCGGCCACTTTTATTCGAGCCTTGCGCTCGACACGGATGTGCCCAGCATGGACGTAATTGAATTTGGAAGTACAAAGACTTATCGGAATCTGCTGCCAACAGGCGCCCAAGAGGCATTGGAGGCCTCGGCACTGCTGGGGCGCCGCACTGCCGAAATGCACCTCGCCTTGAGTTGCTCTCCAAACGACCCAGCATTCGCGCCGGAGCCGTGTTCAAAGGAGGATCTCGACAAGGATGCGGGCCAGATTGAGGCGCAGATACGCTCCGCGCTAGAGGCGCTTAAATCGAAATTCTCGACTCTCGATGAAACGTCTTCTGACCGGGCCGCCCTCTTGCTGTCAAAACGCGCGGTGTTGATTGAACGCAGCCGCTCGATTTCGAAGCTTCCCGCGGCTGGACAACGTATCCGTATTCACGGCGACTATCATCTGGGTCAGACTCTGCGGACCAGCGCCAAAGACGGTGAGAAGGGGAGCGGTGATTTTTTCCTGTTGGATTTTGAAGGCGAACCGGCGCGGCCATTGTCGCAGCGTCGGCGCAAACAGTCGCCGCTGAAGGATGTGGCGGGGATGCTTCGTTCATTCTCTTACGCGGCATTCGCCGGAGTGAAGGCATTCCACGACGCCAACCCCGAAGGTTCGCAACCGTCAGATGCGGCAATTTTGAGCAAATGGGCGCAGGCGTGGCAAACCTGTGCCTCGGCGGAGTTTCTCCATGGTTATCGAGAGACTATCGCCCGGAATCAGGACCTCTTGCCGTCGCCTCGGGAAGCACAGGCGCTGCTGGATGGATTTGTACTCGAGAAAGCGCTTTACGAATTGCTCTATGAGCTCAACAATCGGCCTGCATGGATTCACATCCCAATTGCAGGTATCCTATCGTTGTGCATATGACCGGCATCAAACTGATTGAGCCGGCTGGCTGTTAGATCACTTTTCCGCCTGGGCGCGAACTATCCCCGATCTTTTATGGCGACCGCAAATTCAGCTCCGGATGCTCACTCCACGGCCGTTGCCGCGCGAGCGGGTCTGCTTGTTTTTGTCGCGTCCATGGGGGCGGAGCCACTCGAAAGCCTCTTCGCCAATTTGACAGCTTTGTTTCCCGCGGAAGAACTGGTGATCGCCACGCCGAACGACACGTCCGGCACAGCTTATCCGACTCTGCGCGTGATTCCAACGCAAGGCACCAATGCTGTGTGGCCTCTCGCAGCGACGGACTTTGTGAATGCTGTTCATGCAGCCAAAGAGAATGAGGCGCGCGCAATTCTGATGCTTGGGCCGGGGGCCGACTCTCTGAGCGCATCCGCACTTCGCGACCTGGCAAACGCAGTTTCTGATTCCACATTTGATCTCGCGGTCCCTCACTATTCGATACCACCTAACGCAGGACTGGTGAACTCTGCCATTCTGTACCCGTTGACCCGGGCCTTGTTCGGATCTCGCGCGCGGTTCCCGTTGTCGCTCGATATATCGTTCTCGGCAAGGATGGCTGATCGGCTCGCCAACACGGCCCAGCGCTTTGTCAATTTGAATCAGTCGGACGCCATCCTCTGGCCGGTAAGCGAGGCAGCGGTCTCGGGATTGAGCGTTGAAGAAATTGATGTCGGCTCACGCATGTTGCCGCAACCTGCCGAACCAAACGTTAACGCGATTCTTACTCTGGTTACAGGATCTCTGTTCGCGGACATTGAGGCAAAGGCTGCATTCTGGCAACGCCCCCGCCGCCTTCCCCCGGAGCGTCGGTCATTTCCTGCAATCCATGGCATCGATGGGGATGTAGATATCTCGCCCATGATCGAAGCATTTCGTCTGGCTTTCTCAAATCTGCAGGAGATCTGGTCTCTTGTGCTGGCGCCAAATTCCCTGCTCGGCTTGAAGCGGCTTTCCGTTGTGGAACCGGCGACTTTCCGTATGCCGGAAAATCTCTGGGCTCGGATCGTTTTCGATTTTCTGGTGGCATACAGGCTTCGCACAATCAATCGCGGACATCTGCTGGGCGCGCTCATTCCGCTCTATCTTGCATGGGTCGCCGGCCACCTGAACGTCGTGAAATCGGGCACAAGTTCCGAGGTCCACGTTGAGGCAGTAGCCGCAGCATTTGAGTCGGACAAGCAGTACATTGTTTCGCGGTGGCGCTGGCCCGATCGATTTAATTCATAATGCTCTGTTTGGGAGCAAGACCATTCCCTTTACGAAAAACTGGAATGGGCAGTTCAAGGAGAGAGTCCGATGCATAGATTCCTCGCCGCAATGTTCTTGACATTTCAAGACTACAATTCGCAGCCTCCTTCCGTGATGACTGACAATGGTTCGATTTGGCACCATATGTCCGATGCGCTCCACCAATCGGTCTTTCGCGTACTGTCGCTGTTCATCGCGGTTTTACCCGGCATTCTGGCGGTCTTCGTCGCGCTGACGCTGTTCACGCTTATCGGAATGGCTCTTTCGACGCTATTGCGAAGGGGGCTTGGGCTTCTCAAGTTCGACGATCGATTGAATCGCGGCACTACCGAGTGGGCACCCTCCAGTTCTCCTACAGCTCTAATCGCACGGGCTGCGTTCTGGGGATGCGTTCTTCTTGGATTGATTATCGGGGTGTCGGCATTCGACGCATCCTATGCAACCGGCGCGCCTCTTCCGGTTTCAATGCTTCCGTACTTAACGCATCTGGTTGGCGCGATTCTGCTGCTCATCGCCGGGACATTGATCGCACGGTTCCTGGCCCGCTCGGTGCTCATTGGAGCTGTGAATGCTCAATTGCAATATGCGAGATTTCTTTCTCTTGGGGTCAAATGGCTAGTGCTGGTGTTGACCTCCGCCATGGTGCTTGACCATCTTCAAGTTGGCGGGAACATCGTTGAACTTGCGTTCGGGATTCTGTTCGGCGGCATCGTGTTGACTCTCGCGCTTGCCGTGGGCCTTGGCTCGCGCGATTTGGTAAGTCGATCGCTGGAGGGGCGAGTGGACTGGTCGGGTGATCGACCGCACGCACCCCAGAGCGAAGCCGTGCCGACTCCGGTGGAGCCTATTCGACACGAAAGCATTCGTCACTTTTAGAGGGTGGCGTCCGTTTGAACAATCGCTACCGAATCCGTCGGCAGGGTGATGCTGCCATCTTCGACAACAATACCGGGCCGCGACGTAAGTATCAGCCTGGCTCCAGGCTGAACTGGCAGCGATCTGGAGTTTGGCGCCAGGTTACAGGCGATGGCCATTGATCCGCGTTCCACACAAAGCAAATTTTGCCGCTCGTTGTAGGTGACCCTTGTATTCCCTGGTTCCCCGTTGTTCAAGGATGGCGTAGAGCGGCGCAGCCTTCGAGCGCTCAAAGACTGCGCGGCTTTCTGGATCGGGGATCGAGGCAGGGTCCCAACCGAAGGCTTGGAACTCCCGCCGACGCCCTTCTGACACTTGTCGAGCCAATTCGCCCTCGTGATCGGCGAAGTAAAGAAATGGCGAGGTCGCGGCCCATTCCTCGCCTTGGAACAACATCGGGATAAAGGGACCGAGCAGTACCAAGGCTGCCGCAATCTTCGCGCGATCCATTCCCGCGCTGTGGCTGATTCTGTCGCCTAGAGCCCTGTTGCCGACTTGATCGTGGTTCTGTATGAAACCGAGAAAACGGTGCTGGGAAACATCTTTTGCAGTGCGTCCGTGTACGCGATTGCGGTATCGGGAAAAGATTCCGTCGTAGACAAACGTCTTCTCCATCGCCTTGGCAAGCTGGGCAAGAGATCCGAAGTCGCTGTAGTATCCGCCGGGATTTTGTCTGCTGAGCACCGCAAAGAGCGCGTGGTGAAAATCGTCGCTCCACTGTGCGTCCATGCCGAAGCCCCCGCAGACGCGCGGGATCACGACGCGTGGATCGTTCAAATCACTTTCAGCGATCAACACCAAGCTTCGGCCAAGTGTCGCGCCCAGTGTTTCAACCTCTAATGCGAGTTGTTCTAGAAAGTGGATCGCCGATCGGTCTACAAAGGAATGCACGGCATCGATACGCAAGCCATCGATATGGAAATTGCGCAGCCACATCTGGGCGTTATCCAGGAAAAATCGGCGCACCTCGTGTGAACCGGCCTCTTCCAGATTGGTTGCGCCGCCCCACGGCGTTTTGTGCGCCTCTGTCAGATACGGACCGAACTTCCCGGTGTAATTCCCACTGGGACCGAAGTGGTTATACACCACATCGAGAAGCACGGCCAGGCCGAGCCCATGCGCAGCGTTGACCAATCGCTTCAGTCCGTCGGGGCCACCATAGGGTTCGTGCACGGCATAGAGAGAAACACCGTCATAACCCCACCCGTGATTACCATCGAAGGCCGCAACGGGCATCAGTTCAACATGAGTAATGCCGAGAGCCCGCAGGTATTCGAGCTTCGCGATCGCCGCATCGAAAGTCCCTTCCGATGTGAAAGTTCCGACGTGCAACTCATAAATAACCGCGCTGGCTAACGGCCTCTCCTGGAAATCTTCATCCGTCCAGCGAAACCCACTCTGATCGTAGAGGCGGGAGAGCGCATGAACCCCGTTCGGCTGCCAACGTGATCTGGGATCGGGGTAAGCGGTCTCTTCTTTGTCGATCTGGAATCCATAGTCTGTGCCATAGCTAGCGGAATCTACTGCTGCCATCCACCACCCGGCGTCATCCGGTCCTGCCATTGGAATCGATCTACCATCGACCTGCAATGCAATCGACTCCGCGAGCGGCGCCCAAACCCTGAACACATGCATCGCTCAGCTCTCTTCCTTGACGAGCAGCGCCACCGGAAAACGGCGCAGGAGACTCGACAGTGCAACACGGCCGCCGTTCAATACTTCATCGGTAAACACGTTTCTCCAGGACTGCGCCGGCAAGTAAACATTTGTATTCGACCAGCTTCCAGCCAGTTTCAAATTCCACCTGGGAACAATTGCGGCGACGCTCCCGGCCCTCAAATAACCCATCGCGTGATCCGCCTTTCTTCCTTCAATCACCAGCGGAGTAAAGTCGGCGTCCGCTCCAAATAATTCCGGCATTCGACGTCGCAGGTTGAGCGCGCAGCGGAGCACCAGGAGTTTCGGCATTCCGCTGTCCATACTTTTCACAATATCTTCGACCGGCATTCCGGCATTGAGTTCCGACAACAACGACCTCCGTGTCACGTAATCGATTGGCCCTCGATTATCGGGATCGACGAGGTGGAGATCCCACAATTCGCTGCCCTGATAGGTGTCGGGAATGCCCGGAGCAGTACATTTCAGCAGGCTTTGGGCCAGACTGTTCACTCTTCCCGGCGCGATAATGCGCCTTACGAATTCGTCAATTGCGACGGTGAACTCCTCGCTGTCATAGAGGTGTTCGATAAAAGTCTTTAGTGCGTTTTCAAATTCCGCGTTCTGCTGTGTCCAGCTCGTTTGCTGTTTTGCTTCGCGCACAGCCTTTTCCATGTAAGCGGCCAACCGATCGCGTTCGATTGGCCACGCGCCAATCACCGTTTGGTACAGAAAGTATTCCGTGTTGCGGTCTGGCTTGCCGTCTTTTTTGAAAGACGCATTTATCCGCGACCAACGCCTCAGGAACGACCGCCATTGTCCGGGCGCCTCTGTAATGACCGCCAGCCGCGCGCGAACGTCATCGGATCGCTTGGTGTCATGGGTAGAGAGCGTGGTCATGGTCAGCGGGTGAGAAGTTTGCATCTTCGTGCAATAGTCAAGAAACTCGGAAGAAGTGACCCCGTCACGGTCTGGAGCACCCCCCACTTCGTTCAATCCGATCATGCGGTTGTAGCAATAGAATGCTGTATCTTCCACGCCCTTTGCCATGACCGGTGAGGTGAATTGCTGAAAGCGATATACGAATTCGGTTTCGAGTGATCCGCGGGCGCGCAACAGCAGCACATCCGCGATGAAATCAAGCAGACCAGCGTCTAGCTCCGATCTTTCCCGCTTGGTTTCCTCGATTGCTTTAGAGACTTCGTGGCGATCATCGTCCGTGATTTCGTCGCGCTCCGGAACAACATAGGTTCTGTATACGCGGAATCTCGCGCCCACCTCGCGGATCGCTCGCCTGATTTCCCCGCGCGTAAAGTCGCGGCGATCGCGGTTGTTTTCGCAGATCTCGACGAATAGGCTGGCCAGACGATTCACGTCGCTTCCCAATGCTTCCAACTCGACATTCAGCTTCTTGTCGTGAGCTATTGCAGGAAAATCCGTCGGCTCTTGGGTGAAATCACTGTAGATCTGCGTCAGTTCTCTCAAACCATCGCGATGCATCAGCCAACCATTGCAAACATTCAGAAAGTCGTAACCGCTCGTCCCCTCGATCGGCCATTCGTCGCGGAGATACTCTCCCGGCTCCAGTATCTTTTCACCCACGATCCACGTCTCGGGAGATCGTTGCCGCAAACGCGTGAAGTACTGCATCGGGTCGCGCAAGCCATCGGGATGATCGACGCGAATACCGTCGAGCACCCCTTCACGGAGCCAATCAAGAATGCGGCGATGCGTCTGCTCGAAAACGTGTGGCCGTTCGACCCGCAGTCCGACGAGGGTGTTGACGTCGAAGAATCGACGATAGCCAAGCTCTTGATCGGCCGTTCGCCAGTATGCCAGTCTGTAGTGTTGAAGATTCAACAATTCGTCCAGAGCATCATGATCTGAATTCAGTTCATGAATTGCCTTGTCGATCGCCTCTGACGACTCAGGATGCTCCTCACAGAATCGTTGCAGAAGGCCGTAGATCACCACCTTGTCACGGTGTCGCGAGTTGATTGCTTCGGTGTCGTTCGCATCTGGCACGGGCAAGCGCGCCAGGCTGTCGGCAAGAAAGCTGAGGGTGGGACTATATGCGTATCGAGCGGCGCGTTCAAGGATAACGGGAAGAGAACGCGGGGCAAGCGGATAGAGATTGTCGATATATCGAATCCGCAGGGAAGCGCCGTGCCGATCGATCTGAAACTGACCTGCAGCCAGAACGCGGCCATATTGATCACCGAGCACGGGTATCAGAACCTTGTTCTGAAGTCTCACTTCAGAGGATTGCCAGTCGATATCGAACCATGTAGCGAATCGGCTTGACGGGCCATTTTCAAGAACGTCCCACCAGTTCTGATTGCGAGGCCCGGTCGCCATGTGATTCGGAACGATATCTAGCACCTGTCCGAGGCCAAGCGAAGCGAGACGGGCGCAGAATCGCTGATGGCCATCCTCGCCACCCAACTCTTCACTCACTCGCTGATGATCGACAACATCGTAACCGTGCATGCTGCCAGGAGCAGCTTGTAGATATGGCGAACAATAGACGTGCGAGATTCCTAGCTCGTGGAGATAAGCGGCGACATTCGCTGCGTCGTCGAATGTGAAATTTGCATGCAACTGGACCCGGTATGTCGAAGTAGGAAAGCGCGGCATTATCTCTCGTGGCGCCAAGTTGGCTTGATATGGGAAGACGAAAACTCAGCCGTAAGGCAGTTGGATGCAGTTTGGATAGCAGGAAGATGTATGCTCCGGTTGCTGCTTTGCCGCTTCAGATGGCAGTAGCAGACTGAATAGCCTACAAAATAAGACTTTCAACTATAGCAGCGGCGAACTCCCATGAATGCCGTCTGGGCGATGGAGCAATGCATCAGCGATTAGTGCTTTTGCCTCCGCCAGTTCTCTACCCTCGATCTGCAGTCTGGGCGGCCGCACGCGCGTCGAGCCGACTCCCATTTCCTCCTGCACCAGCTTGATCAGTTGGATGAATTTCGGGACAGTATCCATGCGCAACAAGGGTAGGAACCAGCGATAGAGATCGAAAGCGGCTTCTTTATTTCCGGTGATCGCAAAGTTAAACAGGTCGACGGACTCCCGTGGAAGAGCATTCACCAGCCCGGCGATCCAACCCACAGCGCCGGCTTCGATTCCCTCCACGATTGCATCGTCAACGCCGACGAAAATGGCCAGACGATCGCCAGTCAGGGCACGAATCGCGGTTACCCGGCGCACATCAGTCGAAGACTCCTTCACAGCTGCAAGGTTTTCGAATTCTTCGGCAAGCTCCTGTATCTGCCCCGGTACGAAGTCTGTCCCATATGCGACAGGGTTGTTGTAGAGCATCGCAGGCAGCGGAGTGGACCGCAGAACTGCTGCTATGTGCGCTTTCATTTCACGCCAGTCACCGCGATAGACATAGGGCGGCAAAATCATCAATCCCTGCACACCTGCGTCCTCCAGTGCCTTGGCGAGGCGCACCGCATCAGACGTCGACAGCGCAGAGACGGCGCCGACTACCGGGATGGATGACGAAACTGTCGCAACTGCTGTGCGAACAATTTTGAGCTTCTCGTCGAACTCGAGCGTCGCTGCTTCGCCGAGCGACCCCAGGCACACTATGCCGGTGCAGCCATTCTGCTCCAGCCATCGTGTGTGGCGCTCTGCGAATGCCCAATCCACTTCAAGACCTTCGGTGAAGGGCGTTGTCATGGCGGGCATTACGCCTTTCCATTGCATAGCGGCTCCTTCGCTGCACCGGCAGCGTTGTTGTGTTGTTTAAATCGGGATGGAAGATAAGGATCCAGGGGAATCGATGCTTGTCGGCCAGTGAGCGCCGACGCCAGCAGTTCGCCGGTTGCCAGGGATGTCGTAATTCCCAATCCCTCATGTCCGGTTGCGAGCCACACGGTCTTATCGTGCAGCGAGGGCCCGATCAAGGGAAGTTTGTCAGGTGTGGCTGCCCGGAATCCCGTCCAAACGCGCACCGCGTTCAACGAACCGATGGACGGCATATAGACGGCGACTCGCTGCAGCATCGCACTCAAGATGGTCTGGTCTACGTTTGAAGTCTCGTCGCCATACTGACGCGAAGAGCCGATAAGAATCTGGCCTGTCCTGCGCGGCTGAATGTTGAATGCAACCGAATCTGACGTCATCCCGTGGGCGCTCTTCAGATACCCGAGCTCTACCAACTGATGACGTATGTAGCCCGGGTAGCGATCGGTAATCACCAGGTGCCCTTTGCGCTTCTTTACCGGAATTTCACCGTCCATGTCGGGGGCATTAGCTCCGGTGGCATTGATCGTGCAAGAGGCGGTCAGTTCCCGCCCGTCATCAAGCAAAACCCGCCCATCTCCTATTTCGATCGCATTGCACCCGAGCAGCAGGGTTACGCCAAGTTCCTTCGCTGCATGAGCGAGATGAAGTGCAGCCGTTGGCGGATAAATAACCCCGTCCTCGGGAACAAATAATGCACCCATGAGCCCCAACCTGACATTCGGCTCGAGTTCTGCAAGTTCACGTGCGCTGAGAAGGCGGCCCGGGGTGCCTCTTTCGCGATAGAACTGGAGCTTCCGCTCAGCTTCGGCCATCTCTTCATCATCAGCGGCAAGCCAGAGGGTCCCCGGCGTCTCGTACTCAACATTGGCGGGAAGCGTACGTGCAAGTTCAGACCACAACACCTGCGAATATCGAGTCAGCGCAAATTGCGCTTCGGAGTCGTCCATGACTACGATGTGGCCCATGCCGGCGGCCGTTGCGCCACCTCCGATTACGTCGCGCTCCACCAGCGCAACGCGCATTCCCTTTTGTGCGCACGCCGCCGCAGTGGCAGTTCCAACGATGCCCCCACCCACAATAACCGCATCGAAGGAGGATTGCGTCATGAGCCGATTCCGTTGCGGAATGGATCCTCCGAATCGAAGATGAGCGTGCTCTCAGCCGTCATAAACGCAGAACCGGTGATCGAAGGAATGATTGCTCCATTCTCGATGCGCACGCGTCCCTCGAACACCGTGCCGAGTATTCCTTCCTGTCGCCACGCGTCGCCTGGCGCGAGTTTTCCGCCGGCAACCAAGCAAGCCATCTTTGCACTGGTGCCCGTTCCGCAGGGCGAACGGTCATAGGCTTTCCCAGGGCACAGCACAAAATTTCGACTGTTGTTCGCACGATCGCGCGGCGCGGTGAAAAGCTCAATGTGGTCGATCTCCGCACCGTCGGCGCCAGTGATTCCACCGGCTTGGAGCTGCGAGCGGATTTTCCACGTCAGTTCCGTGAGCGCATCAACGTTTTTCAATTCGAGCGGCCGGCCATGGTGCTCAACAAGAAAAAACCAATTCCCACCCCAGGCTATGTCTCCGACGACAGTCCCAATTTCCGGCATATGGATCTTTGCGCCCGCCGCGTAGCGATACGCCGGAACATTTTCGATGGTGGCGTCATGCGGTGAGTGGAGATCGATCTTAACTTTGCCGACCGGAGTTTGCAGGAAGTGAGTACCCGGCCCGATCCTCCCCAGATGCGCCAGCGTGGCCGCGACACCGATCGTGCCATGGCCGCACATGCCCAGATAGCCTACGTTGTTGAAAAAAACCACAGCCGCAACGCAATCGGGAGTGTCAGACTCCAGCAGCCATGCACCGACTACCACATCGGATCCGCGCGGCTCGCACAAAACGGCGCGACGCATCCAGTCGTGTTCGCGACGCATCCGCGCCATCCGATCGGCTAATGATCCTTTGCCAAGATCGGGGCCGCCCGACAGGATGCAACGCGTTGGCTCGCCGGCGGTATGCGAGTCGACCACTTCGATTCTTCGAGTTAAATGCAAGTCGGCGGTCATAGGTCGCTTTTGACGGTTTCTGTCTGGTTCTAGCGCAGTATACAAAATGAATTACAATCAACGTCTCTCGGGACATCGATGCGCCGATCGATCTCTGCACAAATCGCAACCCCGACGCTCACTCTCACGATCAACGGGAGCCCGATATCCGTTGCGCAAGGCACCAGCGTTGCAGCAGCGTTATTGCAGGCGGGCGTCGCCGCGCGTACGTCCGTTTCCGGTGAGCCGCGAAATCCTCTCTGCGCCATGGGCGTCTGTATGGAGTGTTGCGCGACGGTGAATGGCGTTAAACATGTGCGCACATGCCAGGTGACGGCGCACCCGGGAATGGAAGTGGTGACAGAATGACCTGCATCGATGTCGTTGTAATCGGCGCAGGCCCGGCCGGGATGGCCGCGGCTGTTGCGGCCGCACAATATGGCGTCGACGTTTGTCTCATCGATGACAACGCAAAATGCGGTGGACAGATCTGGCGCGGACACCAAGACCAATCGGTTGAACATCCGCGCGAAGACCGGTTCGCACAATTGCAGAGAGCGCTGGAGAGAAGCGGCGTTGAATTACGTAGCAGAACCCGTGTCGTGGCGCTACCTGCTCCCGGTTTGTTGCGTATCGAAACCGAAACTGCGTACGAAGACATCCGGTATCGGCGACTGATTCTTGCGACCGGGGCGCGTGAGCGATTTCTGCCATTCTCGGGCTGGACATTGCAAGGCGTGATGGGAGCGGGCGGCCTTCAGGCGATGGTGAAGGCCGGCTTGCCCATTGATGGCAAACGCGTCGTGCTTTCGGGCAGCGGTCCTCTGCTGCTGGCCGTTGCTGCCAACCTTGCGAATAGGGGCGCCCGTGTGCTGGGCATCTTTGAACAAGCACGTTTCGCGCAGATCGCGAAATTTGGCCTGCAACTCCTTGGCTATCCGGGCAAACTGCGCGAGGGTGCAGCCTTTCGCGCGGCAACGCGCTCCGCCCCGTATCGCACGGGGTCCTGGGTTGTACGGACTCATGGCGATCATTCGTTGCAGTCCGTAACCATTTCGGTGAACGGTATCGCCCGGACAATTCAGTGCGATTACCTTGGTTGCGGATTTCACCTCGTCCCGAACCTCGAGCTGCCGCGCCTGCTGCAGTGTGAGATTCAATCCGGCTACGTGTGCGTGAATGAGATACAGGAGACTTCCGTCAAGGGGATTTATTGCGCAGGTGAACCTACGGGTGTCGGGGGTCTTGAGAAGGCACTCTGCGAAGGTGAAATCGCCGGCCTGGTATGCGCCGGCCAGTCAGCTTCGCATCTCATCGAGCAAAGAAATCGTTACCTGCGATTTTCACGGCAACTCGATCGAACATTCACACCGAGGCCCGAATTGGATCAGCTTTCCGCACCGGATACGTTCGTTTGTCGCTGCGAAGATGTGACCCGGGGCACGCTCGATTCAATGCGTTCGTGGCGTGAAGCCAAACTTCATAGCCGCTGTGGCATGGGGCCTTGCCAAGGACGGATCTGCGGCCCGGCGACTGAATTCCTGTTTGGCTGGAACTCCGAGCATCCTCGTCCACCAGTGTTTCCTGCTCGCGTTTCCACGCTTGCCAGTTTGGTTGAAACCAATATCGCCGAGAGTTGAACCGATTAGTGAATTCCCGAATAGATTCACGCCGCATTGCTCATTGAAAAAGCAGATCCTCTGCCGATTCGATCATTGGATCCCGGAAGTTGGATAGTCCTACGCCTACGAGCCGGAACCTTTGTCCTGGATCCATTTGCACCTTTTCCCGAAGAGCGAGAGCGACGATTGTGAGTTCTTCGCACGAGGAAACGGGCGAGCGGGGTGTGTGGCTTCGAGTAAGAATCGTGAACTCCGCCGTCTTGAGCTTCAGTACGATCGTGCGTGCGATTCGCGATTCCTTGCGCGAAGCCTGCCACACCTTCTCGGCGAGCCTGCGTATAGTGGCGTCCGTTTCATTCAACAGGATATCGGATTCGAACGTGTCTTCGGCGGACACCGACCGCGTCGGCCGGTTGGGTTCGACCGGATTGTCATCTACTCCTCGTGCCAATTCGTGGAGACGCATCCCGTAACGTCCGAATCGATTCTGGAGGATCGCAAGATCAAGGTTGCGAATGTCTCCGACTGTCCGCACTCCGACTTCTGCGAGCCTCCTCGCCGTTACCTTACCAACTCCCGGCAATCGTTCCACAGAAAGCGGTGTAAGAAAGGCAATCGCTTCATCCGGCTTGATGACGAACAGGCCATCCGGCTTTCGCCAGTCGGAAGCGATCTTCGCGAGGAACTTGTTCGGTGCGACCCCAGCCGAAGCAGTCAGATTCAGTTCCTGGCGAATCTGCTCCCGGATCGTGCTCGCAACCTGCGTCGCACTTGGAAGCCGAGTCTTGTTCTCGGTGACATCGAGATAGGCCTCGTCCAGTGAGAGCGGCTCGACCATGTCGGTATGGCGCAGAAATATCTCGCGCACACTCTTCGACACTCCGCGGTAGCGCGGAAAATCTGGAGGAACAAAGACGGCATGAGAGCACAGTTGTTCGGCCTGCACAGCCGGCATTGCCGACCGGACGCCAAATATCCTGGCCTCATATGAGGCGGCGCAAACCACGGATCGCTTGCCACGCCAGGCTACGACGACCGGCACGCCTCGCAGCTTCGGATCGTCCCGCTGCTCGACCGACGCGTAAAACGCGTCCATGTCTACGTGAATGATCTTGCGGGTTTCCATTTGCCTGGCTCGATCTGGTAAGTCTGCGAGCAGTCTAGCTGCAACCCCTTAGCGTCCGGAAGCCGGCCGATCTACGGCATACAGCTTCACGTGATAGATCCGCATCCGATGAGGATCCATCGAGAGCTGGCGGCCCTGGTTGTTCTGATCTCCGTTCAGCCGCCGCTCCGTGACCCAGCCGTCATTGGCATCGCGTCTCACTTCTTCGATACTTGCGATACCGCTCAGTTTGTTGTCCGTGTCGGGATCCCGCGCAAACGAAATTGTTAAGCCGCTACCGGCAATATAGAACTCATTCGGCCTCGACTGGATAGCGATCATCGCCCCGTCATCGCTCGCGAGCGTCCTGGCCGGCCACGTGCGAGACAGTGCGGCGTCAAACAAATACCCGCCCAGCTCAACGGTGCGCGTTGGCCGAGGACTGTCTCTGTGAAGCACAAGCGCTCGCACGTTTCCGGAAACCTGGCTTGACAACAGCATGTCGCTTATTTGGCTCAGCACATCGTAGACATCCGCAATGCTCGGGCTCGTGGATTCCACGTTCGGCGACGGCTGCACGCTGTCAATCCCGAATGGAGAAAAACCGAAGGCCTTCGCCTCTCCGTAGGCATAGAGCGCATTGAAAGGAGCGCTGTCCATCCGTGCCTCCGGAACAAAGACGGCGTTCCCCTTGAATCTGTAGCGGTCGATCCAATACTCAAAGTTCGGCCAGTAAATGTCCGGAGAGTAGAAGTCGAGCGAAGGGGCCGTAGCCCGATAGACCTCGAGGTAATACGGATGCGGTCCGCCGCTCGGATACTCTCCGGCACGCTCTCCGGGCGCAGGAAGCTGACAGTTCGCATACATCGGTAATGGATACTCGCGCTTTCCAGCCTCGGCGACTGCCTCAATGTAGCGGGCGTAGTTCCAGGCCATAAATACCTCGTCAGAGGCATCGGCGAAAACAGTGCGCCACGTCTTTCCTGCCGGGTTGAATTGCGTTCGCAGTTCCGGAGAAAGGGCATCACGATTCTTTTCAAGTTCCATCACCAACTGCGGAGGAACCGGACGCTCGAACAGCTGATTTGCCGCAGCCGACCGGTCGCGGCCCCGGCCGAGATAGCCAACCTCATTTTCTACCTGCACCATCAGCACGGTCTGCTGATTTTCGTCCTTCCCCTTCAAGTGCTTCATTAATGTTGAAAACGCTGCGCTATCGGCGTGGAGCGTTTCAGTCCCCAGCGTGGACAGAATCTCAAGATCCTCGCCGTCTGCCGATTCCGCTCTTGGAAAACGCTTAGGATCCTGCTTCACCCACGCAGGTACATAACTCGATACGGAGTTTTTCCAGCTGCCGAACCACAGCAGCACCAGGTGCAAACGCTGTTCGCGTGCGACGTCAATCCAATGATCGAGGTTGCTGAAATCGAAAGTTCCTTCGAGGGGTTCGACTTGCTCCCAGGCCACAGGCATCAGCACAGTATTTACGTGCATCGCCGCGACCCGGGGAAGAATACTGTCAGCTTGCTCCGCGGTACCCGCGGAAGAATTTCCGAGTTCGCCTGCAAGAATCAAATAAGGCTTTCCGTCAACGATCAGCTGGCCGCTATCACCGGACTTGGAAATCCTGGGAAGCTCAGCGCCGCGCGTCACGAGGGCGCTAGAGAGGCATCCGGCGAGCAGAACAACGAGCGTTCCTTTGGGCGTCAAGGCTTCGGCTCCTATCTATCAGTTTGCACGATCGAACAAGCTCAGAAGAATCGCATCCCCCATCGCCTTGTATCCGGAAGACGACGGATGCAGATGATCGCCGCAGTCATACGCCGGCAAAAGCTGATCGGGATGCTGCGGATCGCGAACCACGCTGTCAAAATCGATCAGCGCATCAAAATTCCCATTGGCGCGGATCCAGCGATTCACGGTTTGCCGGTCCGCTTCGCTCAATGGCCCAGGGTGGTAATAGTTCGATCCGGTGTAGGGCGTGATGGTGGCCCCGATGACTCGCAACCCGTGGGCGTGCGCGCGTGCAATCATCTGCTGATAGGTCGCAAGAACCCGTTCCACCAGCGCTGCATGCTGTACGGCAGATACCTCTCCCTCACGCGCCAGACCTCCCAGATCGTTCACTCCTTCGAAGACGATGAGCCAATGCACGCCCGCCGGCGCAAGCACGTCGCGATCGAAGCGCGCCAGCGCATTTGGTCCGAGTCCGTCGGTCAGCAAATGATTGCCGCCAATGCCCTGATTCGATACTCCAATGTTGCGCGTCGCCGGAGAGGCCTGCAGTCTGCCCGCAAGCACATCCGTCCAGCGATCATTTCCATTCGTCGTTGCACCGTGTCCGTCAGTGATGGAATCGCCAAGTGCGACCACTGTTGCCGAACCGGGAACAGCCTGCACGTCAATCTCAGAGACTTGATACCAGTGCTCGACGTGCTTGGGTTCAACAAATGCGCCCGCGCTCACCTGGTCGCCATGAACGTAATACGAAGTCGCCCGGGACCCCGGATGTCCTGTTTCGCGGGCGGGCGGTATCTGCAAATGAAAAGTCACAGCCAGATCGGAAAGCGGCGGCACCACGAATTCCACGGGGTCTGAGATCAATTCCGCGCCGGGTGGAATCGCGGCTTCCGCGCGACCTGCAAAGGTCAACGGTCGATCGCTTGCCGGATCAATTCCGGACGATGTGGCCGAAACCGGCCGGGCAATATGTGCAGAGGTAATATGCAGCGCATCCGTTCCGAAGGCATTCGAAAGGTGCACGCGTACAGCCGGTCCCCCCAGGGACAAATGAAAAATCTGCCGAACCGTCGCATCGGTGAGATCGTCCGGAGGCAGTGCATTTTGCGGCTCCGGTATTTGCTGCGAAGCTCCCCAGCTCGCCGCCCAAACCGAAGGCGTCGACGCATGTTGGGGCTGCGACCGGGCTGCGACGCAATTCAAAAATGCACAAAGCCAGAGAAATGCGAAGAAATTACGTGCTTGTTTTATGGCCGACGGTTTAATATGGACCCCCAACTAAATCGCTTTGCGAAAACGTTCAAAGCATAACACTCGGGAGCAACTCCGTGGCCGCCTTTAAGCATTCTTTTGTAGCACTTTGTGCCCTGACTGCAATTTGCGCAATCAGTCCGTGCATCGCTATTGCGCAAGCATCAGATCCCGCGCCGGTCACGTTCACTTCGGACCAGGATCACCAGAACATGATGGATCAGCTTGGCATCAAGGCCCTGCGTCCGGGGCCAAGTGGCAATGAGAATGCGCCGAACCACGCCAACTACGACGAGGCGAAAGCAAATCCCTATCCCAATGTTCCAGACCCGCTGACCATGAACGATGGCCAGAAGGTCACCACGCCCGCAGTGTGGTGGGGTAAGCGCCGTCCCGAAATCGTTGAGATGTATTCGAAGTACGTCTATGGCCGTGTCCCAAACGTAGTCCCCAAGGTGTCGTGGACCGTTAATACTGTGGACCACGAAATGATTGGCTTCACGCCGGTCATCGCCAAGGACGTGGAGGGCGTTGTCGACAATTCCTCGTATCCGGCGATCAGCGTCCACATCCACATGATGGTGGTGTTGCCAGCTCGCGCTAAGGGTCCCGTCCCAGTGCTGATGATGTTTGGCCGGGCCGCTTTTCCAAATCCCAACGAACCGTCAGGCGCTGATCTCGACAAAGTCAACAAGGCATGGCAGTCCGTACTGATTCAGCAGGACCCGTCGCTTAAG
>Ga0210400_10002022_pt1 | contig 19381 bp, 17 predicted proteins | sample IncBWH26MmetaG_FD_155456 | JGI IMG/M metagenome (GOLD analysis project Ga0210400, IMG submission 155456) | Forest soil microbial communities from Barre Woods Harvard Forest LTER site, Petersham, Massachusetts, United States - Inc-BW-H-26-M | ecosystem: Environmental > Terrestrial > Soil >...
CTCAGCAGCACGGGAAGGCGCGCCGTTTCGTGCGACTCTTTCAGGCGTTGGCACACCTCAAGACCGCTGTATCCGGGCATGTAAACGTCCAGGATGACGAGATCCGGCTTGAGTTCCGCGATTTTTTTGAGGGCCGCCGAGCCGTTATTGACGGCAATGACCTCGTATCCCGCATCCGCCAGGATCTTGCGCCCCATGTTTTGGGCGGTCACGCTGTCGTCAGCTACCAGTATCTTGCGGGCCAAAGAAATCCTCAGTGAGGGGAGATATCGCGAAGGTAACCTGCCGTTGAACGTAAGTCAATGATCCAACGGGAGGTAATACGTTACCAGCGGTCAGCATCTAGTGGGGCGAGGCGCAGAGATCTTAGAAGGAAATAACTTTCTTCAGGCCCGTCTTCTTCTTTTTCTTACTGCTCGAAATATCCTGATCGGTCGCCGGAGTAGAGCTGGAGTCCGAGCTCGCCACCGTATTGCCGCTAGCCGGGGCCGGTCCTGCCTGGATCTCGTTGACTTGAGTGGGCGGAACAGCGGCGCCTTGAGCGTCGGAAGAGGGCTTCAATTCGTTTGGATCCGGAGGGCCAGGTTTCAATTCATTGGCGTCGGTCGCCGGCTTGAGTTCGTTGGGATCAGGCGCCGTGTTCAGGCGAGCAAACGGGTCGGCAGGTGGAGGTGCTGGCGCGTCGGAGCGGGGAGCCGGATCGCTTGGCCCCAGTGTCCCACTGCCGTTCACCTTTTCAATGCTCACGCCATGTTCACCTGAAGCGCCGCCAATGGCGGCACGGGCCGCGGCAGTTACGACTCCGCTGGCCGCGACGGGCGTGGGATCCACCAGCGTCGGCTCTCCCACACGCGCTGCCTGGGCGACGTCGGGACCTTTCTTCACCACGCCCATCAAGCGATCAAGAGTATTGGCCTCGCGGCGACTATCTTCCTCGGCGCGATTCTGAGCCACCGCCGCTTTGGTGGGACGCGGGATGGGTTGATGCAGCGCAGCCAGACGTTTTTTCGCGTCGTCTCCGCGATCCATCAGCGGGTAACGAGTGATGATCTGGGAGTAGGCAGCCGCCGCTTCTTTATTCCACGCTTCGATCATGTTGGCTTTGGCATTTTCGCCGACGCAGCCCACCGGCTGATTTTGGGCATTGCACGCCGGACGCGAGCGCAAACGAGCGATTTCGCCCTCATAGTTTTGGCCGAGCAGGTAGAGCGCTTCGTCGGCGTGGCTGTACAAGGGATATTTTTCGACCAGCGACTTCAGCCGTGCAATCGAGGCTGGATAAGACTGACGCAGGAAATAGAATTTTCCGATGGCGAACTCGCGGTCGGCCAGAACTTCCTGCACTTCGAGCAGGCGCAGCTTTCCTTCCTTCACCAACTTGGGATTGTCCGGGTATTGCATGATGAGGTTGCGGTACTCATCCTCGGCGCGCTTGGCATGGGTATAGTCGCGGTCCGATTTTTCCATCTGCTGGTACTGGATGTTGGCGATCTTTAGCTGCGCCTCAGCCGCTTCGGGCATATTCGGGAAAAACGTCTCGAAGTCGCGATATTCCTGCTCGGCCTGCGCCAGCGAAGCTGTGCCACCTTCCGCGTACCAGGAATCACCCTCGGCCAGTTTGGCGCGGGCGATGAATTCGGAGTCCGGGTAGGTATTGATCAAGGTCTGCAGCGTCATCCGGGCCACATCGAAGCGGTTGTGCTTCATGGCGTCCATGGCTTTGTCAAAGAGGACTTTGTCGGGCTGCTTGGAACCAACGTTGGCCAGGGGATTGGTCGATTTCTTGTTGGTGCAGGCGGAACTCAGCGCCAGCACGGCGGCCAACGCAACACACGAAATAGGACGTGACATAGGACCTCGAGTTTTGAATAGGAAGGGCGCGCGCCCTTCAGTCGTGCCGTAAGCCTTGCTCAATCGATCCGGCTTCAGCCGCTGGAGGCAGGCTCTTGCGTCCGTACCTGTTTGTTCAGCCGGCCTCCGCTACACCCTCTGCAGCGCCGCCTCCGTCGCCGCCTTTAGCAGCGCTTCCGCATTCCTGGTTGGATCACCATTGCCGAACACCGCGTTGCCTGCTACCAGAATTTCTGCGCCCGCCCGAACCACGTCACCCACCGTCTCGAGGGCCACGCCGCCGTCTACCTCAATGCGGTAGCCGAGCCGGCGCTGGCTGCGAAGCTCGGCCAGGCGGCGCATCTTGTGCAGCGCGGCCGGAATAAATTTCTGACCGCCGAACCCCGGATTCACTGACATCACCAGCACATAGTCGACAATGTCGAGAACTTCCTCAAGAGCGCTCACGGGCGTTGCCGGATTGATCACCACCCCCGCCAGACAATCGTGACTCTTGATCAGATGCAGCGTCCGGTTCAGGTGCCGACAGGCTTCCTGATGCACCGAAATCCAATCCGCACCCGCGTCGGCAAATGCGGGGATAAATTCGTCCGGGTTCTCGATCATCAGGTGGCAGTCCAGCGGCAACTTCGTCACTTTGCGCAGCGACTTCACCACCGGAGGCCCGATCGTAAGGTTGGGAACGAAATGCCCATCCATAATGTCGACGTGAACGACACTTGCCCCGCCTTCGCTCGCGGCGCGTACTTGTTCGCCGAGACGGGCAAAGTCCGCCGAAAGAATCGAAGGTGCCAGTTCAATCAAACCCTGGGCTCTCGCAGGAAATCTGCTACGAGTCTACCACTTCGAAGGCCGCGCGGGGGGCGTTGCAATGCGCCGCTGTCATTGGGTTTTAACGAGGCATGTTACCCTCGACGAACATGTCTGCCGCTCCTCAATTTGTGACCGCTGCCTATGGCATGGCCGCTGTGGGCGCCTGGGGAACCAGCGACTTTCTGGGCGGATATTTTACCCGGCGCGCCAACGCGTTCGTCTTTACGGCGGTGGTCAACCTTGGCGGCCTGGCGCTGGTGGCGGCGCTGGCATTGGCGAGCCACGCGGCTTTGCCGTCGGGCCGGGGTGTCGCGTGGGCGTTGGCCGGCGGCATCTCTGGAGGAGCGTCTCTCGCAGTCTTCTATCGTGCTCTTTCCTCGGGGAGAATGGGACTCACCGCGCCTGTAGCCGCGGTGTTGAGCGCTGCGATTCCCACGATCATTTCGATGTTCACCGAAGGGCTGCCGGGCAAGATTCCGATCGTTGGTTTCGTCTTCGCGGTTGCCGGACTTTGGCTGATCACTCGGGCTGAAGATGGAAGCAAGCCGGAAGGCATCGGTCTCGCTGTGCTGGCGGGACTTGGGTTTGCGGGCTTCTATCTGTGCATTCGGCAGGCCGGGGAAGGTTCACCCTTGTGGATGGCGACGTTGACGCGGGTCGGCGGCCTGATCGTCACCGGCTTGATCGTTTTGCTGCAAGGCAGGCTTCGGGAGATCACAGCATCCGGAGTGGGGTGGGGCGTAGTCACCGGCGGCATCGATTCGGCCGGCACCATATTTTTTGTTCTGGCTAGCCAGACCGGGCGGCTCGACGAGGCGGTGGTGATTTCGTCGCTGTATCCAGCGGTGACGGTTTTGTTGGCACGCGTTTTTCTGAAAGAACACTTCACGCGGTGGAGGTTTGTCGGTTTGCTGGCGGCGCTAGCGGCCGTGCCGATGATTGCCGCGCAGTAGGTCGTTCGGCTTCTCCCAAACAGGCTTCTGGAAACTCCGCTAGCAAGCCTGTTTTGACAGCCTGTTTTTGAAAGGGGACGGCGGCTTCCAGCCGCGCTATAAGTAGCCCTATTCGACGCGGCTTTAGCCGCCGAGGTCGATATTTCTTCCTCGCGAAGTCCGCACCCTGCTAAACAGTTTCTGCTACATGTGAACGCGGCGGATCCCGCTCTTCATTTTCGAAGAGCGAAATCCGCCGCCCAGAGTTCGGCTATCTCGACGAACTAGAAGGTTAACTTCGCCTGCAGTTGGATGACTCGCGGCGAAGCGTCGGCACCCAGCCCAGAGCCATAAATGCTGGTGGGAGTGCTGACGGTGTTGATGATATGTCCAAACGATGAACTTGAGTTGTTCATGATGGGAAAGCCGAAATCGGGGTGGTTAAATATGTTAAAGAAGCGCGCACCCACTGAGAATTTGGCGCTCTCCCATTTGGGTATGCCAAAGCCTTTTTCCACGGCGAAATCGGAATCGAAATAGCCGGGACCGCGGTTTTGGTTGCGTCGCTGGTCTCCGAAGGTTGTGGTTGGATCAGGGAACTGCGCGGCTGTCGCACAAGTGCTCGGTCCCGCCGCAGTAGCTGCTGCCGCAGAAGGTCCGCAAGAAACCGCGCCACCGATCTCGTTGGCGAAAATGTACTGAGTTCCCGGTCCAAAATTGTTGAACGCCTGCAAGGTGCCAGTGTAGTTTGAGCTGTAAACGGTGAACGGAGAACCAGTGTGCGCGAAGATCGTGCCAGAGAACGTCCAGCCCTTCACGAGTGCGTTCGGGCCGCCGTGAGTGATATGGCGGAAGGCATCGTCCCACACATAGTTCATGACGAAGTTATGCCGGATGTCATAGTCGGCATTGCCGTAGTTGTACTGGCGAATGTTGCGGGGATTTTCGGGGAAGATAATATCCGCAAACTCTCCTCCGGTATTCACGCCAAATGGAGAGAGCGAGTTGTTGGAAATCTCATCCAGAGCGTGGCTCCAGGTATAGCTGGCCTGGAACTGGAAGCCTCCGGAAAAGGAGTGGTTCGCCGTGACCGTAAGACCGTTGTAGTTCGAGTTGGCGATGTTTTCGGCATCCTGCACGGTTCCAAATCGCGAGTCGGGCACGGTCGTCGGAAAATTCGCAAAGGATAATTGTCCGCTGGCAAACTCGCCAGCGCTGCAACAAAAGGCATTCAGGGCGCCGTTCGAGATTTCCTCGTGGGAGCCGTGGTTCCCGACATAGAGTACGTTCAAGGTTGTGTGCCAACCGAGGGCTCGTTGCACTTCCAAACTCCACTTGTAGTAGACCGGCACCTTAACCTGAGTAGAGTTGAAGAAGCCGACGGCGGTTACTGGTCCGCCGCTGGCATAGTTTGCGTTGAAGCTGGCGTCAGCAGCCAAGGCTTCCTGATACACCGTGCAGTTCGCGGTACAGGTGGCGCCCAATGGACCAGTCTGATTCGGCGAGATAAATCCCCCGCCGATTGTAAAGGACGGATCGCGAGGTGCGTTCTGGGTGAAGCTGTCGATGGCGCCGGTCGGCAGTGCGTCGCCAAAGATTCCGATACCACCGCGGATCACCGTTTTCTGCGATCCCATTGGCGACCATGCGAAGCCGATCTTGGGCTGGGCCACAACCGCCGTTACCGAAGGAAAGGCCTGGTGCTGGTTGGCGAGAATGGCGGTGTTCAGCGGGGCTGAGCTATCGCCGAAAGCGCCTGGGACAAGCCTCTGGAAGCAGTTGGTCTGGCACACTGGATTCGAGAGGTGATCGAGCCGCAAGCTCAGCGTCAGTTTCAGATTGTTCGTGACCCTTACATCGTCCGAACCGTAGAAGCCCGCCTGGTAGAGGGCGATCGGATTGTCTGTGCTGGAGGGGAAGTTTTGTATGATCGCGCTTCCGCCGACTCCACCTGTTGCAAAACCGTTGAGTGAGAGCCCGAGAACGAGCGGAGTTATGTTCGAGAAGTTGTGGTCCGAGACATCGTCGCGGTGAAAGTTGACCCCAACTCTGAAGTTGTGCCGGCCGACGATCCAACTGAAGTCATCCACGAACTGGTATTGGGTGATGTTGCGGCCCTGGGGGAAGAAAAAATTGTCGGGATTGAGGGACGACAAAGTTCCATCGTTAAGAGCAAGCGTTTCGGATTTGCCGTTGAAGCCCGGCAGGGCTGCGATAGCGGCGGCTTCGTTCTGCGGGCCAAAGATGGCACTGTACCAAAGCAGCGATGCCTTAAAGTCGTTGACTTTTGTGGAACCGAAAACGTGGGTCTCGCCAATCTGTGTCTGCCATTGAGGCTGATCGCTGATCTGGTTGAACGCGGGATCGATTCCGTCAGTGTAGGAGGCTTGCAGCCCGTGCTCTTTTTCGACGCGCACGAAAAGCTTGTCATTATGGGTCAAATTGATATCAACCTTGCCAACATAGAGCCGGTCGTGCGTGTGGGCCTGAAGAGCGGCCTGGACCTGAAGAGCGCAGGGATTGCCCGCGCCGAATGTGATCCCGTTCACCAATGTGGCATCGTTGCATCCCCCGCCAAGGGGCACCGACCCGCCAACCTGAGAGACGCGGTTATAAAGGCCGAATACCGTCTGGTAGTAAGGAACTGAACCGGACAGCCCTAGCGTATTCAGGTTCCCAATAACGGCGGATTGAAACGCAGGGGTGGGAACAAACAGTGTCTGGGGTGACGGTATTGCCAGTTGCAAGCCTTCCAGGTCAAAAAAGAAAAAGGCTTTGTCCTTCTTAATTGGGCCACCGATTGACGCAGCGTACTGGTTGTCATTCACAAACGGGCGCGGATCGATCTGACTGCCCGCGATTGCGTTCGCCTGATTACGGAAATAGTTATTGGCATTCAGTATGTCGCCATTCCACCAATAAATCGCATTGCCATGAAAAGCGTTGGAGCCGGACTTAGTTACGTAGTTGACGTTGGCCCCAGCCAGGCCGCCATAAGCGCCGCTATAACCGTTCGAGACAACCGAGCTCTCCTGAACATCGTTCAACCCTAAACTTAAGTTGGTAGCGCCACTGTTGTTGACGTTAAAGAAAGGGTCGTTGTCGTTGGAGCCATCGAGAGTAAACAGGTTGGAAGTAGCAGGCAAGCCGTTGACTTCGAAATTCCCGCCACCAAACATTGCTCCACCTGTAGTATTCATCACGACACCGGGCGCTGTCAGTGCTACAGCTGACAAGTCGTTGCCGGGGTTGGGGAGTAGCTCCACCTGTTTGACGTCGAAATTCGCCGTGAGGTTAGCATCTTCCGTTTCGATCGCTGCAGCTGCGCCCGTGACCTCAACCGTGGTGGCAGAGCTGCCAACAGTGAGCTGAAGGTTGAGAGCGGCGCTTGCGCCCAAGGCAACCGCAACGCTTTTCTGCGACGACTGGAATCCAGACGCGTTCGCGGTGACGCTGTAGTTGCCGGGTTTCAAATAAGAGAACTGGTAATAGCCGTTCGAATTCGTTTTGACGTTGACTATTGAACCTTCATCCAGGCTCTTCAATAAAACGTTCGCGTTTGGAACCACCGCTCCAGAGGGATCGGTGATCGTTCCAGCCAATTCCCCCGTGGTCATCGTCTGAGCTGAGAATGGCAACGACGCTGCGAGAACAAACAAAACAAGCAACGTTGTTATAAGTTTGTGCTGCATATTACTCAATCCTTCCACTTAGCTGAATTTGATCTCCGTGTTTTTCGCGTCACAGACATGCACTCCTGACTCAACACAGAAACCGTTATCCACTACATTGCAGTTCGATCTCCACACTTGTACGCATGTGTCGACAAGCAAAATCAGTGGCATACCGTAAAAGTGTTTTCGTGCGCCTACTACAAATGGAATGCGAGGAACGCTCATCTACGCATTCTCGTAAGTGTCGGAAACCCGCATAAACACTGGCCAAAAAGACAGGTGTAATGTTATGTGAACCATGGTTAACTTCGTTAGCCCGCGCAGGCAACCTTCCATGGTGCGATGCGAATCCAACGGCCATAGGGCTTGGACAAACGCGAAACGCCTCAACAACGACAACGGTGCAGATGCGTTCTGTGCTTCCTAGGCCAAACGAGTTGAGTTTACGAACGGCGATTCAGAAGCTTGATAAGTCGATCTTTTACTGCGGGCCATTCTGCGGAGACGATGGAATAGCGGAAGGAATCGCGCGGAATAAAATCCGCGGCCATTCGGTGGGAACGAAGAATGCCTTCGAACTTCGCGCCAATGCGCTCGAGCGCGGCTTGTGAACGTTGATTGCGAGCGTCCGTGTGGAAGCACACGCGAAATACTTGCCAGCTTTCGAATGCGTGTGTGAGCATCAAAAGTTTTGCCTCAGTGTTTGCGCCAGTGCGAATAGCGGAGCGCGCGAACCATGTGTACCCGATTTCACACGCATCGGGATGAGCGCGCCCGTGGCGAGCGTGGCCCTGGGGCCAGGACCAGCGCTCGATATGAAAGAAGCGTGAGGACCCGATTACAGTGTCATTGTTGATGTCGACAATTGCGTAAGCGACCGCAGTGCCGGCGTCGCGCCAGGCAACTGCGGTGCTGACATAGTCTTCGGCTTGAGCTTTATTTTGCGGAACTGGGCTCCACTGATAGAGAGAGGGCTCGTTCGCAGCGGCAGTGGCAAGAGCTTCAACGTGTCGATGAGTGAGGGGCTCGAGACGGATGTGTGCGCCGCTGAGAAGGTTCTCCATCCGATCAGTATGCGAGAAGGTGTGCGCGGAAGCAATTACTGGAAGGAACTCAAGAAGCCCCACCCTTGCACCAGATGTCTAGTCTCGGGACTGAACAACCAGGCACAAGGGTGGGATACTCGACCGACTACTTGCCCACGTACGTGCGTGGTGAACCAATGCCCGCGCAAAGATCCCAACCGACCTTGCACTGGGAAGCGCCTTGTGTGATGTCGTTGAAATCCGCGGCGTACTCGCCCGGATTTGCCAGCTCGCTGTACATCCAGGTCAGCTCGTCGACGCTGGATTGCTGCTTGTTGCCCGCCGCGTTCACGATGCCGGCAAAGGTCGGAGAGGCCCAGCTTGTTCCGCCCACTGAATACCAGCCGCCTTGCAGATAAATCGCCGCGCAGCAGTAATCCGATGCCACGTCGGGATATCCGCGATGGGTGCCCACGATCTTGGCGATCCCGCTCTGATAACTCGGAGTGGGTTCGTACGGGCTGAGATCACCGCCGCCGCCGCCGTAGACTTCATTCACGAAATCGCCATTGCTGTTGCGGTTGAACGAGGTGCCGCCGACCGAGACAACGTTGGGCGACGAGCCCGGATAAATGGCGACGCCGATTCCGGAATCACCCGAAGCCGCGAAGTAAACCACTCCAGGCTCAGTAAAGTACTTGTCCCAGGTTGTTTCTTTCGCTTCTTCCGGGTCGCCCCAGCTCATACTGACCACACCGCCCCCGTTCTGCGCGACCAGTTTTGCCGCGAGCCGTACCGCTCCCCACGTCGGGTCGGTCTGGATCAGCTTCGATACAACCAGAAATAGCTTGGCCTGAGGCGCCATGGCGTGGGCCCATTCGATATCGAGCGCCTCTTCGGGCAGCCAGCCCGAATAGACCGGAGGCTTTGTCGTGCCCGGCCAGACGATGCTGAGATCGGCGGGGGGAATACCGTAGAACTTGGAGAAGGCCGCCAGGTCTGCCTTAGCGGTTGGATAAAATCCGGCGTCGACGATTGCGATTGCGCCCACGCCGCCAGTCGGCACAGCCGTGCTGGCGGCTACAGGGCAACCCGTCGGTCCGCTGACCAACTGGTAGACGCAAGCGATGGAGCCGGGAGTCTCCACGCCGGGAGGCGGGGCCGGCGTTGCCTGATCGGAGTCAACGAAGAAATAATTGGTGTGATGGCGGCCCGGCTGCGGAATGCTGGATTCGGGAATGATGATTCTGTGTGCGTTGTACGTGGACTCGATGCTCTGAGCAAAAGCGGGAGAAGCTGCAGCGAGTGAGCACGCGACGATTAGAGCGAACAGAACGGTCGAGCGGGGAAAGCATTTCATTTCGTTGCTCCTATCATTTCGTTGGCCTGGAAGACGTCGGCCATTATGACAGGGTATTGAGGAAATGCAAAGCTGGAAACAGGCGCGGGGCGCGGGTTATGAGCCGGGCTGAAATCGACTTTGCTGAGAAGGAAATGGTTTGTCATCCCGACCAAAGCCGGAGCGCAAGCGAAGAAATCATCTGTCATCCCGACCGAAGCCGGAGCGCAAGCGAAGAAATCTCTTGTCATCCCGACCGAAGCCGGAGCGCAAGCGACGGCGAGTGGAGGGACCCGTTGTCCCGCTCTTTGTTGACATAACTCTTGCCGCCCCCCGAAACTTGTCAATCCCCCACAATGCACTCTTTCCCCATAAGTTGCTCTCTCCATTGAAGAAATATTTCCCGAAACTGTGTCCCAATCACCCTTCTCAATCCGCTATAATAGAGCTATAGAGTAAAACTTTAAGAATTCAAGGCGAGGCCCTAAGGCCGCGCCTTTTCTTTTTGGGGCGCGCCATAACCAATGGACCATTGGAAGAAATTCAAAAGCTTTAAGCAGCGCGGCGAGTGGGTCGAACTCCGCTTCATGGCCACCGCCGCCGAGCGCGGCTTCTGCGTCCTGAAACCCTGGGGAGACACTCGCCCCTACGACGTCGGCATCGACCACGGCCCCAACTTCCTGCGCGTACAGGTAAAGTCCACCACCTGCCGCACCGGCACCGGATACTTCTGCCAGTTCAAGCCCCACTATCTCAAAAAGCAGGACTACACTCTCGCCCAGCTCGATCTCTTCGCCGCCTACGTAATCCCCGTCGAAGCGTGGTACATCATCCCCGCCGCCCTGCTCCTCGGCGAACTACGTAAAACCGGCATCATGCTCTACCCCGTCGAACCCCTCAAGAAAGACCGCTACAGCTACGAAGCCTACAAAGAAGCCTGGCCTCTACTCTACAAAAGCCGCCGAGCATTGGTTGAGCGAGTCCGCATGCACGGAAAGAAAATCCCTTGAAAGAGCGGGCTTTGAAAGGGCGCGGCTTCAGCCGCGCGGCAACGACCCACAAACGGCGGAGTGGAGGAACCTGCTTTTTCTCTATCCATTCGAGAAAGCCCGTGTGGAACGGACACTCCTGTCCGTTGCCTTTGACGTTGCTTCTTCAAGGCCAGACCTCCGCGACTGTGGGTGCCCCATTTTCTCGCGTCCTTTGCGAGAAGTGGGAATCTCGTGGCCAGCCTCACCCTCCTACGTTGTCATTCCGACCGGAACCGAAGCGCCAGCGACGGCGGTGGAGGAACCTGTTGTCTTTTCCTCCTACCTACTGGCAGCCCGTCTCTTTGATCCCCGGTTGCTCACCGAGTCCCTCCCATTCGCGGCTCTGCGTCCAGGTTTCTTTCGCCACTCCGCTGGAAGTTCATCGCCCTCGACAGGAGAGTTTCCCTTCCCAGCGCGTTCAAGAATACGCAAGGTTTCCGAGCGATCCGCACGGTTGCTTCTTTCCCGGAAATACTCCTCGGTCCGCAGGGCAGAAACCTTCTCCGCCACGGCCACGTTGATGAGCTGGTTCAAGGCTACTCCTTCCAGTTCCGCAGCCTTTCTCAATTCCTCCAGTAGCGAAGGCTGTAGCCGCAACGCGAAATTACTCCGTCTCATGGCATCAACTCCTGATCTGCTGAAGCGCCGCCGCCGGCAGAATTACGGCGCAGTTAAACTCCTTGCCAGCGTCGGCGAAATCGCGCTGATTGAACGTCACGATTGCGCTGGCTCCTCCGTTAATTGCGGTTTCCAGAACCATGTCGTCGTCCGGATCGGGCAACCTTGGCCGCCATCGGAAGGCGAGTCGAACGGGCCTTGCCACCGCTGCTAAGTCATCAAGGACACGCCCGACTTCGGTGCTCCTCAATCTGCTGGCGGCCAGATGCTGTGGCCTGGTCAGCACGGCTTCATACTCGAGCATGAGCGGTACCGAGAGCAACAACTCGAACTGCCGGTTCAAAGCAGCCAGCAAAAGCTGGCGGGAAGCGCCTCGATCACTCCGCAAGGCCGCAACCATCACGTCCGTGTCGAGCACGTAAGAATCCACCACTACACTATGATATTGCATGCAATATCATGTTTCAAGCAAAATGCGGTACGTTCGAAGGAGCGGGGACGACTGCCGCAAACGCGCGAGAGCCTGCCTTCGGATCCACACCTGCGCCGGAGTAAAGTAAGAAAATCCGGGGGCGCGGCAACAAACAACATCGCAGAGTACGCGCTTGCCCTCGCGGCCTCACAAATCATCCTGCTGGCCGATCTGGCCAAGGCTGAAGAGGACGAGGTTCCGTTCTGAACTACACCCCCGCCGTTTGTGCACTCGGCTTCCCCGCCAGCAACTGCCTCAACACATACTGCAAAATCCCGCCGTTAGCGTAGTAGAGCGCTTCTTGCGGGGTGTCGATGCGGACCAGGGCCTCGAACTCGATGGGCTTGTCTTTACCACCTCCGCTGGTGCTGCCTGTCGAGGTGGCGCGCACTTTCACTTTTTGTCCAGCGGTGTAACGCTCAATCAGATTGCGAATGCCGGCAATCTCAAATACTTCCTCTCCGGTCAGCTTCAGCGATTCCGCATTCTGTCCCGGCAGGAATTGCAGCGGCAAAATTCCCATGCCGACCAGATTCGACCGGTGGATGCGCTCGTAACTCTCTGCGATCACTGCCGAAACACCGAGCAGACGGGGACCTTTGGCGGCCCAGTCGCGCGACGAACCGGAGCCGTACTCTTTGCCGGCGAGGATGATCAGCGGAATGCGCTTGGCGATATATTTCTGGGACGCATCGAAGATCGGCATCTCCTGATTCGTGGGCAGGTGGCGGGTGAATCCGCCTTCCACGTTGACCAACTTATTGCGTAAGCGGACGTTGGCGAAGGTTCCGCGGACCATCACTTCGTGGTTGCCGCGGCGCGAGCCGTAAGAATTAAAGTCCGCGGGCTTGACGCCGTGCTCTTGCAGATATTTTCCCGCGGGGCCGTCTTTCTTAATCGAACCAGCGGGAGAGATGTGGTCGGTAGTAACGCTGTCTCCCAATACCGCTAGTACGCGGGCAGAGTGAATATCATCGACAGGCGAGGGCTCGATCTTCATGTCGTCGAAATACGGCGCGCGCCGGATATAAGTGGAATTTTTTTCCCACGCGTAAGTTTGCCCCTTCGGAACAGCCAGTCCGCGCCAGCGCTCGTCTCCTGCGAAAACTTCGGCATAACTTTTCGAAAACATTTCTGCGGTGACGGAGTGCTCCACTGATTCCTCCACTTCGCGCTGCGTGGGCCAGATGTCGGCGAGGTAGACAGGGTTGCCGTCTTTGCCGTTGCCGATGGGGTCTTTGCGCAGATCGGTGTCGATGCGTCCGGCGAGGGCGAAGGCGACGACCAGCGGCGGGGACATGAGGTAATTGGCGCGGACTTCCGAATTGATGCGGCCTTCAAAGTTGCGATTGCCGGAGAGCACGGAAGCGACCACAAGATCTTTTTCGTCGATAGCCTGCGACACCTCTGTCGGCAACGGACCCGAGTTCCCGATGCAGGTGGTACATCCGTAGCCGACGATGTGGAACTTCAGTTTCTCGAGATAGGGAGTGAGGCCTGCGTTCTCGAGATAGTCCCGGACAACTTTGGAGCCAGGGGCTAGCGAAGTTTTCACCCAGGGCGGGACAGACAGCCCTTTTTCCACGGCTTTTTTCGCCAGCAGGCCGGCCCCAATCATGACCGATGGATTCGAAGTGTTGGTGCAGGAGGTGATGGCGGCAATGACCACGCTGCCGTGTTTGAGGGAGTTCCTCACGCTCGCAGAGACATGCTCATGAACGTTAGGATCTTCGACTCCGATGGCGGCGGGACTGCCGCCTTCGGCTTCCCAGCTCTTGGTGGTGCTTGTTGATCCGCCGTTCCCACTTCCCGCAACAGAAGCGGGAAGCGGCGTACCCGCGGTTTTCGCTGCGGACTTGGGCTTGATTAGAGAAGGCAGAGCCTTGTTGAAAGAGTCGGCGGCTTGGGAGAGGATCACTCGATCCTGCGGACGCTTCGGTCCGGCCAGGCTTGGTTCCACGGAGCCCAGATCGAGGGCTAGCAGCTCGGAGTATTCGGCTTCGGGAGTCTTCTCATCGTGGAAGAGTCCTTGCTCGCGGCAATAAGCTTCGACGAGGGCGATTTGTTCGGCGCTGCGTCCACTGAGCTTCAGGTACTTGAGACTTTCTTTATCGACCGGGAAGATTCCGCAGGTCGCGCCATACTCAGGGGACATATTGGCGATCGTCGCGCGGTCGGCGAGTGGGAGATCGGCGAGCCCGGGTCCGAAGTACTCGACAAACTTACCCACCACGCCATGCTTGCGCAACATTTCGGTAATCGTAAGCACCAGATCCGTAGCAGTAGCCCCTTCCCGTAACCGTCCCGTAAGCTTCACGCCAACCACCAGCGGAATCAGCATGGAAACAGGCTGCCCGAGCATCGCCGCTTCGGCCTCGATCCCGCCAACCCCCCATCCCAAAACCCCCAACCCATTAATCATCGTCGAGTGGCTGTCTGTGCCTACCAGGGTGTCGGGGCTAGCGATGCGCTTGCCTTCTTGTTCTTTTACGAAGACTACGCGAGCCAGGTATTCGAGATTTACTTGATGGACTATTCCGGTGTCGGGGGGGACGATGGCCAGGTTGCGGAATCCGGTTTGGCCCCAGCGGAGAAAGGAGTAGCGTTCTTTGTTGCGCTGGAATTCGAGGAGCGCGTTCAGGTCGAAGGCGTTGGAGGTGCCGAATTCGTCGACTTGCACGGAGTGATCGATAACCAGCTCTACCGGCTGAAGAGGATTGATGAGAGCGGGGTCGCCGCCCAGTTGCTGCATGGCGTCGCGCATGGCTGCGAGATCGACTACACATGGGACTCCGGTGAAATCCTGAAGAAGGACGCGGCTGGGGGTAAAGGCGATTTCCTTGTCGGGCTTGGAATTCTTGTTCCAGGCCGCGAGGGCGCGGATGTCCTCTTTTTTCACGTTGCGGCCATCCTCGGTGCGCAGGAGGTTTTCGAGGAGGATGCGGAGCGAATAGGGGAGGTGTTTTGTCGAAGCACCTTGCTTATCGAGCGCGTCGAGGCGGTAAATTTCATATTCTTTGTTGCCGACTTTGAGGGTGGAGCGGGAATTGAAACTGTTGAGAGACATGATGGCCTTCCTGACGTTGGAACCTTTAAGTTTAGTCGTTTTGGCGGGGATTGCGTAGAGGGGAGTGTGACGGAGGGGAGTGTACCGGTGTTAAGCAACCTGATTGCCGTCACCCTAACATGGGGTGACGTTTTCACGTTGCGGTCAGCAGGCGACAGGGTTATGCAGGTAAAACTAGCTCTGGAGCTTGACCTCGACGAGCTTGCGGTCTTCGTCCGAGACTTTGAACATGGACCGCGGCTTCAGGCTCATGAAGCTGGCCACGAATACCTCAGGGATCTGGCCGATACGGGTGTTGTAGGTATTGACGTCGTCGTTGAAAAATTCCCGGCGATCGGCGATGCGATCTTCCAGTTCCGTGATGCGAGTCTGCAGCTTCAGGAAATTTTCGTTGGCTTTGAGTTGCGGATAATTCTCCGCCACGGCAAACAACCCGCGCAACGCTCCAGTCATAGCCTGATCGGCTTGCGCTTTCTGCGCGATGCTGGCCGCGTTCATAGAGGCGGCACGCGCCTGCGTTATGGCTACCAGCGTCTGCTGCTCGTGCTGCATGTATCCCTTGACGGTCTCCACCAGGTTCGGAATCTCATCGTGCCGCTGCTTGAGCAGCACGTCAATGTTGGCCCAGGCGCGATCATTGTCATTGCGCAGCCGCACCAGTTCGTTGTAGAGGATCACGACATAGACCAGCACTCCCACTACAAACAGCAGGAACGCCGCCCCTTCGATCACGCCTCCGCCCATTTCCTGTCGACCTCCGACGTAGCTTCGTGTCTCAAGTGAAGCAGGAGCGTCGGCGGTTATCAAGTGACTGATGGGGCGAGGCTAACGGGGTATTGGGTCGGGGAGGGGATACCCAGCGGCTAAAGCCGCATTAATTTTGCGAACTCTACGGCACGAGTGGAACTCGTGCCCTTCCCGGTTGTGCATGAGGCCGGAGTCGGTTGCGCTTCTGAATCCCGATGGCCGCAGACCAGATTTAACTCAGCGGCCTGGGATCCCAGCGGCTGAAGCCGGGTTAATCTCGTGGCGCTTGACGGCGCGGCCGGAAGCCGCGCCCTTTCAACCGCGCTCTCGCATACCCGCCACGGCAATCTCAAAACCGCGGCGGCTCTCGCGAAACAGCCGGGGCGAAACAGTCCCGGTTTTTAAGGTTTATGCGGCGTCAGATCGCAGGCGTGTCGAACTTCCTCCAGATTCAAGCCAGCCGGGGAGAACTCTGCGATCTGGGGCCCACTTCGCGTTCTGATTTCCAGATTGAAGACCTCGGAGCCGAGCATGCCGCGAATTGTTCCCTTGTCCATTGCGAGGAAGCGTCCGCGCACCCAATTCCAGCCTTTGTGGTCGTGATAGCCGTCGATGCGCACCATGACTTCCATCTTCGGTTGACCCCAAAATCCGGGATAATCCGGCCGTCCCAGCCGGGTGCCGGGATTGAAATCGGCATACTCGTACTTGCCATTGCTGCACACCAGTTCCACTCGCGGCTTCGAATCGGGATCTTCCCGGAGATAGTTGTTCGACATCAGCTCGAAGCGAACTTTCTTGGCGGCGGTCATCTTGTCTTCCCGGCGGAATTCCATCCAGCGGCCGCCGGCGCTGACGCCATCCTGCTCGTCCTGATAAGGACTCATGGCGCCCTCTTGCGCCCCGACCGACAAAGCCGTCGCGGCCAGCGCAATGAAAGTGGCCAACATTGCTGCCGCGGTCCAGGGCAAACGATTCCTGTTGTGAAGCAAGCGCAGTGCTTTCAAGGTCTCCTCCATACGGGACTTTGATGTTACCTATATTGAACACGAAACAACCGGATTAGTTGCATGATGAGATGCGGGCTCCGGCCTGGAACAAAATGTAACTCCAGTCCACATGCGCCCGCAAACCACCCAAATCAATGACTTTTCTTGACAATCGCGAACCCGTACAATCAGCTGGATTTCAGTGGGCTCAATGAGCTGAATTCCGGCTCTATGGCTAACTACGCGGTGGATATGCTCAACGAGCCTAGGAGTGGCTCCGACTACCAACATTGATTTCGGGTGAGGAAGAGGAACTTTGAGCAAGGCGATTCTTCAGTCGACCTTGGCTGCATCCGCGGCTTTGATCGCTCTGATGCTGGCGTTTGCCGGCGAGGCACTGCATTTAAAGCTAGGCGTTATGACGCCGGGCGTGTGGGTGGCGGACTTCCTGTACCCCCCAGGCTCGATTTCCGCCTCCATAGACGTGCAGCTCGGCGTTGATTTTGTATTCTGGTTCGCATTGATGTATGCACTTTACTGGCTAGTTAGCAGGCTTTGGCGGAAACGTGAGACGCCTGACAGTCCGACTGATTCTACGGAGCATTGATCCTGAGGTCGACGTAGACCTGGGAACGGTCGTCGAACTGGCTGACGGATTTGGTGTCGCTCTTGCGGTCCTTGTATTGGGCGTAGACTTCATAGTCCGCGGTCGAAAGGCCGGGAAAGCGGTACGTGCCCTCCTGGCCGACGATATAGGTTTTGACCGCGTGCGTGCGCGTGTTGGTGAGATAGACGATCGCGTTGGGAACGGGGTTGTCCTGCCCATCGAGCACTTTGCCAAACAAGAGCCGCCCCTGGTTTTTATCCTTCTTGTCGGGCGCGGCGTGGGCGGCCGTCGACAAAACGAGAAGAAGCGCGCCGGCAACGAGAGAGATATTCTTGAAAGCACGTCTGTGAATCATGATTTGTCCTTTGATTCATCTTTATCCTACAGCGCGGGGGAAATTCAAGGAATCTTCGCCGAGGCGGAGATGGGCCAACGGCCTTTTAGGGGCACGAAGAGTGGGCATCAGCGGCCGAAGCCGCGATTGATTTTTGCTGCGCTTATGGCGCGGCTTGAAGCCGCGGCCTTTCAAAACGGAGCCGCAGGTTTCTCATTTTGGCGAACGTTAAACCGCAATCTCTATGTGTCGGTGAATTGGCACGAGCAGAACTCGTGCCCCTCCCGGTCTGTTATCCATCAGGTTTCGGTTGGTTCGCACGCCATCGGAGGCCTGTTGGTTCACGTTCGCCTTAGGGCTTCACAGATTTCGGCCTGTATCCCAGCGGTAGAGGGAACTGATCGGGGAAGGCCGGGATGTTCGACGGGCTCACTCCCAAAAAAGTGTCGAGCATGAACCAGGCTCCGCCGCCATCGCCAACGCTATTTCCGTTGGGCCCAAATTCGATATTGCCGGTGAATCCGCCTCCTGAGAAAGTAGCAGCGACGTAGCCATACCGGTCGGCTGTGATCGAGGTGACATTCATCGGGGGAGAGAAACCACCGAAGGTGACCATGGCCAGATTGCTCTTCTGCACTCTCACACCGTTTGACGTCAGATTCGTTCCGATAAAGAGGAAACCATTGTTGGCTGCCATGGAACAGAGGGCCGTGGTGCCGCCGGTGAGCGGTAGAGTTACTTGCTTGAGCAGAGTCACCGTAGTTTGGTCGTCGCTGGCGGTGACCACGTCCGTTTTCTTGTAAACGTAGAGGACTACGGAATCCGCGCTGCTGCCGCTGGCGACGTCGACGACGTAAATGTGGCGAGTGACCGTATTTCCGCTCACGGTTTGATTGCCTTCGAGGAGCGCGCCGATTTGTCCGAACGGTCCCAGGCTACCGGAGCCGAAACAGCCCTCGGTCTGGGCGGTGGAACCGCATACGATCCAGGTTGCGCTCTGATAAGCGGTGCCGAAGAAGTAGCTTGTGTAGAGCGTCTCGTCGGGGGGAGCGGTTAAGGTTGTCGCGGTTTGTGCGCGCAGGGGCAGAGCGATCGCCCCTGCCAACAGAATGATCGAGGTGGCCAGAACCGATCGGATAGAAATCTGGGACATAATTTTCTCCTTGTGCCGAAGTGGGGAGTCGGGGGTTTCGGGGTGCAGAACCGTGGCGAAGACATTTTGTTCGAGGTGGAGGGGGTTGTCAATATGCAAGAAATTGCGTGCAGTTGCGTGGGAATTCCAGTTCCAGCATAGGTTGGGATAGGGCGCTAGCGGGTCAAGTGCAGGCCGATGTCTACTCGCTCGTCATACTCTACGTGGACCGCGGCCTCTTGCGCCAGATGCAAAGCTTGGCCCTCCTGAGTTTTCACGCCCTTCAAATCGGCGCTCACCACGTAATCCGCTTTACCCGCGGGAACACGCTGGGCAAATTCTCCGGCGTGGTCGGAGACAAGCTCCCATTTGGGTTTGTTGCGCGGCACGCGACGGATATACACCTTGACGCCGTAAACAGGATGATCGTCCGGCCCCCAGACCGTCCCAAAGATAAGGGCATAGGGATCATTGGTTTTCAGCTTCTTCGAATTCGAAGCGGCGGCAGCAGGAGACGAGGCAGCCCCGTACGCAGCAAATGAGCCGACCTGTGTTAGGGGAGAAGCAAAGAACGGAACCAGCAGCAGGAAGGATGAGAAGCGCGAGAATGGCATGGCGCTGGGCGTCCGCTACTCCTCGTCCTCGGTCTCCACTTCTTCCTCTTCTTCCACATATCCGGCCTCGATCGCCTTAAGCTCGAGCGGGCTCGTAGTGATTACTTCAAAATCGGTGCCACACTCGGGACAGGAG
>Ga0210400_10002023_pt1 | contig 19362 bp, 12 predicted proteins | sample IncBWH26MmetaG_FD_155456 | JGI IMG/M metagenome (GOLD analysis project Ga0210400, IMG submission 155456) | Forest soil microbial communities from Barre Woods Harvard Forest LTER site, Petersham, Massachusetts, United States - Inc-BW-H-26-M | ecosystem: Environmental > Terrestrial > Soil >...
CATCCCTTGATGGGCCCCCGCCTCTACGTCGCGGGACCTGAGAGTTTCATCGGGCTCGCGATGAAGATCGCGCTCGAATTCAATCTCAACAAGGACGAAATCCGCGCCGAGGAATGCGGCACGCTGGCGCGGCGGGTGTACTGCATTCACTGCCGCAGCACCACCGAAAACGTGCGCACCAACATCGTACGATGCGTGGGATGCGAGCGCTGGCTGCTGGTGCGCGACCATTATTCGCGCCGTCTGGCGGCTTACATGGGCGTCATGGTGGACGCCGAGGCGCCGGGCGAGTTGCCGCCGCTGAAAGAGGTCTTCCTGTGAGCGACGCGCAGACCATCGCCGTCGAAGTCACCGGCATCGAGCAGGTGACGCCGCTGATCAAGCATTTCAAGCTGGCGCCCGTCGGCGGCGGCGAGCTGCCGGTCTTCTCCGGCGGTTCGCACATCATCGTCGTGATGCAAGGCGCGGAGCGCGTGCATCGCAATCCCTATTCGCTGCTCGGTTCACCGAATGAACTCGGCACCTACGAAATCGGGGTGCGGCGCATGGAAGAGAGCCGCGGCGGTTCGCACTTCATGCACGACACGATCGAAGTCGGCAGCCGCCTGGAAATTGCGCACCCGGTGAATCTGTTCGGGCTCGACAAGATCGCCCGCAAGCACCTGCTGATCGCCGGCGGGATCGGCATCACGCCGTTTCTCGCGCAACTCGAGGACTTGCATGACGGCGCCGTGCCCTACGAACTGCATTACTCGGTTCGCTCGGCGGAACACGCGGCGTTCTTGGAGCGCTTGCGCCGCCGTGCGGGCGCCAGACTTCACATGTACTACGACAGTGAAGGACGGCTGATCCCGTTCGAGGCACTGCTGGCCAATCAACCGTTGGGCACGCATGTGTATGTCTGCGGACCTGCCGGCATGATTCAGCACGTCATCGCCACCGCGCACGCCAACGGCTGGCCCGACAGCCACATTCACTGGGAACAGTTCAGCGCGCCCCCCGTGGGCGACGCCTTCGAGGTGTTTCTCGCCCGCTCGAAAATCAGCGTGCATGTGCCGCCCGATCAAAGCCTGCTCGAAAGCATCGAGGCGGCCGGCGTCGAAGTGCCCTATCTATGCCGGGGCGGCGTGTGCGGCTTCTGCCACACCAAAGTATTGGAGTTGGATGGCGAGTTGCTGCACAACGACCATTTTCTGTCGGATGCGGAAAAGGCCAAGTCGAAGAGCATCATGCCCTGCGTGTCGCGCGCGCATTGCAAACGCCTGGTGCTGGACCTGTAGCGCGGAACGAGGAGCCGACCATGAGCGCTGTTTTCAAGCCCCACGAGTCCTTTCGCGACGACTTCAGTTATCGCAATAGTGCGCAGGCGATCCGGCGGTTTCCGCTGCCGTTTGCCGAGGACGCCTACATGTACTCGGTGAACATCGAGCCGCATTTGCCCGGCCCCAAGGGTTCGGTCGTCGAGTTCGCCTTCGACGTCGATGAACACTACGTGGCGGAGTGCCGAGAGCGAGCCATCGTGCTCGCCACGGAACACCTGCGTTACCAGGCCCTGCCCCACATGATGAGTTCGCAGTGGGACTGTCTGGAATTGATCATGGAGTCCCTCGCCCGCGACTATCCGGCGCACTTCTCGCTCTCCAAGCAGGGCAATCGCTGGCATTGGGTCAATCGTCCGCTCGGCATCGACCAGCATTTTACCTTCGGCGATGCGGCGACTCTGCCGCGCGAGCCCCTTGACTACATCACGCGACAGGCGCAAGGCGATTTCGTGGTGATGGATCAGCGTGAGGGGGATCTGTGGACCGAGGCCGGCATGGTGACCACTCAGGCCGACTGGTCCCTGGATTTCGACATCGGCATGACCTTCAAGGAGTGGCATGGACCCGTGCCGCTCGCGCACGAGCTGCAGGTATTCGATCGGGCGCTGAAATTCCTGCTCAACCTTCGGCTGGGTCAGCCGGTGAGGCGGCTGAACTGGACCATGACCATCCATCCGCGTCTCGATACGTCGCCGGAAAACTATCCGAAGTGGGGGCCGGACCGCGCCACCGTGACCCAGCAAAATGCCGGTGACCTCGTGCACCTGCGCGTCGAGCTGCAGGGACTGTGGCGCCTGCCGCGCAGCAATGCCATCGTGTTCGGCATTCGCTGCTACCTGATCAGTCTGCGCGAGTTGGCGACCGTGCCGAAGTGGGCGCGCCGCGTGCACCGCGTGTTGCGCGATCTGCATCCCGCACTGATCGACTACAAAGGACTGACCCGCTATCGGGAAGCCGCGGTGGCATGGCTCGCGCCCTTCGATGACGGCGCACCGACCACCGCCGGCACCGCTCCCGAATAATCGCGGGCGCCGAAGAGACTTTGCAACACCCTGGAGGAATATATGGCACTTAGCTGGCGCACTTCGGTCCTGGCCGATCGGCATCGGGCCCTCGGATCGAAGCTCGAGGATTGGAACGGCATGGGGACGGCGTGGACCTATGCGAAGGACGTGGCCCAGGATCACGTGGCCATCCGCACCAAGGCGGGCCTGATGGACGTGTCGGGCCTCAAGAAGCTCTACCTCGTGGGGCCGCATGCCTCAGCCATCTTGAATTACGCGACGTCGCGGGATGTCACGAAAATCTATCCCGGAAAATCCGCCTATGCCTGCATGCTGAACGATGCCGGCCATTTCATCGAAGACTGTATCTTGTACCGCACGGCACCTAATGCCTGGATGGTGGTGCACGGCAGCGGCGCCGGGCACGAAACCTTGACCAAGTACGTGGTCGGCCGCAATGCCGCGATGATCGTCGATGATGATCTGCACGATTTGTCGTTGCAGGGTCCGGTGGCGGTGGATTTTCTGGCCAAGCATGTTCCCGGGATTCGCGACCTGAAGTACTTTCACCACACGCCGGCGACGCTGTTCGGACGTCCCGTCACCATTTCGCGCACCGGCTACACCGGGGAGCGCGGCTACGAGATCTTCTGCAAGGCCGAGGACGCCGGCGCCATCTGGGACACCATACTGAGCGAGGGTAAATCGCTGGGCATCGTTCCCGCCTGTTTCACCACGCTCGATTACTTGAGGGTCGAGAGTTCCCTGCTGTTCTATCCGTACGACATGTCGCAGATGTATCCCTTCGACAAGGATCCGCCCGGCGACAGTCTGTGGGAACTCGGCCTCGACTTCACGGTGAGCCCCGGCAAGAACGATTTCAACGGTGCGGACGCGCATTACCGGTTGAAGGGCAAGGAACGCTTCAAGATCTTCGGCTTGCTGGTGGAGGGCAACGCCCCCGCAGACATGGGTGATCCGGTGTACTCGGGTGATAAGAAGGTGGGCGTCGTCACCTGCGCCATGGTGTCGACTTTGACCCACCAGTCGATGGCCATCGCGCGCCTCGACGTTCCCGTGGCGGTCCACGGCACCAAGCTGTCGATTCGCGGCAAGAACGTCAAGGGTCCCGCCACGGCGCACACTCTGCCGTTCGACGATGTGGAGAAGAAAAAACGCACTGCGGTGGGCTGACATGCAGACCAAGCTGTTGATCGATGGGGTGCTGGTTGCCGGCGAGGGTCAGGCGGAGCGGGTATTGAATCCCGCGACCGGCGAATGCATCGCCGAGGTGCGCGAGGCAAGTCGAGCCCAAGTGGACGCGGCGGTCGCCGCGGCCGAGCGGGCCGCCTCGGCATGGGCGCAAACGGTACCGAAGGACCGTGCCGCCGTGCTGCTGCGCCTCGCCGACCGCCTCGAAACAGATGCCGCCGCGTTCGCCAAGCAGGAATCCGACAATACGGGCAAGCCGTTGGCGGCCGCCCTCAACGACGAGATGCCGGCGATCGCGGATGTGTTTCGCTTCTTTGCCGGCGCGGCGCGCGTCCAGCATGGCGCCTTGGCCGGCGAATACATTGCGGGTTACACCAGCATGATCCGTCGCGACCCGGTCGGAGTCATCGCCTCGATCGCGCCGTGGAATTATCCGTTGATGATGGCCGCCTGGAAGCTCGGGCCGGCGCTCGCCGCCGGCAATACCGTGGTCCTCAAGCCCTCCGAGCAGACGCCGCTGACGGCGTTGAAACTGGCACAGGTGCTCATCGAGCTCTTCCCCCCGGGAGTCGTCAATGTCATTTGCGGCCGCGGCGAAAGCGTGGGCGCGCCGCTGGTGGCGCATCCGCGCGTGCGCATGGTCTCGATCACCGGCGACGTGTCGACCGGACAAAAGATTCTTGCGGCCGCTGCCGGCAATCTCAAGCGCACCCATCTCGAACTCGGCGGCAAGGCCCCGGTCATCGTTTTCGATGATGCCGATCTTAACGCCGTGGTTGCCGGGGTGCGCACCTTCGGCTTCTACAATGCGGGCCAGGATTGTACGGCGGCCTGCCGACTCTACGCCGGCGCCAAGATTTACGATCGCCTGGTTGCCGACTTGAGCGCTGCGGCGCGTTCGCTCAAGGTGGGGCTGCAGACGGAGGCCGGCGTGGAAATGGGACCGCTCATTTCCGAGGAACAACGCGCGCGCGTGGCGGGCTTCGTCGAGCGCGCGGCGGCCACCCGGCACGCCGAAATCACCGCCGGCGGCAAGGTGCGTGCGGGTGCCGGCTTCTTTTTCGAACCCACCGTGGTGGCGGGTACCCGGCAATCGGATGAAATCGTGCAGCGTGAAGTGTTCGGTCCCGTGGTCTCGGTGACGCGCTTCACCGATGCCGATGACGCGGTTGCCTGGGCGAATGATTCCGAATACGGCCTGGCGTCGTCGGTCTGGACCCAGGACGTGGGCCGCGCGATGAGCGTGGCGGCACGGCTGCAATACGGTTGCACCTGGATCAATACGCACTTCATGCTGGTGAGTGAGATGCCGCACGGCGGTTTCAAGCGCTCGGGTTACGGCAAGGACCTGTCGACGTACGCGCTGGAGGATTACACCGTGCCGCGGCACGTGATGATCAAACTCTAGCGAGCCCTGGCGCGCGCTACGGCTTGCAGAAGGACTGATCCATGACTGAATTGCCGTATTACCGCCGGCTGTCGCCGGCGTTCACTCTCGGTTGCGCCGCGGCAGCCCTGCTCGTTGCCGCGCGGAGCGAGGCGCAATCCGAGTACTACCGCCACGTCATTTTCGACAACAGCACTCAGCGGGAGCTCTACTGGCATAGCACGGCGTCGGCAACCGCGCCGAGTACGCTGGCGGGAAAGGATTATCGACTGCCGGTGGAAACGGGGATCTTTCACTCGCCGCCGAACGCGCTGCGCGTGGAATGGCAGTCGCAACCCAAGGGCGGCTGGGATGCCGAAATTCACCCGGTCAATTTTCCCAATCGGTTTCCTGAATTGTCGGGACATACCCTGTTCTTTTGGGTGTATGCCCCCGAAGCCATCGCCGCCGCCGATCTGCCGCAGATCGTTCTGTCGGATGCACGAGAGGGACTGCAGGTCGCCACCACGCCGGGAAACTTCACGGTACCGGAATCGATGGGCAGTTTTTCCGGTGACGTCCCCGCCGGCCGCTGGGTGCAAGTACGCATCCCGCTCGCCCCGCGCAGGTCCGCTTCGGTCTACACGTTTCACCCCGAAAAACTGCAAAGCCTCATCTTCCATCAGGGCCGAGCCGATGGCGTCAAACACGTCCTGATCGTCGATGACGTTCGAATGGACGATGACCCTGCGGCGGGAGTCACGCCGGCATTGGCGCCCCCGGACCACGTCGAGGCCAAGGGTTACGACCGTCATGTCATGGTTCAATGGCGCGCCGGCGACCCGCCGGCGCTCGACCACTACGTGATTTATCGCGCGCTCGACGGCGAGCATTTCGAACCGATCGGCACGCAACTTGCGGAAACGCACCGCTTCTCGGATTTCATCGGCAAGGCCGATGTCACTGCTCAATACAAGGTCGCCGCGGTCGACCGTCAGGATCACTCCTCACCCCTGTCGGCGCCGGTCACCGCGACGACTCGAACGATGACCGACGATGAGTTGCTGACGATGTTGCAGGAAGCCGCCTTTCAATATTACTGGCAGGCGTCGGGCAAGAATTCCGGCATGGCGCACGAAAATGTGCCCGGCGACGATCGCATCGTCGCCACCGGCGCCAGCGGCTTCGGCATCAGTGCCTTGGTCGTGGCGGTCGATCGGCATTTCGTCAGCCGCGACGAAGGGCTCGAGCGCCTCGAGAAAATCTTGGGATTTCTCGAGCGGGCGCCGCACTATCACGGCGCCTGGTCGCATTACATGAACGACACCACCGGGCAAACCATGGCCTTGTTCGGCATGTATGACAACGGCGGCGACATCGTCGAGACCTCCTATTTGATGCAGGGACTGCTGACTGCACGGCGGTATTTTCACCGATCAAACCCGCGCGAACAGGCGGTGTACCGACGCATCACCCAGCTCTGGGAAGGCGTCGAGTGGGATTGGTACAAGGAGACCGATCAAAGTCCGTTTTTGTACTGGCATTGGTCGCCGCAATGGGGCTACCAGATCCACCACCCGTTGATTGGATTCAACGAATCGCTGGCCGCTTATTTGCTGGCCATCGCTTCGCCGACGCATCCCATATCGGCCGACATGTACTACACGGGTTGGGCCAGTCGCAGTGCCCGGGCCCTCGAGTACCGGCAAGGTTGGTCCGGGAGCCCGGACGGCAAGCAGTACAGCAATGGCCATAGTTATTACGGCATCAAACTCGACGTCGGCGTCGGCACCGGCGGCCCGCTCTTCTTCACTCACTATGCATTCATGGGATTCGACCCACACCGGCTGCATGACCGATTCACCGCGTCGTACTTCGACAATAGCCGCAACATGGCCTTGATCAACCGCGCCTGGTGCATGGACGACCCCAAGCATTTCCCGGGTTACGGGCCCGACGCTTGGGGTCTCACGGCGAGCTTTGGCTTCAACGGCTACAGTACTCCCGCACCCGACACCGCCAGCGACGAAGGCACGATCACGCTCACCGGTGCCCTCTCCTCTTTTCCCTATACGCCCGAGGCCTCGATGGCCGCCTTCAAACACTACTACCGGGATCTCGGCGCCGAGCTTTGGGACATCTACGGACCACGCGATAACTACAATCCGGCGCAGCACTGGGTATCCTTCCACTCCATGGGGCTCAATCAAGCACCGATCGTCGCCATGGTCGAGAATTATCGGAGCGCACTGCTGTGGAAGACTTTCATGTCGAATCCAGAGATCCCGCCGATGCTGCAAAAATTGGCGGCGGCGGGCTTGCGAGATCATGACTGACGCGCGGCTCACGCGACGCGAACTGATGAAGATGGTGGCTACGGCAGGTGCCGCAGCTGTTCTCTCGACCGACAGCTCGACAGCGCTAGGAGCATCTGCCGCTGCGACCGAGGTTGTCTACGATGATCACGTCTTCTTCGACAATAGCCCGTCGGACGGGGGCCACGACGCGAGCCTGAGCTACCTCGTCCCGCCGAGCACTCTCGAGACCATCGACGGCAAGTTCCCGGTCGACGCCCTGCATTTTGTGAGTCCTCCGAACGGGCTGCGGCTGAAATGGCGGTCTGCGACCGGCGGGGACTGGAAGATGACGTTGCGGCTTCGCCGCCGTCACGCGCGCCCTCACGATTTTCAGGGCGATTCGCTGACATTCTGGTGCTTTTGCGAATCGGAAATCACCGCCGCGGAGTCGCCGCTCATTTACCTGCAGGATGGCGCCGATTATCGGACGCCAGCGGTCAAACTCGTGCAGGGCGAGAACCCGATCGCAGCCGGGAAATGGGTGCAAGTGAGGCTGTCGTTCGCCGCGTTCTCTCTGGCCATCTATAACAGTACCGCGGAGCGAGATTTTGATTCCCGCAATCTGACCCGCATCGTGTTCATGCAGGGACTCGATGACGACCGCGAGCACACGCTTTATCTCGACGACTTCCAAATTCGAGATTGGCCGGTCGGCGATACGCCGGCTCCGCCCGCGCCAGGAGCCGTGGCGGTGCAGGGCTACGAACGCCATCTCGACATCAGCTGGCAGCCAAGCAACGCACCCGATCTTCTGGCCTATCGCATTTACCGCTCCTGGGACGGCAATACATTCGCGCCCGTTGGTACGCAACACGGCTCGCGCACGCGCTGGGTCGATTTCATCGGGACGCGGGATCGGCACGCCTCGTACCGAGTGACCGCGCTCGATCTGGCCGGCAACGAGTCGCCGCCCTCGCCCGCGTCGCAGGGACACACGCGTGCGCTCACGGACGACGAACTCCTCGGCATGGTCCAAGAGGCCTGCTTCCGCTTTTATTGGGAGTGCGCGCATCCGATTGCCGGTCTCGCGCCCGAAGTGTGGCCGGGGGATCGGAACCTGCTCGCCCTCGGTGGCAACGGCTTCGGCGTCATGGCACTCCTGGTGGCGGCGGAGTGCAAATTCGTGACGCGCAGTCAGGCGGTTGCACGGATGCTGAAGATCGTGCGGTTTCTCGACAAGGCGGACCGGTTCCACGGCGTCTGGCCGCACTTCCTCAATGGCGACACCGGCAAAGCCATTCCGTTCTTCGGCAAGTACGACAACGGCGGCGACCTGGTCGAAACGGCGTTTATGATGCAGGGCCTGCTCGCCGCACGTCAGTATTTCAACGGCGACGGCGCCGCCGAGCGCGAGCTGCGCGACACCATCACGCGGTTCTGGCGAGACGTGGAGTGGGACTGGTACCGCAGGACATCCGACAGCGAAGTGCTGTACTGGCATTGGTCGCCGGACTATGGGTTCTACATCGGCCATCCGCTCGTTGGATGGAATGAGACGATGATCGTGTATCTGCTGGCGATTGCCTCGCCGACGCATCCGGTGCCCGCGTCAATGTATTACAGCGGCTGGGCCGGCACGGCGGACCTCCAAGTGCGTTATCGGCAGGCCTGGAGCCGCACGACCGCCGGGGATCATTACTCGAACGGCGGCAGCTACTACGGCATCAAGCTCGACGTCGGAGAAGGCAACGGCGCGGATTTGTTCTTCACGCATTTCTCATTCATGGGTTTCGACCCGCGCGCTGTTCGCGACCGCTATACCAACTACTTTCGCAACAACCGGGCGATCGCCCTGATCAATCGTGCCTACTGCATCGAGAACCCGCGTCACTTTGTCGGTTACGGGCCCGATTGTTGGGGCCTGTCCGCCGGCATCAACGCCGGCGGCGGCCGTCCGCTACCGCGTGACGACAACGGCACGATCAACATCATGGCCTCGCTGGCTTCCATGCCCTACACGCCGCAGGAATCGCTCGCTGCGCTCAAGTACTATTACCGCGACCTCGGCGCGAAGGTGTGGGGCATCTACGGTTTTCACGACGGCTTCAACCAGACGGAAAACTGGTTCGAGGAAACCTATATGGCGCTCAATCAGGCGCCGATTACCGTGATGACCGAGAACCATCGCACCGGTCTGGTCTGGCGCCTGTTCATGGCCAATCCCGAGATCCGCCCGGCGCTGGCGGCGATCGGATTCAAGGCAGACGGCGGCGATTAGCCGTAACTCGAGATCGCTCAACAGGTCAATTGACTTCACGCCGGTGTACTGCTCTTACGACACCCCCAGCAATTGTTTTGACAGGATCGTGCAGCTCTTGCCGCTCACCTTCACCGTATAACTCAAGCGGCCCAGGCATAAAGTGCCACAGTGATAACCCGCGCCAATCTCGAACGTGTCCGGCTTCGGACCGACCGACATGAGCATCACTGAGAAACTCCAATACTTTGTGTGGTGTGTGGAGTTCAATAGCTCGGTGACCCCACTTCTACGCTCGCGCGACGAGCCAGGCAACACGTGAATACCCTCGCGAGCGAGTGTTTGGCGGCGCAATGCATCGATGTCGCCGTCACCCATGTCTACGTACAGTTGCGCGCCCTTCTCTGTGAGTGCGCCGCTCGATTCCACTAGGTCAATCAGCACGGGAATGTCGCAGTCCATTTCATCCACCGGCAGCCGGTTCAGGGCCTTGCGTCTCACTGCCATGCGGTCCGCGTTGATGGCTTCCACGTATCGCTTCAACTCTTCGTGGTTCTTGAATTGCTGGCACCGCCCCTCGTCGTCACAAGCAGTGTAGGGTCCATTCTCGTCTGCCCTTGCGCAATGCGCGAGCAGCAGCCACAGGATCAGCGCCCCTATCACAGCATCCGTTATCCGCATTACTATGCCTCGGTGTGTCGGTTGATTGGTCTTCCCACGCCACGTATAGCCGCTAGAGTCCGTAATGCGCTGTTGGGCCTCATCGCCGCAGCGCAAGCGCCTGCTCGATCGCGCGCTGCGCGAGCGGCGTCATGATCGCATAGCCGCCGGCGTTCGGATGCAGCCCGTCACCGGAAAGGCTCCCCTTCAGCGCGTGATCGTCATCGAGCATGGCGGAGTGGTAATCAAGATAAACAGCGGATTTGCGCTTCGCGTATTCCTTGATCCAGCCATTGAGCTCGAGAATCTTTTCCGGCGGCCGGCCTGCGGTCCGTGGTTCGTTATAGTCATTCACCGGCAAGACCGAGGCGAGAACGACCTTGATGCCGTTGGCTTGCGCGAGTTCGGTCATCGAAGAGAGATTGCCTTCGATGTCGGTGAGCGATGTGGGCCCGGTATTGCCCGCGAGGTCATTGGTCCCGGCCAGAATGACGACCACGCGTGGCTTGAGCGCAATCACATCAGGGCGAAAGCGCAACAGCATCTGCGGCGTCGTTTGTCCGCTGATGCCGCGATTAATGTAGGGTTTGCCCGGGAAGAAGTCGCCTCTTTCGCGCCCCCACGCGTCCGTAATCGAATCGCCCATGAACACGACGCGCGTCTCACCCGCTTTGGGTGGCTCCAATCGCGCATTATCCTCCCGATAGCGTGCAAAATTGGGCCAGTCCGCCAGCCGCTTTTCATCCGAGTCCAGGCGCTCAGCAAGGATTTGCAAGGTCGGGCTGGGGGTCGCCTGTCCACGCGCCCACCCTGCGAATAGATTCGAAATCAGTACCATAAAAAGCAGTGTCTTCATCGCTGACATATCCGGTGAGCAGGTTCGATTCTAGCAGCCGGTGGCACGGCCGCCCTCTCCGGTTCGCGTATAATCGAGCGAGGCCACATGTTTAATCCTCACGCCACCCTGCAGGTCGTCAATCTTGACGATAGGCACTTCTGCCTGGTTGTCGATGATGCGCTGCTCGAGCCGAAACGGTTGCTTCAATTTGCCGTCTCGCGACGCGAGGCATTCCGTCCCGTTGACTACAGTGTTTACCCCGGCATCTATCTGCTGCCGCCCACGGAGGTGGCCAACGGTTTGAACGATTTTTTCGGGCTGAAAGTGCGCCGACGTTTCGATGCCCGCCGCTGCGTGGCTTCGCACATTCGTCTGTCGTTGGTCACGCTGCCGCCGCAGGATTTGCAGCCGCGTCAGTGGCTCTGCCATGTGGATGATCTCGGTCTCGATCCGCGGCTGAGCATGCAGGCCTCAGTGCTGTATTTGTTCAAGGACGAGACCCTGGGCGGAACCAGTTTCTATGCTCCGGTCCGCCCCGAGGCTGAGATCGCCGCGCTGTACCGAGATGCGAAATCGCTGACAGGCGAAGCATTTTCGCGACAATATGGAATCCGTCCAGGTTACATGCTCGAATCCAATGACTACTTTGCCCGCATTGGCAGGATCTCTGCCAAGTGGAACCGGCTGATTTTCTACGACGGCACCGTGCCGCACTCGGGTGATATCATCGCGCCAGAGCGGCTGAGCGAGGATCCTGTCGCCGGCCGCCTGACCCTCAATGGATTTTTCACCTGCCGGCGAAACCTGACGTAAAACTTAACGCGTCAGCGGTGACCTCAAGAAGACGCGTCCAATGAGCAGCCGCGATCGATCGGCGCAGGGTCCGACGAGAATCTCCACCTCGCCCGGCTCGAACACGGGTTCTAAATCGAGTCCCAGAAAGCGCAGGTCGGTAGCCGGCAAACTTAAGGTGAGAGTACCGCTCTCCCCCGGTTGCAAGGTGATCTTACCGAGTCCTTTGAGTTCCAATTTCGGGCGGGCAACGCTCGCCAATTTATCGTGCGTGAACAGGAAGACGGTCTCTTCAGCGGTGCGCTTGCCACAGTTCGTGACATCAACGCGAATCACAATTCTTTCACCCTCCGCCACCCGGTCCGGTGCAATGTGCAAATTGGCCAGCGTGAATTGTCCGTACGAGAGACCGTGCCCAAAGGGATACAGAGGCTCATTGGGTGTGTCCAAATATTTGCCCGTGAAATGATCCTTGGAGTCCGCGGGCCTGCCGCTCGGTCGTTCACCGTAGAATATGGGGACTTGCCCCAACGCTCGCGGCCAAGTAATCGGCGTGCGTCCGCTCGGCGAGGTCCGGCCGGTCAGCACATCGCAAATCGCATTGCCCGCTTCACTGCCGAGGAACCAGGCGGCCAACAGGGCATCCGCGTTGTCGGCCAGCCAGGGCACGACGAGTGGTCTGCCCGAGAACAAGATCACCGTCACGCGCGTACCTTGCGCGCGGGCGCGTTTAAAAACCGCTTCCGCCAGTGCACTCTGTTGGCCAGGCAGATCGGGGAGCGCCCGGCTTGCGGCCTCGCCGCTCATCGTCGCCGATTCGCCGAGACACAACAGAATGGCATCCGCTCCCTTGCACAGTGCAACCGCCGCGGCGATTCGGCTGCGGTCCTCACCCACGAGGTCGACACCCGGCGCGAATACAATCTGAGCTCCCGGCAAGCCCTGACGCAGTCCGGCGAGGACGGTAACCTGCTCGTGCGCCACTCCTGCCGCCGACCAGCAACCACGCATCTCCGCCGCGGCGTCAGCCAGGGGCCCGATGACGCACAGGCGCTGCGGGGTCTGTGTGAGGGGAAGCGTGTCGCGCTCATTCTTGAGGAGCACCAGCGCGCGCGCTGCCACGCTGCGCGCCAGCCGGCGCCGTTCGGCCATCACCTCGGGTGTTTCGGTCTTGGAGCCCCGACGATAGGGGTCCTCAAAGAGGCCCAACCGCTCTTTGAGATGCAGCACCCGGCGCACCGGGACGTCAATCTCGGCCATCGAAACCAGGCCGCGTTCCAAGGCCACGGGTAGACCGTGGCGATAGGCGTCGGCCATCATGTCGATGTCCACTCCCGCCTTGAGCGCCAATACGGCGGCCTCGGGCAAATCAGCCGCGATGCCATGTCGCATGAGCTCGGCGATGGCATTGTAGTCGCTCACCAGGACCCCATCGAAACCCAGCTGATCGCGCAAATAGTGCCGCAGCAGCGCCGCGTTGGCGGTCATCGGAACACCGGCCAGATCGGTGAAAGCCGGCATGATCGCAACCACTCCCGCCGCAACGGCGGCGACAAAGGGCGGCAAGTGCACTTCGCGCAGCGTTCTCTCCGAGATGTCGACCGACGCATACTCGCGTCCCGCGGTCACCGGCCCGTATGCACAGAAGTGCTTGGCGCACGCCGCCAACGCGTCGCTCGAAGCAAGATCGGCCCCCTGGAAGCCGCGAACCTTGGCCTGCGCGAAGCGTGTTGCAACCCAGGAATCTTCGCCGGGCCCTTCGGCGGTACGGCCCCAGCGGGGATCGCGTGAAACGTCCAAATTGGGCGCGAACGTCATGGCGAGACCATCGCTGGCGGCTTCTTTGGCTGCCTCGCGGGCCGTCTGCTCCCAGAGCTCTGGATCAAACAGCGACGCCTCGGCCAAGGGAATCGGAAACAAGGTGCGGTGCCCATGGATGATGTCGAGCCCGATCAACAGCGGGATGCCGAGCCGGGACTCCTCGACCGCCAGGCGCTGCATTTCGCGCACCGGGCCGGGACCGACCAGATTCAACAGATTGCCGATCGCCCCGGATTTGATGGCGTTGGTCGAGTCCCCGGCGATGACCGGACCGGTCACGGCATAGCCCGCGGCCGTCATCGTCAGTTGGCCCAATTTCTCCGCAAGCGTCATCTCGGCGATCAGTTTGTCGATCCGGCTCACACCATCCCCCAAGCCCTGCGGTCATGCTAGTTTAGAGGGAAGACAGCGCGAACATCGGCGCCTTTACCAATATAAATGGAGGGCTCCATTGTCCGCCAAACAGGGTCTTAAACGCGCCGCACGTGGCCCCGCGGCGGGCTCCTCGCGCGTCACGGCGGCCTCGCTGGCTACGCTGCCCGATGAGGAGCTTTTGGAGGCGGTTCAGCGCCAGACCTTCCGGTTTTTCTGGGCGGGCGCGCACCCCCTGAGCGGGCTTGCAGTCGATCGCCGCACGGCCCGCCGCGAACGAGCGAATCACAAGACGGCCATCGGCGGATCCGGCTTCGGCATCATGGCGATTCTGGTTGCGGTCGAACGCGGGTGGATTACCCGCAAAGCGGCTCTGCAGCGCCTGGAGCGCATGCTCGATGCACTCGCCGCCGCAACGGTCTATCACGGCGCGTTTCCCCACTATCTGCACGGACGCACCGGCGCGACCATTCCGTTCTATCGCAAGGATGATGGCGGTGATCTGGTGGAAACCTCGTTTCTGTGCATGGGGCTGCTGTGTGCAAGGCGCTACTTCGAGCGTGACACGCTGACCGAAAAGACCCTGCGCAGCCGCATCACTTGGTTATGGGAGGAGGTGGAGTGGGATTGGTATACCCAAGGCGGCAGCAAAGTGCTGTATTGGCATTGGAGCCCCAATAACGACTGGGCCATGAATCACAAGATCCGCGGTTGGAACGAATGTTTGATTACGTATGTTCTGGCGGCCGCCGCGCCTCGCTACCCCATCGATCCTGCGGTCTATCACCAAGGCTTTGCTTCGGGTCGGGGATTTCTGAATGGTCGGTCCTATTACGGCATTGAGTTACCGCTGGGCATGCCCTATGGCGGACCGCTATTCTTTACCCAGTATTCCTTTTGTGGACTGGACCCGCAGGGCCTCACGGATCGTTATGCAGACTATTGGGATCAAAACCTGCGGCATGTGGCGATCAATCGGGCGCACTGCGTCGCGAATCCCGGCCACTACCGTGGGTATGGCGAGTCCTGCTGGGGGCTCACCGCCAGCGATGACCCGGAAGGATACCTCGCCCACGCGCCCGATCTGGACAACGGCACCATTGCGCCGACAGCATCCTTGGCGAGCCTCCCCTATGCGCCTCGCGAAGTGATGAACACGTTGCGTCATTTCCTGAAGCGGCACGGGACCCGGGTCTGGGGACCTTACGGTTTCTTCGACGCTTTCTGCGAGCAGCGGAACTGGTTCAGCGACGCCTATCTGGCCATCGATCAGGGACCCATCATCGTCATGATGGAGAATTATCGGACGGGTCTATTGTGGAAGCTCTTCATGAGCATTCCGGAAGTGCAGGCGGGATTGCGCGCGCTCGGCTTCAGCAGTCCCCATCTCGACGGGGTGAACGTCAAATGAATGAATCAGTGTCTGAGCCGACCGGATTGCGGGCGGAAATCAACGCCAACGGCTCGCTGCGGCGTTTCGATTGTGGAGAGATCTCGCTGTCGCTGTTCGTCGGCAATGAACTCGAGGGCGGCCCGACGAATCTGTATCTGCGCAAATTGATACCGAACGTTGAATGGACCCCCCTGATCGGCCCGCAGAGCGGTACGCGGTTTCACAAGAACTCGTCCGGGAATCTGATCGGCATCGGATGCTGGCAAGAAATCAATTACACCATTGCGCTCGTGCTCGCACGAACTTCGCCTGCCTGGTTCTGGCATGTCTGGCTGGAAAACGTGGGCGAGGGACCGGCGACCGTCGACCTGACCTATGTACAAGACTTGGCTCTCGCGCCCTATGGCGCAGTACGGCTCAACGAGTACTACGTCAGCCAGTACCTCGACCATACTGCGCTCGAGCATGACCGGCGCGGTTTGGTGGTGGCGTCGCGGCAGAATCAGGCGGCAGACGGCTGCAATCCGTGGTCGCTGATCGGCTCGCTGCGCGAAGGAGTCGGTTACGCGACCGATGCCAAGCAGTTCCATGGCCTCGCGAGCCGCTCCGGCGGCGTCCCCATCGGACTTCGGAGTGATCTCGCCGGTCACCGCCTACAGCACGAACACTCGATGGTGGTGATTCGCGACGAGCAGATCCGCCTCGAGGCTCACGCCGCCGCCCCGGCAGGTTTTTTCGGCTCCTATTTGCCGCACCACCCCGAGGCAACCACGGATGCCGACCTCGCACACGTTGATACCGTGCTCGCGATTAGCGAAGCCTCGCCGGTGGACTTCGCGTCGAGCGCGGATGCGACGGCCGTCGCGGCCACGCTGTTCAGCTCCGCGCCCATGCTCGATGTCCTCGATCTTGATCCTGACGGCGTGCGGTCATTGTTCGCACCCCAGCACCGTCACGAGGAGCGGGACGAGCACGGCAGGCTCCTGTCCTTTTTCCATGGCTCGAACAGCCACGTCGTGCTGCGCGAGAAAGAACTGCGCGTGCAGCGGCCTCATGGTCACATTCTGCGCACCGGCCGCCATCTGACGCCCGACGAGAGCGGCCTGACCTCGACGTCGTGGATGGGCGGCGTATTTCACTCGATGGTCACCCAGGGACATGTGAGCATCAACCGGTTTCTTTCCACGGTGCACAGCTACCTAGGCCTGTTCCGATCGCACGGGCAACGCGCCTTCGTGGAACTCGATGGCCAGTGGCACCTGCTCGGTGTTCCGTCCGCCTTCGAGATGAGTCCGGATGGCTGCCGTTGGATCTATCGGCACCCGGGTGGGGTCATCGAGGTGCGCGCCGACGCGCGCAGCGATCCGCACGAGCTGAGTCTTGCCATCGACGTGAAATCGGGAAACCCCACGCGCTTCTTGATTTCACATCACGTGGCGTTGAATGGCGATGATGGCAGCGTGCCGGGGACGGCCCAATGGCGCCGCGACGGCGAGAGTATCCGCATCGCGTCCGCTCCCGATGGGGATGTGGGTCTGCGGTTTCCCGATGGATATTTTGAAATTACGCCTCGGCCCGGAACCACGTTCGAACACGTGGGTGGCGACGAATGGCTGTTTTTGGATGGCGGCTCACGCCAGCAACCGTTTTTATGCCTGGTGACTGCTTCGGCAGCGTCGATTGGCCTCGCCATTCGCGGCAAGCTGATCGATGAAAATCCGCAGGGCGAGTTTCGGGCGGCCTCGCCCAGCGATCTCATCCCTCGGCTGACGATCACGCAATCTTCCGGTGCACTGTCCGCGCAGATTTCACGGTTGGCCGAGATCGCGCCGTGGCTGGCGAACAACGCGCTGGTGCATTACCTCTCTCCCCGCGGTCTGGAGCAGTACTCAGGTGGCGGCTGGGGTACCCGCGATGTGTGCCAGGGTCCGGTCGAGTTGCTGCTGGCCACCGGGCGCATCGAAGCCATTCGCGATTTGTTGTTACGCGTGATGAGCAACCAGAACCCGGACGGGGACTGGCCGCAGTGGTTCACGTTCTTCGACCGCGATCGACATATTCGCGCCGACGATGCCCACGGCGACATCGTTTTCTGGCCGGTGTTGGTACTCGCGGAATATCTGATTGCCTCAGGGGACAGCGCAATACTCGATGAGCCCGTTCGATTCTTCGATGCGAAAGATCCGCCAGAAGGGGAGTCCGCGACGGTCTGGCAACATGCACTGCAGGCACTCAAGCTGATCGAGAAGCGGGTGATACCCGGGACCGCACTGGCTGCCTACGGTCACGGCGACTGGAACGATGCCCTGCAACCGGCCGATCCCGCCTTGCGGGAAACCCTATGCAGTGCCTGGACGGTCACCTTGCACTTTCAGACACTCACGAGATTGGCGGCATCTCTGCGCGCCATCAATCGCCCCGAGGGGGCAATACCCTTGGAGAGCGCTGCCCTGTTGGTCAAGCAGGATTTTGAGCGGCTGCTGCTCGTCGATGGGGTGCTGACGGGCTACGCGCACTTCGATAGTCCCACGCAAGTGCGCTATTTGCTGCACCCGCGGGATGAGGCCACGGGAATCAAGTACAGCGCACTGGCAATGATCCACGCAATTCTCGAAGACGTTCTGACCCCCGAGCAGGCGCGAGAGCATTTGCGGCTGATCGGCCTGCACCTGACCGGGCCGGACGGGGTACGCTTGTTCGATCGGCCGATGCCCTACCACGGGGGGCCACAGCGAATCTTCCAGCGGGCTGAAACCGCCACCTTCTTTGGCCGTGAAATCGGACTCATGTACACGCACGCGCACCTTCGCTACGCACAGGCGCTCGCACACGTCGGCGATGCCGAGGGATTTTTCAAAGCCCTGAACCGGGCCAATCCGATTGCGATTGGATCGCTCGTGCCGACCGCAACGCTGCGGCAGTCGAATTGTTATTACTCGAGCTCGGACGCCGCTTTCGCGGATCGCTATGAGGCAAGCGACGGCTACCAGCAAGTCGCAGAGGGTACGATTGCACTCGATGGCGGCTGGCGCGTCTACTCGAGCGGCGCCGGCATCGCGGTCGGTCTGATCTTTCGATGCTTGCTCGGCCTCAGCTGTGAGGCCAAACGGCTGCGAGTCGACCCCGTGATCCCGCCCTCCCTGGATGGCCTGCGGGTGAGCACCATCTTGCGAGGGCGCCCAGTTGAATTGCGCTACGACATCAAGGGGCGGGGTTGCGGCGTCAACCAGGTTCTCGTCAACGGCAGCAATCTGTCGTTCGAGCGCGCAGCGAACCCCCATCGACTGGGCGCTGCCCTCCTCTCCCTGTCTGCGGTGCTCGAAAAACTGACGGTGGATCACAACGTCATTGACATCGATCTCGGCTAACTCCCAGCCATGCCGGTGCTGCAGGTCTATTTGCGGGTGATTGCGCTGCTCGCGCCCGAGAAGGCGGTGGCGAGCCTGCTGGCCGCGGCTAATTTGGGTCTGGCCGGCATTCTGCTGGTCGAACCCTGGCTGTTCGGCCGGGTGATCGACTCGCTGGTCGCTCAGTCCCACGTTCTGGCATGGCGATACATCGCGCTCTGGGCCGGCTTCGGTCTGTTGGGAATTGCGGCAGGCGTGTGGGTGGCGCTGCTGTCGGACCGGCTCGCCCACCGCCGCCGGCTCGCGGCGATCACGCAGTTCTTCGAGCACGCCGTCCGGCTCCCTCTGGCCTTCCATGGGGAACATCATACGGGCCGTCTGCTGCGCACCATGCACTCGGCGAGCACGAGTTTGTTCCTCATCTGGCTCGGCTTTCTGCGCGAACATCTCGCGACGCTGCTGTCGATCATCGTGATGGTGCCGCTGGCGCTGTCCATCAATTGGAAGCTCGCGCTGCTGATGAGCGGTTTGATGGTGAGTTTCGCCCTGTTCAATGGATTGGCGATGCGCCGGACTCACAAGGCACAGAGCGAAGTGGAACGGCTGCACAAGGAAGTCGCTGAGCGCACCGGCGATGTCTTGAGCAACGCCCAAGTCGTGCAAAGCTTCAACCGCCACGAG
>Ga0210400_10002024_pt1 | contig 19357 bp, 17 predicted proteins | sample IncBWH26MmetaG_FD_155456 | JGI IMG/M metagenome (GOLD analysis project Ga0210400, IMG submission 155456) | Forest soil microbial communities from Barre Woods Harvard Forest LTER site, Petersham, Massachusetts, United States - Inc-BW-H-26-M | ecosystem: Environmental > Terrestrial > Soil >...
TTGCGCGAACAAGCCGCGACCGGGGCCGAGTTCCTTCACCACGATCCTGGCGGGGGAGCCCAACGCCCGCCACATTTCGTCGAACTGGCGGGCCAGCAGGCGGCCGAAGACGGCGTGCACGTCGCTCGATGTGTAGAAGTCGCCGGCTTTGCCGAACTGGGCGGCGTTGCGGGAGTAGTAGCCGAGTTCGTCGTCGTACAGGCACATCTCCATGTAGCGCGAGAAGGGGATCGGGCCGCGTGCTTGAATCTCCTGTTCGATCTTTTGGCGGAGAGCGTTCATAGTCGGGGATTCATAGTCGGGCGCTCACAGTCCCGTCCGCTGGCGGTCGGCGCGGTCTTGTGGCGTGCGGATGAACATTTCCATGAAGTAGTCGTGCAGCGCGTCGAAGAGTTGGCGCTGGAAGCTCCATTCAAACTGGGAGTCGTCGAGATCGCGCGGGTGCAGGTCGAAATAGTAGGTGTGCACGGGGACAGACTTATCTTTGAAGTCGATGATCACCTCCACGCCTTCGCCCTTGGCGCGCGCGGAAAAATTCAGCAGCGGATGCTCGTACAGGCGAAGCTGGGCGAGGACGCGGTCGAGGCGGGGGTGGGACATCTCAGGCACTGTGTGATTGTAAATGTGTCTTGAAATACGTACAGGAGTCCTGTACAGTATGGTTATGATAGAAACAACCTATACCAGCTTGCGTCAGAGCCTAGCGTCGGTTCTTGATCGCGTGGCCAACGATCATGAGGTTGTAGTTGTCCGCAGAAAAGGGGATCAGCGCGTGGCTTTAGTTCCGGCGGATGAACTTGCCGGACTTATGGAAACCGCGCACTTGCTGCGTTCGCCAAAGAATGCGCAGCGGCTCATCGCTGCCTTGCGACGGGCGAAAAACGGGAAGGGCAAACCGGAACCGTTAGGCAAGTTACGGCGGGAGATGGGACTTGCCGCGCAACGTTGACCGCGAAGCCGTATTTCAACCCGAGTTCAGGCAAGATCTTCGTTATTGGATCGAGACCGACCGGAAAACTGCGCTCCGCGCCTTCGAACTCATCGAAGGCATCTTGCGCGACCCATTTACGGGAATCGGAAAGCCGGAGCCTCTGAAATACATTCTCGCAGGATGCTGGTCGCGCCGACTCACGCAGGAACACCGTCTGGTGTATCGCGTGAGTGAGCGAAGAATTGATTTCTTGCAGGCGCGCTATCACTACTAGCGTCAAAGGCTCTCTTCATAAGGCCAGGATTGGCCGTAGGGGAAAGCGGCAAAGCAGGTTAGAATACCGCCACCTTTGAGCCTCTACCTTGCGTGCGTCCTGTAGAGGCCATCCGCGGGGAGCGTTGGGTCTCCTCAGACTTGGGGAAAAATTTGATGGCCACTGTCGTCGCGCCGGTCACACGGTCGCGTTCTCAATCCAAGCTTGTCTTTTTCGCGATCTTCTGTGTGCTGACCGTATTTGTCACTTACATGAAGAATGCCCGCATCTTCGATCCCACGTCTGAGATAGCGCAGCACTTCGCGCCTATAAAATGGTACCTGGTGCCGCACGCTTTCTTCGGCGTTCTCGCCATGGTGTTGGGGGTATTCCAGTTCTCCAACCGTTTGCGGGCGCGATATCTGAAGATTCACCGGACTTTGGGCTACGTGTATGTGGTGAGTGTATTCATTGCCGCGCCTCTGGGTATTCCGATGACGATGAGATTCGGTCCTTCTCTGGTCGCTGCTTCAAGTATGCAAGCGTTCGGATGGATGTTGACGACAGCCATTGCACTCTATTGTGTGCGCCATGGCAATGTCACGCAGCATCGTCGCTGGATGATTCGCAGCTATCCCTTCGCCATGGTTTTTACCGTGGCGCGGCTGATCATTCCGATTCCGCCGGTCTTCCGGCTCGGCGTGCCCGGGATTGAGACGGTCGTCTGGACCGTGATCGCGCTGGCGGCCATCCTGCCGAATGTTCTTCTGGATTGGCGAGCCATCTTACCGCGTCCGATGCCCAAGCCGGTGGCCGCCGACTGAAACTAATTTTAGGATCAGGCTTGCAATGACTTACTCGTAGCGCAGGGCTTCGATCGGATTGAGCCTCGCTGCCTTGATGGCTGGCAGCATGCCGCTGATGATGCCGACGAAGCTGAGAATAGCCGTCGACCAAATCAGCGTGGCGGAGTCGATGTAGAGGTGAATGTCGCCCTCGCTGGCGTTGTCTTCGAACGCGCTCCACAGGGTGAGCGATCCCACAGACCACGAAACCAGATAGGCGAGGACCACGCCCAACAGGCCGCCCATCGCGGTAATCACGAGCGCTTCCGCCAGGAACTGGAACAGAATGTGCCAGCGGTGCGCCCCCAGAGCTTTCTCCACACCGATTTCGCGGGTGCGCTGGGTGACCGAGACCAGCATGATGTTCATCAGGCCGACGCCGCCGATACCCAGCGTGAGCATTCCGATGAAGCCCAGCAAAATCTTGATCCCAGTCGAGATCACGTTCAAATCAGCCAGGTCGGCGAACACGTCGAACACGAAGATGGCGCGCTGATCTTTCGGATCGAAGCCATGATGGAAGGCCATGGAATCGCGCACGGCTTTCACGACTTTGGCGTGATCGCCTTCGTATTCCATGACGACCGAACTTAAATAATACGTGTTGGTCAGGTCGCTCATGGCGCTGTAGGGAACGTAGACGTGCTCGTTGATGTTGTCGTCCCCGTTCTGCACCTGATGCTTGAGCACGCCGACGATCTGGTAGGAGATGCCGTCAAGGCGGAGGTTTTCGCCGAGCGCGTTCTGGCCGGAGAAAAGTTTTTTCTTGGCGTCGGAGCCGATTACCGCAACCCGCGTATGCGTGAAGTCGTCGCCTTCGCTGAAGAATGTGCCTTCCGCAATATCCAGTTTGCGCATGCGGCCATACGAGGCATACACTCCGCTGACGCCGTAGGTCGAACTGCGCGTGCCATAGGCGACCTGGCAATTCTTGAAGGCCTCGGGCGAAACGCGTTTCAGCAATGGGACTTCGGCGCGGATGTAGTCGAGATCGTTCACGGTGAGTCGAACCTGCGTTCCAGCCTTGGTGCCTCCGGCCTGCAACTCAGTGCGCCCCGGAAAAATGAGGACGAGATCGGTGCCGAAGGAGCGGAACGCGGCCCACAGTCCGCGCTCGAAGCCGGTGCCGTAGGCAAGCAGGAGCACGACCGTCGCGATCCCCCAAGCCATGCCCAGCATGGTGAGAACACTGCGGCGCCGGTTGTGGCGCAGCGCGTTGTAGGCCTGGGTTGCGAGATCGACGATCATGGGTCTCCGCTCTTAGCTATTAGCTTTTGGCTCTTAGCTTGAAACTCTTGCTTCGAATCTTTCAACTTTGTCCATCTAGCAATTTCTATTTGAGCCGCCGCGCTTCGCGCTGGAGGGACGGACGAATGCGTCCGTCGCTACGTGAATTACTCCTGGCGCAACGCTTCCACCGGCGGTAGCAATGCGGCTTTCCGCGCGGGATACAATCCAGCGGCGATTCCCGCGATTGCCAACGATCCAATTGCCGCAAAGGCCGACGCTGGAATAATGCGCGGGGTGTCAAAGCCCTCGGGCGACGGCAGCATGGCCAGCAGGGTCACGAATCCGGTGGCGATGGCCAATCCGATGCCGCCGCTGAACGCCGTGAGAAACGCGCCTTCGATGAAAAACTGCGTCAGGATGGCGCGATATGTGGCACCGAGAGCCTTGCGCAGCCCGATCTCTTTCGTCCGCTCGGTCACCGAAACCAGCATGATGTTAATGATGCCGATCGCGCCCAGGCCCAGCGTCACCACCCCGACCACGCCCAGGAACCAATCCATGGCATCGAAAATTCTGCCCACGCGTTTCATGTTCTCAATCGTGTCCCAATCTTCGAAGGCGTCGACCAGCTTGGGATTGAAACCGTGCCGGCGCGCAATAATGCGATGAATCTCGTCCTTGGCCTCGGCGTGCAGGTCCTTGGTGACGGGCTGATAGTTGAGGAACGAGATTGCGTCCTCTGAATTCGCCTTGGTCAAGGGAAACAGGTCGCGCATGGTTTCGATGGGGATGAAGATGCGCGAGTTGGTGCCGTTATTGCCGTCGCGTCCGACCTTCGCGACCACCCCCACCACATCGAAATTAATTCCGTTCAGCAAAATGGTTGAGCCGACGGCAGGCCGTCCGGGAAACATATTCTTAAGCAGCTCCCATCCCACCACGGCCACGCGCCGGCGCTCGGTGTTGTCCTGGTTGTTGAACCAGCGGCCGGGTGCGATGGGGACATTGCGAATCTGGTTGTAATCGGAGGCCACGCCGAAAACCTGGCCGTTGGTGGATCCGTAGTCACTGACTGCACGGATGTCCTCGCGATTCAGCACCGGCGAGAGCGCGCCCACGAATTGCGCCTCCTCGCGGACCGCCAGATAATCCTTGTAGGTAAAGTAATAAGTCTGCCCGGACTGCGTGCTACCCTCGACGGCCGGAATGCGTCCGGGAAACATAAACATAATGTTTTGTCCGAGCGTGGCGAGTTGTCGTTCCTGGCCGCTGCGGAAGCCTTCACCCAGGCCCACCAAAAGCAGCAACGATCCTACGCCCCAGGCAATTCCAAACATGGTGAGGAACGAGCGCAGCTTGTGCGCCCAGAGGGTCGACAGCGACTGCCGGACGATGTCAAGAAGCATGCGCATAGAGAAATCGAATAATGCCCCCACGCCTCCGGGGAGGGGCGTGGGAGCACCCGGGTAACGTTCAGGCGAGGGGTCTCAATCCCGCCCAACATCTGATCAGATATACGCAGCCGGGTCCGGTAAAGTTCCCTGCTGGCATGTACAGACTTAGACCCCGGAGAGGGGTAAAAGGTTAGCCGTGAACGCTCCGCGGAATGTCGAGATTCGTAAAGGACTTTGCGTGTTCGATTTTGGATTGCTACGGAAGTGTGAAGGCGAGGTTATCGAATTTCAGCGTCTCGGCGTTCTGTATTTCCACGATCACTTGTGATGTTGCATTGGTCCAGCCGGTTCGGATTCTGCGGAGTTGGCCGGGTTCGAGTGTGGTGACAACGTCAGGCAGGCCCTGAGCACGCAAGCTGACTGAGGACTGCGTCGATCCGGCGTTATTGACATCGATGCCGGCAAAAATCCGCGGCGAAATAAACGAGAGACGAAGCTCTGACGATGAACCGGCCGGCAGCAAATTGAAGGTGCCGAACTTTCCGTCGGGGACTCCGATCTTCCACTCGCCTTGCGCCCACTGCAGCACACCGGACGGATATCCACCTTCCAGAGCGGTACCGGCGGCGAGATGCGGGTCGTCGAAAGTTACATAGAGAAGAGGAGCGTGGCCGCCGCGACCCTGAACGTCGATGTCGCGTGCCGCATCATGACGGATGCGGAGCACATGCGTCGATTCGTCGAATACGAATCCCGATCCGGTTGAGGGCAGAGTTTTTGTTCGTGTGAGCGGCCGCCCGTTGGCACGCACCGACTCGGGCACGAAATCCAGGCGCAACACGTCGGTTGATTCCGGATCGAAGGTCGAGTAAGTTACCGAGCCTTTTCCGTAGGCGATTTTTGTGACGACGGAGGACGAGCCTAGCAGATGCGATTCGTCGGCCGGCGCCCACTCCGGGACCGCCCAGAACGCGTCCATAAGACGGCGTGGACCGTCGGCAAACTCGTCGGTAAACCACCACTGGTTCTCGCCCCAGGGCGCGTGTGCCTTGCCGGGGAGTCCTTGGAAATATGTGACCCAGTTGAACGATCGATACGCGGCTTCACGGTAGTCGACGTCTCCGGTCTTGGCGAAGTAGAGCGCTTCCACGGCCGCCAGCCGCGCGGTGTGGCTGTCGCAGCACTGGTTGGGCAGGTTGCAGCAGAAGTTGACGCCGTCGCCCTGCTCGGTGGTGACCGTGGCGCCGTGAACTATGTACTTCGGCCACTTAGGCGTAGTCTTGACCCACTCAATCAGCTTGCGCGCGTGCTGTTGCCATTGCGGATCTTTTTCCGGGTGAAGGAGCACATAGCGCGCGAACTCCAGCGGAATCACCTGATTCATGTTTCCCATGCTGGGCGCTACGTCTTCGAAGTATCCAACCCAGACGTTGTTCGTCAGGGGATAGGTTTGAAACCAGAGCCAGGCATTCTGGCGAGTGCGCGCGTAATTTGCGACGCTGCCTTGCCGCAGGCGGATCAGTTCATCGAACAGCATGATGGGCTCGATCACATTGGCCGAGTAGGGCCCCATCGGCTTCTCACCGCGGGTGCTGCCGTCTTTCGCGTAGCAGCGCACCGGCCAGGGCGAATGCGTCGAGTCGCCCGGCTTGTAATTTTTGACCAAAGCGTTGGCACAGCGGATGGCCGCCTGCAGATATTTCGTATTGCCGGTCATTTCATATAAGCGAAGGTAGGCGTAACCGTCTTCTCCCACGACGTGCGGCTCGATGTAATCGATTCCGTGCGAACTCCAGCCCCGGTAGTCCCGCGCACCCGGATCGGCGGAGGCATACGGAACGCCCGCCCAGGCATAGTCCGCGGGCGTGGTGCCGTGCTCAAGTTCGTAATCCACGAAGTCTTCCAGGAAGGTCAGCATGCGGGCATCGCCGGTATACGGATAGAGGCGTTCGATGAATCCCTGCAGCATGGCGCGAAGATAGCCCGTGGAGTTTGCCCATTTCTGGTCGGGAATGAGTTCGTAGGTGGTGCGCTCAATGTCGAAGCAGCAATGGAAATAATGCAGGCGTTGGCGATTGTATTGATCCCAAAGAATCGCCCACTGCGAAAGAAAGTGCGAGGAGTAGGAGTAGCCGATGTCGTCGGGCATGGGCCAGGGCAGAAGCTTTCCCTGGGCGTCGAGTGCGACGGGACGGGCCGCGATGGTGGGAGCATCCACGACGGAGGTGACAGGGAATTTCTGCTGGCCGGAAGATTGGATCGTGATCAGCAGGGCGAGGCAGAAGCTCAGCGCGGATTTCTTCATGCGGATTTCTTCATTTGAAGTTCGGGGATGAGGATATCGCAGAAATCGGTGGAAAGCCTCGGGAGCCTGAAGATTGTGTTGGGTTTTTGTAATTAGTTGCCAGTTGCGAACTGCTCTGACCACACATCATTGAATCCCATCCTCGTCACCATTCATAAATTTCACAACTACCGATTCGAAAATGGCTGTCTGCTGCACCTCAGTGGGAGTGTGCAAAATTGGACAGTCAGCGACCATCCGGCTCCTTCATAATTCGCGCTCAAGAGATCCGCGCGGTAACAACAAATTTTGGAGGCCTCACATGCGCATTGACCTATATACGAAAACCATCCTCACCGTCATCGCTTTGCTTCTTGCGGTGAGCATCATGAAACCAATTGTTCAACCCCAGGTCGCCATGGCGGACGGACCCTACAGCAGTGTTCAATTCTCGTATAGCGGGGGAAATCACGCGTTCTTCGATACCCGCAGTGGCGACGTTTGGGAATATGGCGACAATGGCCACTTTAAACAGCACTACAAAGTCCATGAATTGGGTAAGGATCATGATCGCGATCACGATCACGGACGCTAAAATTAATGGGCCGGAAAGCCTTCTCGCCACACGCGTAGATCGCCGCGTTGTCGGAATAAGAGTTCCCTAGTCGAGGAGAACTGAGGCGAGCAGTGGACTAGCGGGTGGGTTAGTTGTGCCCGTCGCCACTGTCGGCATCTCCTGTTGAATGGGAGCTACGGGTGTGGCGTGCCGCTTTCTGGTCAAATCGGGCCAGCAGCAAGGGAATTCGGGCAACAGGAGGGGAAAGTATGTTCCACTTAGTCTGGTATATCCTGATTGGGCTCATCTCGGGAGTGGTCGCGAAACAGGTGATGGACGTGCACATGACGATGTTCTGGACCATCGTGCTCGGCATCATCGGATCGATCCTCGGCGGCGCCGTTACCCACATGTTCTCGCGCCCCCAGAATGATCGATATCATCCCGCCGGCCTCATTTTTTCCTCACTGGGTGCGATCCTGATTCTCTTCGTTTGCCACAAGCTGAAGATTCATTTTCCTCAGGTCAACCCCTTCTAGCTCACCGATGGCTGTCTTTAAGATGACTATCTTTGAAGTAGTTCTGCGCCGACAGGCTCAGCGAGACAATATCTCCTTCAACGCCAACTCAATCCTATCGACCTCTTCGCGGATAACTCGGATCGACTGCTGGTTTTTCGCTGGGTGGGCCAAAGGAGTGATTCCTTCCAGAGCGCCGCGGATTTGATGATTCCGCGCCCAAATGAGCCTAAGCCTGGCGCTCCTCTCCTTGCGATTGCGGTAAACATTACTGACGAACTTAGTGGCCAGCCAGGCAAAAACCAAACCGAAAGCTGCTTCGATCGGAAGACGATCAGTCGCGCCGTCAAACTCTGAAAACAAAAGTCGGTAGACCGCTTCGCCCATGCCCAGCGCCGCAAATAATACAGTCGTCCCGAACAGATAAACGATCAGCCGCTCCATTGGTTGAAAGCGTCGGGAGTCGTCGCTTCCGTCACGTGTACGCACAAAGTTTATCGTCATGCTTCCCTCAATGATTCTGTCACCGTTCCTGCAGCTGACGGCCTGCCTGGAGTAAGCTCAATTTCGGGTTCGGAGACATCTTTGAAAGTTCATCCTCGAAAATGATTTTCAACTTTTGGTCCCAATCGTCGCTCATTCAGAACCCCAAACGGCGATTCACCCGAAATCATACGCGCCTCAAGACGCCAGATGTGTAAAACTTCTTCGTCTGGCCCTCTGACATATTGTTGACGAAAATCACTTTGCGCTCATCGACTTGGTTGTAGTCGGGGGAAGGGCGCGGTGCTAAAGACCCCAAGTGATTGAACCAGCGCCGAGACCGTCTAACGACACTTCTCAGCCGTTAAGGGCGTCAATCATCGCGCCGCTTAACGCCGCGCAGAAGTTGCTCTTCCACGGTGGCTCCCGGCTTACCCGCTCAATCCCGGCGTCCACGGTGGTTCCCGATCCTAGTTGGAAGCTTTTTCCTTGGGGCGCTCGTAGGCCTTCTGCAGATATTTCCGGGCTTCGTCCAAGGCACCGAAGGTGTTGTCGTTGGTTTGAGTTGCCTGGCGGTACTGGCCGACGGCGCGTTCGCGCTGGCCGGTGATATCGAAAATCTTGCCGAGCTGGATGTGGCTCCAGACTTCGGTCCAGCGCGGCTCGCCGTCTCCATCAATCGATGCCCGGTAGGCGTTGGCCGACGACTGGTAGTTCCGCTGATAAAAGAAAATCTCGGCGACTCGGTAGTGGGCAAGGGAACTGTTTTTGTTGAGGTCGAGAGCTTTGTTGAATTCGGCGAGCGCCCCCAAAAGATCTCCCTGTTGTTGAATCGCCTGGCCGCGAAGGATTGCGGAACGCAACTTCACGTCGCTGGAATTGGTCAGCACATGGTGGTCAGGATCGACCGAGATGCGGCGCGGGCGACCGAACGTCTCAATCGTAAATGCCGAATTTGTGCCCTGAACGTCGATGCGCTTGTTCTCGGTTTTTCCGTCGGTATCGATCCGCAGGTCGACGGGCATGCGGAACAGATCGAGATCCTGACTGATTTCGCCGTTCACGCGGAATCCGGCAGACTTTTCTTCCTTGGGCTGTTGGGCGGCGGTGGCAGCGGCGCCGCCGAGCCGGTAGGTGGTGTACTTCACTTTAAACTCGGGTGCACCGGTCGAGTCCAGCCATTGCGAGAAGAACCAGGTCAGCTGGTCGCCGTAATTTTTCTCCGCAACCACCTTGAAGTCGTCCATGCTCGCAGACTTGCCGGCGAACTGCGTGGCAAATTCGCGCATCGTTTTGTTGTATTTGTCCTCGCCCAGCACCCAGCGCAGCATGTGCAGAATCATTGCGCCCTTGTCGGTGGCCAGCGACTGAAACTCGGTGGAAAAAATGTCGAGCTTGCTGGCGCTCGACAGCGGAACCGTGTCATACGCCAGGGCGCCGACCGACATATCCTTCACCGCTTCTTCCAGGCCGGCGGCTCCGGCGGCGTTTTCGACGTACAGCGCCTCCGAATAGCGGGAGAAGCCGTCCGTCAGCCACCAGTCTTCCTTGCTAGCCGGACTTACTGATACGCCCCACCACTGGTGCGCGATGGCATTGGCGAGCAGGCGGTAGTTGGTTTTTTCTGTGATCGATGGCCCCGCCAGTGCGGCGATTTCCGGCGCCCAGGCGTAGGGCAGCGTGTCGCCGGGCAATTCCACCACGTTGAGTTTCTGCGACGGCGGCAGGCCGTAGAGCGTGATGAAGTAGGTGAACTCCTGCACCGCGGTGGTGGTGTAAGCCGGCGCAACGCTCTGATGAGTAGGCTTGAAGAAAACGTGCAGGTCCAGGCCGGCTTCGTCGCTCTTGTACTCCTGAAATACTCCGGCGACGATCGTGCCCGGAAAACTTGGTTTGGTGGAAACGAACGTGAAAGTCTTGGTGGGCAGCACGCTGGCGTTGGGCTTCTTCGACGGCACCGCGTCGCTGACCGACGACTTGCCGCAGCCGATCACGAGCATATGCGCGGGTACGGTCACGCTGATGGTGGAGGTGAAACGGTTCAGGCCGAACCCGCTCACCGGGAACCAGCGGCCCGAGTAAAACAAATAGCTGGTGTCGTCGCCGATGTACGCCAGCTTAAGGCCGGGGACCGGGCTGTTGTCGCCGGATTCGAGCTGGCCTTCGTATTCAAACGTCAGGGTGGTGGAGGCATCTTTGGACAAGCCCGCGGGAAGGGGCACGCGCACGGTGGAATCCTGGGTGACGCGCTCGGCGGAAAGCGACTGGCCCTTTTCGTCCAGAACTTTGGTGACGCGCAGGTCGTTGTGCAGTTCGAAGACGGCGACGGTCATATCCTGCAGGGCAGTGAACTTGACCTTAGCGCGGGCCGTGATCTGGTGGAGATGGGGTTGGAGTTCAGCCTCGATCTGGTAGTCGTCGACGCGCAGCCGCGCCTTGTCCGCCGCCCGCGATGGCATCGCGAGCAGGACAACCAACGCCAGAGTCAGGGAACTCGTAAGGACGCTCAGAGCGCGCCGCGGGTGAATCCACATTCAGGAGAGTCTCCAGGAAATGATAACCCATTTCCTATGATGAAGATTCTGACCTAAAAGATGCTGGGAGCACAAGGTTTAGACGAAGGATGTCAGGATTTTGTCATGGGGAGAGTTTGGCCGTTTCGGAGGCTTTGTCATTCCGAGCGCAGCGAGAAACCTGCTTTCTGCCGGCCCGGCAAAACAGCAGGTTCCTCCTCGCGTTCGCTCGTCGGAATGACAGTAGAATCGGGCTCATGGCCTCAATGTTTTGCGAGCAGCCCCAGAATGATCTCGGCGGCCCGGTCGGCCGGGTGCTGCACCGCCCTGGAATCAGCTACTGGGGCGCGCAAGCGCGCCTTTACTCCGGCGAGGCCCTGCAGCATGCGTTGGCGGGGGGGGCCCTCGGGCAGGATTTCCCTCAGACGGGCGACCACCTTCTCTGCCGTGAAGTCGGCCTGCACGAGTTCCGGGACCACTTCCTCTTCGGCAATGAGGTTGACCATGGCAAATCTTGGAACCTTCACTCGCGGCTTGCCCAGGGCGTAGGTAAGCGGCGAGACGCGGTAGACCATCACGAACGGCGTGTTCATCATGGCCGCCTCGACCGTGGCCGTACCGCTGGCCACGATGCCGGCGCGGGAGTGCCAGAGCGCGGGCAGCGCGTCGGGGACGAGTGTGATTTTCCGTTGGCCGATGAGCTTCGCTAGAAAGCCGCGATCCAAAGTCGGCGCCACCGGGAGCAGGAATTCATACGCCGAGACCAGCAAAGCCGCCGCTTCCAGAATCGTCGGCAAATTCATGCGGACTTCCTTGACGCGGCTGCCGGGCATGAGAGTGATCCACTGCTTCGCGAGGTCGAGGTGAAACTGCGCGGCGTAATCAGCGCGCTCGATCGCGGGGTGAGGCAATTCCGCCAGCGGATGTCCGACAAAAGTCGCGTCCACGCCGCGCTCGCGGTAAAACTTTTCTTCGAACGGGAATATGACCAGCGCCTTGTCGATGTAGTCGCGGATCAGCCGCACGCGTCCCTGCCGCCAAGCCCAGAACTGCGGCGCGACGTAATAGACCGTAGGAATACCACGCTTCTTCATCTGACGTGCGACCCGCCAGTTGAACGCCGGAGAGTCGATCACGATCGCGAGATCCGGTTTGCGCTTATCGGCCTCCGCAATCAAGCGCCGGTAGAGCCCGAGGATCTTGGGCAGATGGCTGAGAATCTCAGTGATGCCGACTACGGCGAGGTCTTTCGCGTCGACGACGGTGTCGCACCCGGCGGCGCGCATGCGGTCTCCGCCGACGCCAAAGAATTCCAGCCGAGTGCTTTGTGTGGGGACAGCCGCCCCCGGCTGTCCGGCGGAGCGCAGCTCCGCGGCCTTTTGTCCGACAGCCCGCCGCAGAGCCTCAATGAGCTGCGCCCCATACATTTCCCCCGAAGCTTCACCGGCTGAGATCAGAATTCGCAAGACAGCATTGTAAAGCCGCGCACCATTATCTTGACCGACGATGAAGGCAGCGAAAAGCACTGTGAAAGTAGAAGATCGGACTCATGCTACTCGGCCGAGAGTCCGAGGCCAAAGTTGTATCCGTGGTAAAATGTGTTCAGATCGAGGGAGAAATGAGATATGCGACGCCCGGTCAAACTCGACTTTAAGCCTTTGTCTCTCGAAGAGACAGCCAAAGCGCTGGGAATTCCGCAGAGGCGGGCGGCGCAAATCATAACCATGTTTGGCGCTTCTCCCGAAGGCTCGCGCAGGCGCCGAAGTACGAAGAGCAGGGCGCGCACGCAGAAGACATTCTCACGTCCGGCGAAGACTGCGCGGTAGTGGATTGCGAAAAAATGGGCCCCTGGTGACGCCCGGTCGCCATGGCAGAAGCGAAAGAATCGGTATTCCTCAACATTCCGTACGATCGGCAGTTCACGCGGACTTATCTTGCTTACATTGTCGCGCTCAGTGCCATGGGCTTTGTGCCGAAGGCGACCCTCGGGATTACAGGCAACCGTCGGCTTGACCGGATTGCCGGACTGATCGAGCGCTGCGAATACTCGATTCACGATCTGTCGCGAGTCCAACTGGACCGCAATGCCCCCCGCACACCACGTTTCAACATGCCATTTGAACTTGGGCTGGCAGTTGCGTGGGCACAGGAGCATCCCAAGCATCGCTGGTTTGTTTTTGAATCGAAGCGCCGACGATTGAACAAGTCTTTGAGCGATCTGGATGGGACTGACGCGTATATTCACGATGGAACGGTGCGCGGTGTGATGCGGGAAGTGTGCAACGCGTTCGTCAGCCCGGGGAGTCAGCCTACTGTCCCGGAAATGATAAAGATGTATGGTGAGCTGCGCGGAAACGCCCCGGAAGTGATGAGGAGAGCAGGAGCGCATTCGTTGTTTGCGGCTCGGGTATTCTCGGATTTGTGTTTGGGAGCGGCTGCGCTGCGCAAGAAGTATCTGGAAGTGTTATAGCCCTCAATCGTCGGCGCTCACGGTTGATTCAGACGCAGACGAGCTCTCCGCCGAGACGATCTCCTGATCCTTATATTGCAGCTGATACAGCTTGAAGTAAATGCCGCGCTGCGCCAGCAGTTCCTGATGTGTACCCATTTCGCGGACCTGGCCTTTGTGCATGACGATGATCTTATCGGCGCGCTGCACCGTCGACAGACGATGCGCGATGATCAGCGAGGTGCGGCCTTCGACCATGCGGGCGAGGGCGTCGCGCACTTTGAATTCGGTTTCGGTGTCGACGCTGGAGGTGGCTTCGTCGAGAATCAAAATTCTCGGCTCGTGGGCCAGCGCGCGGGCGAAGGAGATGAGTTGCTTCTGTCCGGTCGAGAGAGTCGATCCGCGCTCGCGGACTTCTTCGTTGAATCCCTTAGGCAGGGCGCGGACGAAGTCGCCGAGATTCACATCTTCGGCGGCCTTGGCGACGTGCGCGTCCTGGATGCGGCCGGTGCCGAGGCGAATGTTGCCGCCGATTGTGCCGGTGAACAGGAACGGGTCTTGCAGCACAACGCCGAAGCGGGCGCGCAGGTCGGCGAGGTCCATCTCCTTCACGTCGACGCCGTCGATGCGGACCGCGCCGCGTTGCACGTCGTAGAAGCGCAGCAGCAGGGAGATCAGCGTCGTTTTGCCCGCGCCGGTGTGGCCAACGATGGCGACCGTTTCTCCGGGGTCGATGGCCAAGGTTACATCGCGGAGAACCCAGTCGGGAGCGGTGCCGTCTTCCGGCAAAGATCCCGCCTCGCTTTGCTCGGCGGGACGGACGAATGCGTCCGTCCCTACACCAGCATCGTCTGGCATGTCCCGATATGCGAACCAGACGTGGTCGAACTCGATTCTGCCGGGGCCTTCCGGTTTCTTCGTTACGGCGGGAGATGCAATATCGACCGGCGTATCCACCAGTTTGAAAATCCGTTCGCTAGCCGCCATCGCGGACTGCAATGTGTTGTACTTCTCGCTGAAGTCCATGATGGGGCGGAAAAAGCGTTGCGCGTATGCCGTAAACGCGATGACCACGCCGAGCGAGGCCGGTGTCGCGACCTTGTGAAACGAAATCAGAGCATGGCGGCTGAACTCAACCGACACGCTCGTGGCGACAATGCCGCTCATCACATCCTTTCCGCCGAACCAGATCACGCAGGCAATCGCGATCGCGGAAAAGAAATCGACCACCGGATAGTAGAGCGCGTAGGCAAGGATCGCGTCTTTGTAGGCGTCCATGTGGCTGCGGTTGATTTCGGAGAAGCGGTTGTAGGCCTTGCGCTCGCGGTTGAAAAGCTGCAGCACGACCATGCCGCTGACGTGCTCCTGCAGATAAGAATTGATGCGGGCGATGGCGGTGCGAATGCGCCGGTAGGAATCGCGCACCTTGTCGCGAAAAAACTTAGTTGCCACCACAATGAACGGAAGCACCGCGAAGGTGATCAGCGCCAGCTTCCAGTTCATGCACAGCATGATGCCCAGAATTCCCAGCAGCACGAACAGATCTTCGAAGATCGCGTCGAGGCCGGAGGTGAACATTTCGTTCAGGGCGTCGACGTCGGTAGTGACGCGCGTGACCAAACGCCCGACGGGGTTGCGGTCATAAAACGCTACGTGCATGCGCTGCAGGTGGCGAAAAATCTGGCTGCGCAGGTCGAACATGATTTTCTGTCCCACCCATTGCACGTAGTAGGTCTTCAGGAAATCGAACACGAAGCCGACGATCAGCAGGCCGAAATAGATAAAAGAAATCTGCGCAATCCCGGTCAGCGGGCTCGAGCTGAGCCAGCTCCATAGTCCCGTGGCCGACGCCTTCACTGGCGCGAGATAGCGGTCGACCGCGACCTTCACCAGGTAAGGCCCCAGCACGTCGCAGAACGATTTGAGAATGATCGAGGCGATGGCGATCGCGACCTGCCAGCGGTACGGATGCAGATAGGTGAGCAGCCGCCGCATCAGCCGGCTGTCATAGGCTTTGCCTAAAATTTCTTCTTCGTGGGCCATCGTTTCCCGGTCTACATCTCTCGAAAACAGCGGGGAAGTCGCGTCAGAACGCCTCTAATAGCCTACCTCAAATAGATGGCCGAGGCCCCGCCCGGGATGGAAAAGGTTTGAGTGTGGCGCGGACGCCCTCGTCCGCGAAAGGATGGGATAATCACAACAGTGGCCCTGGGAATCTACATATCCGTGCCGTTCTGCAAGACGAAGTGCAGCTACTGCAATTTCGCGTCCGACGTGTTCTCGAAAGTCGTCTTTGAGCGCTACGTGGATCGTGTGTGCGCCGACATTACGGATACTCCACGAACCGCGAGTGAGATGGGCGGGCGGATCGAGCACGACGTGGAATCGATCTATCTCGGCGGCGGGACGCCCACGGTGCTCGATCCCCGCCAACTCCAACGGGTGTTTGATGCGGTCCGGGCGCAGTTTTCCCTGCAGCCTGACACCGAAGTGACGGTCGAGTGCGCACCCGGGACGCTTGGCCCCGAAGTGTTGGAAGGCTTGCTGCGCTGCGGCGTGAATCGCGTTAGCCTGGGCGTGCAATCGTTCGTTGACGCCGAGGCGGCGGCGGTGGGGCGGCTGCACAAGCGATCGACCGTGCTGGATGACATCGCCCGCCTGCGCGCGGCAGGCATTACAAATATCAATCTCGATCTGATCGCAGGACTGCCGCACCAGACCGCGGAAACCTGGCAGCAGTCGCTCGATGACGCGCTCGCCACTGGAGTCGCGCACGTTAGCGTCTACATGTTGGAAGTCGACGAAGACTCGCGTCTGGGCCGCGAGGTGATCGCGGGCGGAACCCGGTATCACGCGCACTTTGTGCCGGACGAAGACGCCTCGGCGGATTTCTATCTCGCGGCCTGCGCGCAGTTGGAAGCCGCCGGCATCCCGCAATATGAAATCTCCAATTTCGCGCGGGCCGGTTCGGAGTCGCGGCACAATCTGAAGTATTGGACGCGGCAGCCATATCTCGGTTTCGGCGTTGACGCGCATTCCATGCTAGTAGCGCATCGGGAAGAGCACGAGTTCACTCGTGCCGCCAAGCCGCAGGCAAAGGAACCGGGCTTTAGCCCCTGCGGACCAGAAGCAGTGCGTTTCGCCACTGCCGATTCGCTGGAAAAATATGTTGCTGGCTCGCTCCTGCAATGCACCTTGGTCTCGCGTTCAAATGCATTGGAGGAGAATTTCTTTCTCGGTTTGCGTTTGAATCGCGGCGTAGATCTGCGAGAGGTTGCCGCGAGCTTTGGTTCACAAGCGCTTGCCGAGCTGCGGCCCCCAATTGCGGAACTGGTCGCGGATGAACTCCTGGAAGAGCGCGGCGATATTATTCGGCTCACGCCGCGCGGAAGATTGCTCTCGAACGAAGTCTTTGAGAGATTTCTTGCTCCACTTCCCACTGTCGAGTAAGAACTAGTGCTGCCAAAGGACGTGTAGCCGCGGACGCATTCGTCTGCTGCGCGATGCGAAGCGAGCGGTCCCAAACGAATGCGTTCGGGCCTACGCGATCCGACTCTGCAAGCAATCCTCCAAACCATCCGGTCGGTTGGCGAGCGCATGCGAAAACGCGGAGTCGCCAGTGTTCATGCTGGGTTCCGCATCTTCTGGAGTGCGGTTCCGAGGTAACTTTATCGCACTCCAACGCTGTGTTCTAATCAAAAGTCAGGTCGTTCAAACAATCACGACCTAGGGCCGCACCGCGCCGGAGGAACCTTGGATTTCCAACTGAACGAAGAGCAGTTGCACCTGAAGAAAACTGTCCGCGAGTTTGCCGAGCGCGAGATCAAGCCCCACGTCATGAAATGGGACGAAGCCGGCGAATTTCCGCTCGCCACCATCAAGGAACTGGGCACGCTCGGCATGCTGGGCATGATTTTTCCTCCCGAGTACGGCGGCGCGGGCATGGGCTACGTGGAGTACGTCACCGCGATCGAGGAACTCTCGCGGGTCGACGGATCGGTCGGTATCATCGTGGCGGCACATACGTCGTTGTGTTCGAACCACATTTTTCTTGCAGGCAATGAAGCGCAGAAAAAAAAATACGTCAGTAAGCTGGCGACTGGAGAATTCATCGGCGCATGGGGACTGACCGAGCCGTCGTCGGGTTCGGACGCGGGCAGCGCCCGCATGACTGCGGTGCGGCGCGGAAGCAACTGGGTGCTGAATGGCACCAAGACTTTTTGCACCAACGGGCACTATGCGGACGTGATCGTTGTGTTGGCCGTGACCGATCGCGCGGCGCACACACACGGAATTTCCGCGTTCGTGGTCGAAAAAGACACGAAGGGGTTTCGTCCCGGCAAGAAAGAAAACAAGCTCGGACTGCGGGCCAGCGACACGGCAGAATTGATCTTCGAAGACTGCGTAATTCCGGCGGAGAACCTGCTGGGCGGCGAGGGCCAGGGATTTCCAGACGCCATGCGCGTGCTCGACGGCGGACGCATCTCGATTGCGGCTCTATCGCTCGGAATGGCTGAAGGCGCCTACGACGCCGCTTTGAAATATTCGAAGCAACGCAAACAGTTCGGCAAGGCGATCAGCGATTTTCAGGCGATCCAGTGGAAGCTGGCCGACATGGCCACCGAGATCGACGCCGCCATGCTGCTCACCATGCGCGCCGCGTCCATGAAAGACGCCGGCATGAAGACCACGCAGGAATCGTCCATGGCGAAGCTGTACGCCAGTGAAGTTGCCGTGAAATGCGCCAACGAGGGCGTGCAGATTCACGGCGGCTACGGATTCATCAAAGATTATCCTGCCGAGAAGTTTTACCGCGACGTGAAGCTGTGCACCATCGGCGAAGGGACGAGCGAGATTCAGCGGCTGGTGATCGCGCGGCAGTTGCTGAAGGACTAGGGCGAGGTCACAAACCTAAGCCTTGGCCGGGCAGCCCATGGCGATCCGCACTGCATCTGCAATCTGACAGACTCGTGTGTTGCTCAGGGTGCGTAGCGGAAACTTCGGTTCGATCAGAAATTCCTTTTTCACGACAGTCAGATCTTCGCAGCGGATGCTGGAAGCATGAAGTCCAGTTTCACCCGGCGAAAGTTTGATGTGGGTTTCGAAATCCCTCTCGACAGAGCCGGTCAAGGGTGCGACCAGCACGGTGCTCGCGCCAGGATGCCGGTTCCGGGCGTCCAGCGAAACAACGATCACCGGCCTTGCCGCTTTATCCGGCGGATCGGTGGGTAGTTTGACGTACCAGATTTCTCCACGCAGAGGCGTCCGCTTCATGGGCTAGTCCTCGCTGGGAAATTGGGTTGCCGCGAAGTTACCCCATGCGCGATCTTCGGCTACTTCCTCGGTGCTGAGAGAATCGTAGTAGCGGGTGACCGAAGCCGAGATGCGTTTCATCTCTTCGGCTTCTCGCCGCTGGCGGATCAGATCCTCCAGGACTGAGGAAATGGACTTACCTCTCCCTGCTTTCCGCAGCGATTCCAGGTACTTCACCGATTCCCGAGACAGCGAGAATGTTTTTCTTGCCTTACCAACTCCTGAGGATGCGGCCATAAGCGTCCCTTCTGAAGGATATAGTTTATCATACGAAGGTATGACAATGGTTATGAGCAGTGTATGATAAGTTTGCGGCGCCAGATTAATATAAGAAACGTGGTTATGATTTCACCCGAATTCTGATGCTCATCATTCACGGCGCCTACCATTTCTGGCCGAGGCGGGTTGCGTTTCGCGATGACTACTGCCTTCGGTGCCGGGCGCCGCGCCGGGCGATTGCTCTGCGCACCTTTGATGTAGGGCACATTTTCTGGATCCCGATTTTGCCCGTGGGCTATTGGCGGCATTGGCAATGCACCGTGTGCGGCCGGAATCCTCACGTAAGCCCGAAGACGCGCCGCCCGTTCC
>Ga0210400_10002025_pt1 | contig 19349 bp, 11 predicted proteins | sample IncBWH26MmetaG_FD_155456 | JGI IMG/M metagenome (GOLD analysis project Ga0210400, IMG submission 155456) | Forest soil microbial communities from Barre Woods Harvard Forest LTER site, Petersham, Massachusetts, United States - Inc-BW-H-26-M | ecosystem: Environmental > Terrestrial > Soil >...
GCGCATATCGCAGCGGCCAGCCCATTGCCACATCCACGGAACCGTACCGCACGAAAACAGCGCCGTCGTTCCCCCCGCCCGTCACTCCATATTGCACCGGGATCGAATGCTCGTGCGCCATTGCCACCACGCGGCCCACATATTCACGTGGCACTGTGTTTGAGTTATCCACGGCTCGCACCACGAATCCGTCCCCGATCTTCGCGTCGGCAAAGCGCTTCAGTTCCAGCGGCGAATCGGAACTGACAAACGTATCGATCGCGAACACGAAATCAGGTGAACGCCCTTCCTTGGCCGCCTGCTCCGCAAATGCCGCCGCGCCCTCCAGTCCGAGCTCCTCGCGTGTCGACCACACAAATGTCACGTCCCGCCCCGACAAGTCGGGGCCAATCGCATTCGCCGCCGCAATCAAAGCGGCGCAACCCACACGGTCGTCAAAGCTGCGTCCATTCGCGCGCGTCCCCAGCAATTCTCGATACTCCTTCGGGATCGTAATGAAATCGCCGATGGCAATTCCAAGCTCATCCGTCTCTTTTTTCGATTGCGTCCCCACGTAGACGTGCGCGGGTTCGTCGATGGATCTCATGCTCAATGGCCATTCAAACCCCGGTTTTTCCCATCCACTGGGCAGTTCCAGCACGCCGCCGGTCCTGCTTCCATCTTTTTTGTGAATCAGAACCGCGTGCCCCAGGAAATATTGCGCGTATCCGCCGCCCAGTGAATCCACCTGCAGGCGCCCGTCCTCTTCAATTTTCTTCACTTCATACCCGATCTCATCCATGTGTGCCACGATGGCGATCCGCGGCGTTTTCGCATCCCTCGTCCCATCCCCCAAACGCAATACCAGATTCCCGCCCGCATCCAATGTCACCTTGCTGCGGAGCCGCGGGTCCAGTCGGTTCAGCACCACCTGCCGCACGGCCTCTTCATGCCGGCTCGCTCCGTACGCCTCCACAAGCTCCTGTAACGCGTCTCGCCCTGACCTGAGGCCACTGCCTCCCATGCCTCCCGCGCCGCCTGTTGGTCGCTGGAGTTCCAGGTACGCTTCCAACAATCGTTGTACCTTGCCCGCGTCTTGCCACGATGTGTACTCCGCCGGGGTTACCGGCCAAAGTGTCGGCGCACCCAAGTCCACAAAGCGCGCTGGAATCTCCGCACCCTTCGTATAACTCGAAATCCGCGGAGCAGCCGCGGCCACGTTCACATTCTTGATGTGCTCCTTTTCCGCAACCGCCTGCAGCTCCTTCACAAACGTCTGCCCAGCTTCCGTCGCACTCGATGGCGAACCAAGCACAGCACCCGCTCCCGGCTTTGGCGCCTCAGGCACCAGCTTGCCGTCGGCCGACTGTTCCGGCCGCACTCTTCCCAAATAAATCAACTCGTTGGGCTGCATCTCCGTCAAGATCCGGTTCAATCCGCGTCCGCCGGTGTATTGCTGCACCACAAAAGCGATGGTCGTCGTTCCTTTCGCCTTGGACGTCTTCATCTCGTGAATCAACGCCGTCAGCACCCCGATGTCCACGTGATTCAGCGCGCCCAATCCCGCCACTCCGTCCTTTCCAATCGTCATCCAGTTCGCTTGCGGCACAATCGGGTCCAGCACATCCACTCCGGCCGCGCGCACCTCTTCCGCGCTCTTCGCGCCCAGGTCCACATACATTTCGTCCGGATGATTCATCTTGGGGCCGTTCACGCGCCCGGGCTGTAGGTGCACGGAAAGCCCCGCAAACACGCCATTCACTTTTTTCCCAGTTCGCGTCAGCACCCAAACCGGCTGCGCAAAATTCAGCGCGTCGAAGACTCCATTCGGCGCCGCTTGCGGCAGCCGTTGCACGCGCAAATATCCATCACTAGTAATTGAGCTGACGACATAACCGGGTTGATCGATCCCGGTCGCGATCAGCCGGTGCGGCTCGCCACTCCCGAACTCCACCCAAACATTTCCCACGTTGTCCGTCTTCGGTGAAAACTCTTTCAATTCGCGAACAAGCTCTTTCGAAAGCTCCTGCTCGTATCCGGAAATCGCCGGCGTATCCAAAGGAATTCCAGGATTATTGGCGAATTGTGCGGGTGAAATTCTGGCAACCACGGCAAGAATTAGCGCAGCGAGCACTATCCGGGGGAACCCGTTCATATTTGGCCCTTTCAGTTTGGAATCGCGAGGAAAAATAGTAACGGATGGAGTGGCCTATCGGCAAAGCGTTTCGATCAGCAATTCCTTTTTACGTTCCGCAAGATTGCTTAGCGGCTCGAGCGAAGCGACGTACCCGCCGAGCGCGGCCGCGGTCAAGCCGGCGAATACCACTGGCGGCAACCAGGCATTCCCAACCCACCGCCCCGCCAGCAGAACTATCGTTGCGATTCCTCCAATCAGAATCTGCGCGCCAAACGCAGTCCACACCGCCACGCCGGAATTCCGCTGCCCTTTCATTTTTCCTATTTCCATTTTCTTGGGGAAACTCAGCGCGGACCAGTTCGCAATCGTCAACTGCCCCACCACCGCAAACGCGGCCGCGGCAATCGTAGAAACAAATAACGGCAAGCCCGGGAATCCGATCCGCCAGACGAGAATTCCGAGGGAAATCGTCAGCTCAATCGCCACCACGCATACAAGAAACAGGTTCTTCCCCACCAGAATGTCACGCATGGGTACCGGGGCCATGAAGTACGACTGAATCCCCTGACCTTCGAAAGCGAACGAGTTGTACGCCGGCGATAGCAGAATCAAAATCAGGTAAGCCATCGCCAACGGGAAAAAAGTCTGTGGGGCCAGCCCGTGGTCGTTGAGCTGCGAATGTGTACCGGCAAACTGCATCGAAAAAAACATCACCATCACGGGCGGCAGGATCAACGCGATGAACGAAAACCCGTTCCGCGTCAGGTAATGAAATTCCTTGCGCATCACCCCGGCAACAGGTGGTGAGAGAAATCCCGGCACTCCCGATGAACTTGTCTGCCGGTGCGTCCCGCGCTTGGCCGCCGAAGGCGCCGCGGTCTCGCTCTGTTCCTCGCCCAGATACTGCGCATGGTATCGCAGCCACAGCAGGCTGCTCGTCGCTCCCAGCCAAACCAGTAAACCCGCAACCGTCACCAACAGCGCATGTGAATCTCCGTCACTTGCCGCAGCAATCGCATTTCCTGTCAGCGAACCCGGCAACCACGAAACATATGGCGCCAGATGCTCGAATCCCGAGCGTGTCCCGCGATTGCCCCAGCGCTGCAACGCCGGGTTTAGAAAATTCATCGAAACCATCGACAGCACGAACAATCCCACCAGCACTTCCCGCGCCCGCCGCTTCGCAAGGATCTTCTCCAGCCAGGAGCCGACCAACCTCTCCAAAGTGACGTTCACCAAAATAAACAACGCGCTCGCGATTGCCATCACAGGCAGCAGTTGCACTCGCCCAACCGCCGTCGCTACCAGCATCGAAACAATCCAGCAGATCGACGACACCGCCGCAAAATCCGCGAAGCCATATCCCAAACCCAGGATATAAAACGCGCGCAGGCTTAAAGGAAAGCGCAGCAGGCTCCGGAACTCGAAATTCACTCCAAATCCCGCGACAAGAATCGGAATCACTTGCCACCACAAAAAAATCGCCCAATACAGAACTGGCATCCACCCGGCCCGCTCCGTGGTCAAAAAAAAATACGCTCCGGTGTAAAACGCCACGCACAAGCCGATCACCACCATCGCGCTCCAGCCCGCCGCCACGATCATGCCGATCATGTCCCAGCGGTTGTTCTTGCGTTGCAGGCTGTTCTTCAGCAGGTTCCACCGCAGCTCCGCAATCAGCTTCAGTTGTTCCCGCACGCTTGGTATCTGGATCACGTCAGCCAAGTCAACTCCTCAAGCCGCGCGTGCTCGCCGCCGCTTTGCCCCACAATCGAAAGGAAAATCTGTTCAAGCGTTTTCTTTTCACCTTCCGCGCCTGGAACTCCCGCGCGCAGCTCGTCCAGCGAACCCTGCGCGACCAGTCGTCCCTGATGAATGATCGCCACGTGGCTGCACAACCGCTCCACAATTTCCAAAACGTGCGACGTCAAGAAAATCGTCGCGCCCCGCTCGGTCATTCGCCCCAGCAGCGCTTTCAGCGCCCCGGCCGCAAGCGCGTCTACCCCCTCAAACGGTTCGTCCAGGAAAAGAATCCGGGGTCCGTGAATTACCGCCGCTGCCAGCGCCAGTTTTTTCTGCATCCCGTGCGAATAATCGGCGATCAGCGTTTTTTCGCGATCCGCCAGTTGCATGAACTCCAGCAATTCGGTCGTTCGTTTTGCGGTCGTTGCGCTATCGAGTCCGTACATCCGCCCCACAAAGTACAGGTATTCGCTGCCGGTAAGCCGCTCAAACAATCCCATGCCTTCGGGAACCACCCCGATCTGGCGCTTCACGTCGATCGGATTTCGTTGGAAATCCAGACCCAACAGCTCCATCCGCCCGGAGGTTGGCGCCAACAAACCGGTCAACATTTTAATAGTCGTGGATTTTCCCGCGCCATTTGGCCCCAGGAATCCGAAAAACTGCCCCGCATTCACGCGCAAATCCACGCGGTCCACCGCGGTCAGCGCTCCGAATCGCCGCGTCAGTTGCTCCGTGCGGATGGCAATTTCATTCATGTCCCAGCCTTTTGCCCACACCCTTGCGGGCAAACTCCACCATGAGCTTCTACGTATGTTCGCGCCGCAAATTTCAACCGCTCCGCCGCGATGTCCTGTTTAAGATTGTTTACTGGCTACTGGCGCGGCATTGGGAGGCACGGGGTCCTTGCCGGGCAAGACCGCCAGAACCGCCGGCAGTTCTACCCGAAATACCGCGCCGCCCTTCTGGCCGTTGTAACAAAGTATCTTTCCGCCGTGCTCCTGCACGATCCCATAGCAGATGCTCAGCCCCAGCCCCGTCCCTTTTCCCACTGGTTTCGTGGTGTAAAACGGGTCGAACACCCGATGCGGTTCCTTGATGCCCGGACCATTATCCGAAAAAAGAATCACCACGCTCCCACGGTCACGCAGCGTTTTGATCGTCAGCAGGCCGTCGGTTTTGTTCCCCATCGCATCCAGCCCGTTGTTCACAATGTTGAAGAAAACCTGCATCAACTGGTTGTGGTCGCCGCGCACACCAGGCAGCACGGATTCCAGCTGCGTTTCAATTCGCGGGCCGCCGCTGTGTAAATCCAGTGCGCGGAGCTGCACCGCGTTCGATATTACGGAATTGATGTCCAGCAACGTCCGTTCGGGCGGCACCTGCCGCGCGAAGCTGAGCAGATTCTGCACCAGGTTGCGCGTGCGCCGCGCCTGCTCCCGGATCTTCCCCGCGGTTGTTCGCGCGCGATCGGATAAAGCCGGGTCGTCGGCCAGCAAATCGGAATATCCAAGTATTGCTGTCAACGGATTATTGATTTCATGCGCCGCTCCGGCCGCCAGCTGGCCCAGCGAAATCAGTTTTTCGGATTGCACCAGTTGTGCCTGCAGCCGTTGCAGATTTTCGATCGAAGATTCGGACTTGGCCAGCAGTAGCGCGCGGTCGTTTTCGGCGAGGTGCGTGCGCAGGAATACCAGCAGCACCAGCGGTACCGCCGCAACCAGCGTCACCGTCAAACGAAAATCCCGGATCGCCTGCGTGTCGCGTTCCAGATGCATCGCATACAACGCGAACAGGGGTAGCGACAGCACCGCCCCCATCGCCAGCCGCGTGGCCCACGCGTTCCCCGGTGCCGAGTTTTCCGTTCCCCCGGCGACGCTTCCGTCCGATGGCAAATCCAGTTGCGCCCTGCGTTCAAAAGCAACAAACCCACCTAGCCCGTAAAGAATAAACACGCTCAGCAACGGCAGGTCATAGAGGCTACCGGTGTAATAATCGTGCCGGGAAATCGCCACATTGCTGGTCAATGAACTGAGCATGTACAACGCCGAGGCGATAAAAAGATACGCGTACACGGTTCTCCACGCATTTCGCGTTCGCAGCCAGAAGATCCCGAATCCCGCGATCACCACTAATTGCTGCAGCGTATTCAGCACGTTGTACGCGTAGTTGTAAACCGGTCCCGAATAGCTGACATACATCCACGGCAGCACAAAAAACGCGTAAACAAACGTCCACCACGTCAGCAACAGCGCGAAATCCAGGTATCCCAGCCCCATGCGAAGTTCTTCGCGCTTCAGATGGGGGCGCAGCGCAAGCGCGGCAATCAACGGAATGCCGCGCAGGAAAAAAATAATGTCGCCTGCGAATGGGTCGGGAACTTCCCGGTGCAGGTATACTTCATAGTACGTCCACTCGAACTGCCCCATCATCCACATCGAGCAGCTCAGCGCCAGCAGCATCCAGAAAATATTCCGCCGCCAGTGTGGCGTCCCCGCATTGATCAGCAGCCCGGCGTTCGCGATCAGTGGCACGAAGCACTGTACAATGTCGCCGAACGCGCTCAGCGATGCGCCAGGCTTCAAATACAAAGAGACCCCGGCGTACACACCGAGGAAGACGGCCCAAGCCGCCACCAGCCGGGCAATTCTGCTCGCATCGGACATGGTTTTGCTGACTCTCTATTTTACGGGCGAAAGCGAGGGCAGGGAGGAAGGGCCTCGCCGTGTCATAGCGTAATGATTACCCAAGCAGTGCCCGAAAACTCGGCGCATCCAATCGGCGCATCTGGCGGAGGAGGAGGGATTCGAACCCCCGAGGCCCTTTCGAGCCTAACGGTTTTCAAGACCGCCGGTTTCAACCGCTCACCCACTCCTCCGTTTTTGATTTTAGCGTATTTCACGAGTTAGCGGACATCTTGCTGCGCTACCAGGTTGGACCGCTGCATTGTGGTGCAGCGTGTAGCAGCGCCAGCCAGTTTTCCCACGGCAACCACCTTTGAAGTGAGATTCGTTTGCGTGTAGAGCATCGTAACAGTCACCGTCGAGTGCCCCAACAGTTCCTTTACCGTCATGATGTCTGCTCCTCGCTCGAGAAGGCGTGAGGCAAACTTGAAGAGAAATTGATAAACGCGATACTTTTCGTCGAACAACCGCAGAGCGGACTCGAGTCGCTTCGTCAGCGCATCGATTTCGGGCGCGTCCCTGTACTCGTAGTCCACACCTCCGAGTTCCAGAACAATGCCGGCGTCCCCGGACTTCGTCAGAAAGACCTTCGGCCCGATAAAACCGAAAAGATTGATCATCGTGTTGAGCGACCCGGTTTCCTCGTAGTTCTTGAAAACGCGCTTGAGGTTCAACACGGCGCACCTCGGACGACGGAAATTGGAGTCAACTTTGCGGGATCGTATTGCCGCTTGATATTTGCGGTGTGGAAGAGCAGTCGGAGAATCTGTGGGTCGGTCGCGGTTGCCCACCGCGCGACAAAGTACAAGAGGAGAAACATGAGAACGCCTCCCGCGAGACTTCGGAGCAGGTTGAAGGTGGCCGCTCCAAGTCACATGGCGAAGAAGAACAGTTTCCGCTCTGCGCCGAGGACGGTGACGGGCCGCGAGAGTGACCGCTGAACTTGATTGATTCGCCGAAGCTTGGACATGGCCGTTCTCCGAAAGTCCGTCTCACGGAAAGAGCAAAGCCAGGAAGTTGACGGCGGCGATGGCCGTGCCTACGCCGAAGAGCACACCAGCGAGAACACGTTCCGAGCCGCCTTCGCCGAACGTTTTGTTCCAACAGGGGACTCCCCGAGTGCGGATTAGAATTTACAGAAGTGCCTCCAAATGTGGTCCGCCGCACTGAAAACGGCCTCTGCGGGTGTCATCTTTCCACAGGTAGCTCCCTTCTAAAAGAAACTCATGATTGCAATGAACGCGCGCACTATCAGCATCCTGATTGTGGTGGACGCGCAGGATATGCGCGACTCCATGGGGGCGCTCTTGCAGCGCGACGGCTATTGGGTGAAGTCGGCGCGGGACGAAGCAGAAGCGGTGGAGAGGATTCACCTGAGCTCACCTGATTTGATTTTGATTTCTCCCTCCGGAACGACGGAACACATCGTGAGCACGGCGCGAAGGATTCGCCAGCAGGGCGGCTTGACGGAGAATACGCCAATCGTGATTTTCTCGGTCACAAATTTCCCTGAGGGCCTGGAAGACGAAATCGGCGGCAACATTTTCGTCACTGCGCCGGACAACTTCGATCAACTTAGAGCGCTGTTGGTCCGGGTCTTGGCCAAACCTTGACGAACCTCCACCGGTTGCGGCATCGGCCGCACGTGCTCACTTCGCACATTTCGATAGCACTCGCAAACATAGTTCTCCAGGCCCTGCCGGTCCACAATCCGCAAACGGCCTCGCGTGTAATGGATCAGGCCGGCGTCCTGAAGATGTCCGGCGGCGACGGTAACGGTTTCCCGCCGTCCACCCAGCATGTTGGCGATGAATTCCTGGGTCATGACGAACTCATTGGAGGAAGCGCGGTCATGCAGCAGCAAGAGCCAGCGGCATAGACGCTTCTCGAGCGTGTGCCTACGGTTGCACGCAGCCGTGTTGGAAATCTGCGAGATGAGGGCATCGGTGTATTTCAGCAAGACCCGCTGGAAGGCCTCGCAGCGCATGAACTGTCCCCTCAGGATTTGCGCGTTCATGCGTTGCGCTTCGCCGGCGATTCCCACGATCGCGCGGTTGGTAGCGGTGTGACCCCCCAGGAAGAGCGACGTCCCCAGAACGCCCTCGTTGCCGGTCAATGCCACTTCCGCGGTGGCGCCATCCTCCATCTCGCAAATCAATGAGACCACACACGTGATTGGGAAATAAGCAAAGCGGCACTCGGCATCACCCCCAAGGATGGTGCCGGAATCCAACTTCACTGTCTGAAGATGCGGAGCGAGTTTCGCATAATCTTCGGGCACAAGACTCGACAACAATAGATTCGTGGGCCGTTTGAGCGTGAGAACGTTGGGGGACATAAAGCTCCGTCAACTGCCGGTGCGTTCCCTTTTGCTCTTCAGTGGGCTTCAAGTCTGTGCGGTACCGTACAGACAACTCTCATCTAGCGTGGCATTCTCGACCGCACCTTGGGCAGTATGCAGGCCGTTTAGTGCACAGATTGTCTATCAAAGAGGGGTGCACGTCGAGCTTTTAATTCGGGCGGATGGGTCAGGAGCTTGTATGGCCGTGATGGAAACCGAATACGACAATCTTCGAGACAACTTGTCCTCCAACTTTGCGCATTTGAGCGACGCCCAGCTGGAAGCCCTCCTCGCGCGGAACGGTATGGATGCCGAGGCGATGGAGGGTTTTTTCGATTCACTGAAGAGCTTCGCATCCACTGCGGGTCAGGCCGTCCTGAGTGCAGCGCCGTCCATCCTCCCAATCGCAGGAACAGTTGTGGGTACCGCCTTTGGCGGGCCCGTTGGGGCACAGTTGGGCGGCGCGCTTGGTTCGTTGGCCGGCAAAGCGGTGGGCTCCGCGACCGGACAGCCGGCGGCTGCGGGTGGCGGTGGCGGGGGAATAGGTGGAATCCTTAGTGGTGTCGCCGGAAGTCTTCTCGGAGGCGCTGGAGGCGGCGGGGGCTCGGCCGCAAGTCAGTTACTTCAGACCATCACCAAACCAGAGACGATGCAAGCGCTGGGCTCGATGGCCATGGGCGCTCTGGGAAAGCCCAATGTTCAGGTGGGAGGCGCCTCTGTTCCCGTGGGCGCATTCGGCACACTCTTGAAGGCGCTGATCGGGCAAGCGGAGCTGGAGTACTCCGAAGCACTATCGGCTGCGGAAGGCGATGGCACTCCATCGTACATGAAAGATTTTTCCGGGCAGCCCGTGGCCGATCCGGCGGTCCCGCTGAATCGCGCTGCTGCTCTGTATCAGTTGTTGCAAGCAGCTCCACCGCGGCCGAGCGAACTGGATGCCGCGGAAGCCGATGCCGCCGAAGCAGACGCGGCGGAGCTTGATATGGAAGCGATGCAGGCGGAGTACGACGAAATGGAACTCGCGGAAATCTACGAGTCCGAGGAAGCGTAGGGCCAAATGATGAACCAGCTTCTGATGCAAATGCTTGCGGCGCGTGGCGGCGCGGCGAATCCCATGGTGGTGGATCTGCTCACGCGGATGAACTCCACGGGCCCGGGGGGCTGCCCAAACGTGGAGGAGCTCCTGGCACAACAAGCCGCGACAAACCCGATGGCAGCGATGCTTGCCAAGCAATTCGCGGCGCAAAAGGCGGCTCGCGCTGCCATTGATGAATCGCGCGTGATTGATATGGAAGCGACGCCAACGACAGCGGAAGTGGAAGAAGCTGCGGCGGCCGCGGCCATGGATGCGCGATCCAGAGAACTCGACGAACTGCGGGAAAAGACGAGCGCGCTGCTGACGGAACTCGAACTGCTTCGTCATCGCAACGACTCGCTCGCTGCCGCCGTGGGCGCCTGCTGCCTGTGTTGGGGGCAAAGCATCGACTGCCGGAGTTGCCGCGGCCGAGGCGGGCCGGGATTCTGCATCCCGGACGAGTCCCTATTTGAAGAGTTTGTGCTACCGGCGGTTCGGACGCTGCGGGCACAAAAGGCGAAGAACCCGGTATTTTCGCAGCAAGTGCAAGCCCGGACAGCGAATGCGTGATCGAGTTTGTAAGGCCAAAATCTTGAAAGAAGAGGGGAAGAACCATGGCTGACTTTGAACTGGATCTATCAGAACTCGACTCGGAAGCCGATCTTTCGGAAAGGGCGCCAAAGAGACCATCGAGTCAGTCTTCATTCAAGCCGCGCCCGGCTGCCGGGACACCAAGCGGCGTGACGCAGGCACAGCTCGAGGCTGCGCTGTCGCGCGTCGACGGTAAAATTAAGACCGTCGCGGACGGCGTTTCCACGTTGAGTTCACGGATTGGTTCGCTAACCAACGCGACCAAAAAAGAGATCGATGAGCGCAAGAAGACCGTCGACACCACGGGCAAGGACCTGAATTCGAAGCTTATGCTGCTGGCGATTTTGCCGGCCCTGACACAGCCTACCTACACGCTTCCTCAGGTGCAGGTCCCCATCGGCGCGCTTGGAGGCGGTGTTCCGGCTGCGCCAATAAACTTGCAATACGCACCCACTACCGGGTCACCTTCGGGGACGTTTGATGCTTCCGCCGACACCAACACGCTGAATCTCTTGCTTCCGCTTCTAGCGGTTGCAGGCTCAGGATTCGGGTTTGGCACGGACGGCAGCAGCATGGGAGGCTTCGACAACAACTCAATGATGATGCTGGCGCTCGTGCTGGCGTTGGGCGTTAAGGGCCACTAACTCGGCGGAAGGACAAACGAAATGCCTATTAATACGAGTACGTTCGTGTTGTCGGCCATTGCGGAGAACGCGGCAGGAGTCCCGCGACAGAAAGCCCTGCCAATTGCGTTGTTCGCTTCGACCCTTCGCCCCATGACAGGACTCTTGTTCGCGCTGCTCCTGGGGAAATCGGCGTTAGCCTCCTCTCCAACGAGCACCACCACCACCACCCCGGCGCCGGCGACCGGCGGCCCGGGAGGCAGTGGATCGGGCAGTAGTGGACAAGGCGGCACGACGATACCCTCCACCATGCCATCGTTTCTGCACATGTCACGAGCCGATGCGACGGCTTGGGCCGCCGTCTTTCAGCTCCAGCCTACGTTCAACCCGGTCAACCCGGACAAAGGGCGGATTGTGATTGGCCAGATTCCGGACGTTGGCGATCCGGTGCCCACAAGCAGGCAAGTTACGCTGAGAATGGCCGAACACATTCGTCAAGACAAAGACTAGCCAGATTGCAATAGCGTCACCTCCATGCACGTCATTGCTTTTGCTGTGTGATGGTGTGTGCCCGACAGTAGGATTTCCAACTGTGCTGACGTGGAATGCGGCAGCTTCCCACCGTAGTCCGCGAAGGCGAGATTCAGCCTGCAAGGTTCGTCGATGGGACCAGACGTTTGGGAACTTTTCGAAGACGGCGGAGCGGATGACGAAGTAGCAGCAATCATCCGCTTGGGGCACTATGCGTCTTTGCCGAAGGGCGTGCGGCTGGTCACGCAATTTGGCGAGATCGTGACCGTCCGCACGCCGCGGGCGAACATTCTCAGCATCAGCGGCGCGCCCGAGGTCGTGGACATCGCCGCGGGCAATACCTACCTGGGCCCCGACGTGGAAATCTCAACCTCGGATTCCGCGGAAATCGCCTCGGAAACAATCCTGCCCACGGATGAACGAAGGCCCCCGGACATGAAGGCCACAGGCCATGGCATCGTGATTGGTGTCGTGGATTGGGGATTCGACTTTGCTCACCCGGATTTTCGCAACAAGGACGGGAGCACGCGGATCCTGGCGTTGTGGGATCAGCGTGGCAGCAAGCGCCCCAACTCACCGCAGCCGTTTGGGTATGGCGTGGTGCATGACCGCGACGCCATCAACCGCGCGCTCAAGGAAAAGGATCCCTACGCCGCATTGGGATACCACCCGGCGGATGCCGATCCCGGCTTCGGTTGCCACGCAACGCATGTCTTGAGCATCGCCGCGGGCGGCGGCGGCGAAGATCGCCCGGTAGGCATCGCCCCGGATGCGGATCTGGTGTGCGTACACAACGCTCCGTGGGACGAGTTGAACACCGGAAGGCTGGGCGACTCGGTAACACTCCTGGAAGGAATCGACTTCATCTCACGCACGGCGGGCGATCGTCCGTGGGTAATCAACCTGAGTATGGGGCGCCATGGAGAGCAGCACGATGGAACGACGCTGATCGAGCAGGGGCTGGATGCGGCGATCCGATCGGCAGCCGGCCGCGCCGTGTGTCTGAGCACGGGAAATTATTTTGACAAGCGCATCCACGCCGCCGGGCAATTGCGCCCCACCCAGGAGCGCACCATCGTCTGGGAGATCGTAGAGAACAAACAAACGAACAACCAGATCGAGTTCTGGTATTCGTGGCAAGACAGATTTGTTGTGACGGTGAAATCGCCGGACGGCTCGATTAACGCGAGAGTGGGAGTCGGCGACCGCTCGAAATTCCTCGTGGGGGGAAAAGAAGTCGGCAACGTCTACCACCGTGGGCAGGAACCCAACAATCTGGACAACCACATCACGATCTATCTGTATAAGGATGCGCCGGCGGGCGAATGGGAAATCACCATCACGGGTGAAGATGTAATCGATGGCAGATACCACGCGTGGATCGAGCGCGATGTTTCCTGCCCCAGTTGCCAATCGCGATTGCGGCCCGATGACGCAGACCCACATTCCACCACCGGGACCATTTGCAATGGCAAGCGCACGATGGCGGTGGGAGCTTACAACAAACACGATCCCGAAACCCGGATCGCACACTTCAGCAGCGTTGGACCGACGCGGGACGGGCGGCTCAAACCGGACCTGTGCGCTCCGGGAGTCTCCGTGCTGGCGGCGCGGTCCTCTCCGCGCGATCCGCAAGAGCCACCGCCGCTGCTCACGCGGATGTCAGGAACCAGCATGGCGGCGCCGCATGTCACCGGAACCATAGCGCTCATGTTTCAAGTGGCTCCTCGCCGATTGCGGATCGAAGAGACGCACAACCTGTTGCTGCAGACGGCGCGTAAAGTGTCCGTGCCCGAGGAGATTCCCGAGCGCATTGGGATCGGTTTTCTGGATATTGAGGCGGCCGTCGAAGCTGCGCGGAACGTTCGGCCGACCAATCTGAATTTTAAGCAAACCACGTTCGTGGCGCCGGCGACCGCGGTGAAGAGCAAGGAAGCCGAGGGCTTTGCGCAAGAAGCAGTGCAGACTGAAACCGACGCGGCAGCGGTATTTATGGAGGGGCGTGCCGATGCGGAGTTCGAAGACGTCGAAGCGACCCCTTACCAGAACACCTTTCATCGCATCGCTAGCGATATCACGAGCGCCTTCGAAGGAGGGAAGACCGGGACGCTGAATTTGTACGATCTGGGAATCATCAGCTATGGAAAGCATCAGGCGACCCTGCATTCCGGCACGCTTTACGGAATCTTGAAGAGATTCACGGAGCTGTCCAGCAGTGCGACGTCGAAGAAGATGGCCGCCTACTTGGATCGCGTCAAACAGCGCGACGCCACATTGCGGGAGGAATCGGAGTTCATTGCTCTCTTGAGATCCGCCGCCGCCGAACCCGAGATGGATCAGGCCCAGGATGAGGAATTCGCGCGGCAATACTGGCAACCAGCAAAGAACCGGGCGGCCAAATACAACGTGAAAAGCGCGCTGGGCCACGCGATTTTTTACGACACGACGATTCAAGGCGGCGCCGACCAAGTTTCCAAATCCATGGCCGGCAAACTGGGTGGCATCGCGGGTCAAACCGTCAACGGTAAGGAAATATCGGAATTTGACTCGCTTCGCATGTTTGTCAAGGAACGCATCGATCGGAACCTTCACATCAGCGACTATCAGCAGAAAACAGCCGACAAACTCAATCAGGCCGCGCAAGACCTGGAGGATGCTGCCGCAGCCGCGGCAGATCCCGCTCAGGCAGCCGAACTGAAAAAGCAGGCGGCCGAAAAGAGCAGCACGGCGAAGCAGTTTGCGGCGAATTCAAAGGCGCTGCAGATTTCGTCAACAAAGACGCGCGGGCCTTCGTTCATGGAATTGGTGGAATCGGGAGATCTGAACCTGTTTGATGGGCCAACGTCAAAGATCCGCCTCAAGGGCAAACCCGGGGTTGAGATCGAGAGTCTTCATCCCGGCGCGACGATTGACGTTTCCAGCGCAGGCGAGTTAGCCACGGAAGCTGAGACCACACAGTCGATTTGCTGCAGCAATACCAACCATCGCAGTGAAGGTGCCGCAATGAAGAATGATTTTGAGGCACTGTTTGTGCCGCCACTGGCTCCGCCCGATCCGGGTAAACAATCGCAGCCAACCCTCCCTCAAGGGCCGGCGCAAACAGTACGACCGGCTTGGGTTGAACTGGCTGACCAGATCGTCTCTGAAATGCAGGGCTCGCAGGCGTCCGTGAACCTGCTCCATCAGATGTTCGAGCGCAGCGACGTTCTGAATGAATTGAGGGCCGATCCTTCGGGAAATTTGCCCAGCGCCGCGCAGATCTTCGATTCGTTTGTACGTGTCCCGAACTCAACTCTCGGCAAAGCCCTAGCGCAAAATTTTGAAGTAGTTGCTCTGCCGAACCAGCCAATGAAGGACGACGTGCGCTCTGGCGACATCATGGTACGGCGCTTCGAAGGCCCTTCGGCACACCTGTCGGTCGTCGCATCGTCCGGCGCGATGACCCTCGATCGCCTTCATGCCGAGGGATTTATAGCTGAGAGCACCGTGCCGGGTCAGTATGTCCAGGTGGTGGATACCGGCGCATCTCCCCACGAGAGCGAAGACAGATACGCTCGGCAACTCACGGACTCCTTCGGACGCGTTCTGAATGACATTGTGTTACTGCGCTTGGCCACGCAGCCTCCACCGACCGTCGTTACAATCAATCAGTCGTCGTCCGCGAAGGACGACCTGTTCGCGTCGACGCCGGACGAATCCGCGGAGTCCGCGACCGAAGGCGCATCCTTCGCCGACAACAACGATTACTTCGACATGACGGAACTTCCGCCGGTCGTGACGCGGCACGAAATCAAGGTGGATGGCGTGCCGCTCAAGTACACGGCTACGGCCGGCCGCCTACCTATCAAGAGTCCTGCGGGACAGATTGAAGCGGAGATGTTCTATGTGGCCTACACCCTGGATGGCCAGGAAGCGGCGAAGCGTCCGTTAACCTTCGCGTTCAACGGCGGACCGGGTTCCGCCTCGTTGTGGCTGCATATGGGTGCGTTGGGACCTCGCAAGGTCGTACTGCAACCCGATGGCTTCTTGCCGCCGGCGCCCTATCGGATAGAAAACAATCCATACACGCTGTTAGACAAAAGTGATCTGGTTTTCATTGACGCCATTGGCACCGGCTTCAGCCGTGCCGCCAACCTTGCGACGTTCGAGAAATTCTGGGGCGTCACCGGAGACATCGAAGCCTTCAGTGAGTTCATTCGGCTCTTTATCACGCGGACGGAGCGTTGGGGCTCCCCACTGTTCCTGTTTGGAGAAAGCTACGGCACTCTGCGCGCAGCGGGTATCGCCGGCTATCTCTCGGGCAAGGGAATTTCCTTCAACGGCATCGCACTGCTTTCCACAGTTCTGAACTATCAGACTCTGGAGGCTACAAAAACCAACGATCAGCCCTACATTTTCCTGACACCGACGTTCACGATGATCGCTGGCTACCATCACCGGCTGCCACCGGATCTCGACAAGGATGTCAATCGTGCCCGGCAAGAAGCGGAGAAGTGGGCCACGACGGATTACGCCGAAGCGCTTGCCAAAGGAGATTCCCTCACTCCCGCGGAACGCCAGGAGATCATCGACCAGATGGTGCGTTTCACGGGGCTCAGCAAAGAGGTGATCGATCAGGCCAACCTCAGAATCGACGTCAGTAAATTCACGCGTTATCTGCTGCTCGACAAAAAGCTGCGCGTTGGACGGTTCGATGGCCGATTCACCGGCACCGACCCCGGCGGCTTGCTGGACACGCACTTCTACGATCCGACGGAGGCGGCAACGCACCCGCCATTCACTTCGGTCTTCAATAACTATTTGCGGACCGAACTCGGCTTCAAAACGGACTTGCCCTACTACACTCGGGCGCAAGATGCGGACTCGAGCACTTGGAACTGGGGATCGGCGATCGAGGGTTTCCCGGACACAGCTACCGCCATTCACGAGGCCATCCTGAAGAACCCGTACTTGAAAGTGCTTGTCCTGGAGGGCTACTACGATCTGGCCACACCGTTCTCGGCGGCGAACTACACAATCGACCATCTGGAACTTCCCGCGCAGTACCGCCGGAATATCTCCTTCGCCACCTATGAAGCGGGACATATGGTGTATCTCCCACAGACCGGGCTGAAGAAGATGAAAGCGGATGTAGCCAATTTTGTAGCGCAAAGCGCAGCGCCGCGACCCTCGGGAAGTGGAAAACCGGGAGAGTCGGAAGCCATTCCTGCCGAATCCGATGTTTCGGTGCTGGCCGAAGCGACGACCGACATGTCGCTGAAAGGAATCGCAGACTGCCGCTTGGGACAATTACCCCCTGAGTTCCTCGCGGCAATACTCACAAATGGCGAGAACGACGCCAACGACTTGACCAACCGCGTCTTCTGGCAAAGACATCCGGAAGTTGCGGGAATGAAACTCGACAGTAACGCTCCTTCCCAGCGGGCACTGCGCAATGACTGGGGCATGCTCTTCCGCTGGCACGTTAAGCCGCTGATCTGGCTCCGCGCCATGATCAACGTCCTGGACAAGTATCGCGGCACGCTGCCCCGTGAATTTCTGCTGGGCTGGATGGCGTGGGAGTCTGATGGCGACTTGAAGTCGACAACGCCGCTGCATGAACTGGGCTACTTCCAAATCATGTGGCAGGGTGGCGAAGCAAAAGATCAACTGCACATGACGCTCGAAGAGTTTCCGAAGCTGGAGACGGACCCGGATTTTTCGATCGAGAAGGGAGTTGCGCTGGCAGAAGCCTACCGGCAGCACATTTTGAAAAACTATCCGTCCATCGCCGACGGCTCCGATTTGCTCTGGCGGCTCACCAAGGGGAGGCACGCCGCGTCCGGCATTCTCCGCACGGGACTCCGTAAGCTGCAAACCGCATCCATCCCGATTACATGGGCTGCGATGAGTAATGTCCTGCCCTCCTGGATGCTCGACAACATTGGCCACACGATGAGCTATGCGGCCAAGCTAAAGCCCTTTGCCGACTTGGTGCCGCTGCCTTCCGCTCGCGCAGAAGGCGCCGATACCGCTGAATCCCGCGCGGCTGTGATGCTCCTCGACATGGCCTCGGGGAATTTGGTTGAGCAGTCCGGCGGTGCTTGCCCTTCCGCTATGGAGGAAGTGATTCGCGGCTGGGGACAATATAAGGACGATGTAGACAAACTCCCGCCGCCGGAACGCGAGAAAATCGAGCGTCTCGCCGATTTGATCGTGAGCAGTTTTGCCGTCCCGGACTGCACACCATTAGGACAGATCACCGTCATCGGACACGCCGACAAGGATTACCACGGCGCTTCTTTGGAGCAAAGGGTCAGCGACGAGAGAGCTTTATCGGCAGCGGCGTCCCTCGCCAAAGCCATTATGAAGATGTGGCGGGCCAGAGGCATGGGGCCGTTCACCAAAGGGTCGATTGCGTTCGACCCGTCGCCGCATGGAGTTGGCGCGACCCAACCGGATCCGGCAAACATGCCGGTGGTGACGGACCGGACACTCAACCGGCGTGCCGTAATCCGAATCGCACCGCGGGCGCTTCCCGGGCCTTCCACCTCAACAACGTTTGACGAACTCACCGATTTCGTAAGAACCGTTTCCATGGGACTAACCAGCGATCCCGCCGCCAAGCTGGCTCCACCATCCGGCACGGCGCTGCGATTCGCCTTGACGGATCCGCACGGCTGGGACGGAACCCTTCTCGTCGACAGCAGCGGAGCGGTCGCCAGCGACGTGAAAGTTCCGGCGCAGATGGGTGGCTCGGTGATGCCCATGACGGTGTTCTCTTTGCTCTCCTGGCGGCAGTTGACTGTGAGCGGCCCGTTGACAACGGGGAACGTCGAAACGCAGCTTCCACTGACGCGCCCGTTCGTAATTGCGACAGCGCAAAGCGCCGGACGCCGCTCGCAGATCATAGGCGGCAGCGCGGACTTCTTCCCGCTCGATTCCGAAATACAGCGCTTCGCAACGGTCGTGTTCGGTTACAGCATTAACGATGGGAATATCCGGCCGTTGGACATCCGGGGAATCGAGACGAACCAGCTCAAGGCCTGGTTGGGTAATCATGGCGCCCCTGCGTCCGTTTCCACGTCAAGAACGGTTGTATTGGCAGTACTCGATTTCTGCCTGTGCAGCCCCGCGGATGACTTCCAGCCGACGTTCGGAATGAAGTCGGCAGCTCCGGCGAAGGTGGCCAGGACCTACCCGCTCCTTTCGGTCTGGTCTTCACGACCAGAGGCTTCGGTCAAGGCGGAAATCGAAATCGTACGGCCCGGGACATCGGTGATGGAAGAAATGTTCCACGGCGGGGCCATCAGCGCTTCGTTTTATACGGACATGAATACCTTGTCGAAGCATCTGTGGGATGAGCTGAATCCAACCGTGCAAAAGGCACTGCAGGCCGCCGCGCTGGCGGGCATCGTCTTCGCGCCGCTTGGCGTATCCGCTTCGGCCCTGATAGCCATCGCAAAGCTAGCTCCGTCGCCCCGCTGGGATGCCATCTTCGCTCATTACAAGTTGAGCGCTTCCCTAAAAAACGTGACAGTGGTATCGCCGCGATTCTCCCGGCGAAGCAACGCTTCGGCGCGGCAGGTTTGGGACCGGTCCACCGCAGCCTATGGCCCAAGCACCGTCGAGAAAGTCGAGCGCCAGGGCACGTTCGACAACGTGC
>Ga0210400_10002026_pt1 | contig 19340 bp, 19 predicted proteins | sample IncBWH26MmetaG_FD_155456 | JGI IMG/M metagenome (GOLD analysis project Ga0210400, IMG submission 155456) | Forest soil microbial communities from Barre Woods Harvard Forest LTER site, Petersham, Massachusetts, United States - Inc-BW-H-26-M | ecosystem: Environmental > Terrestrial > Soil >...
GAGGAACCGCCCCAGTAGTCAGAAATGCCACGTGGGGACAGCCCTCCTCGGCTGTCCAGTCGAGGGACTCGACCTCTTTCTTCCGCAGGTCCGAAGCTTCTTGCAAGGCCGCCGTGCGTTACACCATTCCCTTCCGCAACTCCTCGAGCGGATACCTGGTCCCGCGCCAAATGATCCCGTCATTCCACAGCGCATGGCACATCGAGCGCAGCAAAGTATAGATAAACAGAGCCGTGCTGACCGGATGCAGCAGAAAGTAATAAGCCGGAACGCCCGAGCGCCACGACATGCCCATGTAAATCGCAAACATTGACGCTAGCGCAATGGCATAGGGTAAGCGCTCCCACCCGTAGGCCACCCCTATTCCAACAAAGGGCACAAGATTCAGAAATGCCAGTCCAAACGCCGAGATGAGAGTGCGCCACCACTGGAAGGACAACACCGCAAAGAAATTCTTCGTCAGATTATCCACCACACCCCTCGCCCCCCGCGCCCAGCGAATCGAAATCAAGTCGCCGCCAAAAACGTTGCGCTGCGCGAAGCCGGCGTTCTTCACCACCTTGCCAAGTTTCATGTCGTCCAACACTTCCATGCGCAAGGCTTCGTAGGTTCCCACCGATTCATACGCACTGCGGCGAATCAGGTTGAAGGCGCCCACGCCCATGTGGTCCCGCGACTTCGGATCGGCCACCTTCCACGGGCGGTGCCCGAAAACAAACATGGTCTGAAAGAAAGCGATCATCATATATTCGCCCGGCCGCTTCATGATCATCTGCGGAAACAACACGATATGATCCGCGTGCTCCGCCTCCGCGTAAGCCAGAGCGCGCCGCACCGAGTCCGGCTTGAACTGCACATCGGCGTCGGTAAACAGCAGCCACTCGCCAGTCGCTGCGTTTGCGGCCGTCCACATCGCGTGGGTTTTTCCCAGCCAACCCGCGGGCAGTTCGCGATGATGAATCACACGCAGTCGACCGTTCGTACCACCAGGAGCACGCGATGCGACGCGCTCCATGATTTCCCCCGTGCGGTCCGTCGAGCGGTCATTCACCGCGATCACTTCATAGTTGTTGTAGTCAAGCGCCAACAGGCGCGTCAGAGAGAGTTCGATGTCCTGTTCTTCGTTGCGCGCCGGTACGATGATTGACACGATTGGATTTCCCGAAACCGTGACCGGCTTGCGGTCCCATTCGGGCTTGGAGATATCGGCAACGCTGGGCATACCGATCGCGGCATCGAGGATGCGAGAGAACCAGGCCAGCGCCAGAATCGTGCCTGCAATCCAGTGAAAGTAATCCATCCTGCCTAGGTCTTCCCTGCCTCAAGCGCTGCGCTGTGAAACTCAACCGCCGGCGCGAATTTCATCCCATAAAACAGTATGGCAGAAGAGACCGCCATGGCGATCACAGGGAGGATGAAGGCGGTTTGCAGGGAACGCCTGTCCGCGACCCAGCCCATCATGGTGGGCGAAGGCACGTCACCCAGAATGTGGATGATGAAGATGTTGACGGCCAAGGCGGTGGCCCGGATGTGCGCGTCGACGGAATTGATCACCGCCGCGTTCAGCGGCGCAGTATTGAGCAACAGAAAGAACGCCGCTACGGCGATGGCCGGAATCATGAGGCGGCCCTGGACGAACAACGCCACAATCATCACGGGGACGCCCAGCGCCATACCCACCGCCGAAACCAGATAATAGGCGCTCTTCATGCGGCGCAGCAGATAGTCACCCAGCCATCCGCCCGCGGTCGAGGCGAGAACACCGTCGATGACGATGATCAGGCCAAACATCAGGTTGGCGGCTTCCAGGGTGTAATGGCGTTCGCTGTAGAGGAACTGGGGCATCCACACCTGGATACCTCCCAGAGAAAAGGTCATGGCAGCCATGCCCAGGGTTGAAGTCAAGAAGGCAGGATTGCGGGCCAAGCCGAGCACGGTCGTCCGCTCCGGCGTGCCCATCAGAGAATCAAACTGCCCGCGTTCCGGCTCCTTGAGGAACAGGACGGCAATCGCCAGCAGGAAGCCCGGGGCCGCAGCGATGTAGAAGGGGAAGCGCCAGCCATAGTGCGGAGCGAGATGTCCCCCTAAGAGGTATCCCGCCGCCGACCCTACAGGAATCGCCAGATAGAACACACCCAGAATCCGGCCCCGTCTTTCCTCCGCGAAGAGATCGGCGACAAAGGTCGGGGCGATGGTAACGAAGGTCGCCTCACCGACGCCGACCAGCGTGTGTCGAATCAGCAACTCAGTGTAGTTATGGGTAAACGCCGTCAGCAGCGTGAGCGCGCTCCAGAAGATCGCGCCCAGCACGATGATGAGCTTGCGTGAATAGCGGTCCGCCAGCGGTCCAACGAAGGGCGCGGCCACCATGTAGAAGCCCAGAAAGGCGCTGGTGAGATAGCCAATCTGCGTCTTCGTCAGGTGAAACTCCGCCTGCACCAGCGGCTGTACCGCAAACAGCACGTTGCGGTCCGCATAATTCAGCAGATTGAGCGCCGTGAGCACGATCAACGCAGTGCGCGGTTGGAGTTTCGCGGAGGTCACGGTCGAGCGAATATAGCACGGCGGCAGGCGTTGGCGGTCCGGCGAAGTGGGGCCATTGACGCTGGCGACATTTGTCGCTACAATAGACGACAAATGGTAAACGAACTTCGCGCGGTGGTAAAGGAACTCGGCGGCCGAACGGTTCTGGGACGACACCTGGCCAGCCAGCGCGACCTTTGCGAGGCCATCCGCGAGGGCTTCCCTCCCGCCGTGGTCGAAGAGCTGATGCGGGCTTCCGGTCTTACCCTCAAAGAGTTGGCCGACGCCCTCGATCTCTCGCCGCGCAGCCTCCAACGCCGGCGCCGGACCGGCCGACTGGCGCGCTTCGAGTCCGATCGCCTGTACCGCCTGGCCCGCATCGTAGCCCTGGCACAGCAGAGTCTCGGCGACCGCCAGAGTGCGGCGCGTTGGCTGAAGCGCTCCAACCGCGCCCTGGGAGGAACCGCTCCCATCAGCGCCGTGGACACGGAACTTGGAGCCCGCCAGGTAGAAAATGTATTGGGACGGATCGCCTACGGCGGAATCAGTTGACCCAGCTTCATTCGAAGCAGCTTTATCCGACTCAGGTTTATCGCGTGCTGCGCAAGGCCTTCGCGCGCTCCCCTCTCGACGGCGAAGGCGCGTACCGCTACGGAGGCCGCTGGTCGAGCGCCGGCACTCGTCTCGCTTACACTTCCGAACATCAGTCCCTGGCGATGCTGGAGTACCGTGTCCATCTCGACGCCGACGACGCGCCGCCCGACCTAGTTCTGGTCACTGCTGAAATTCCGTTCGATCTGCCGACCGAACGCGTCGCGGTAGACGAACTCCCATCCCACTGGCGCCGCTCCCCGGCGCCGGCCGAACTCGCCCGGATTGGCGACGAATTTGTGCGCAAGGCCGAACACTGCGTCTTGATCGTCCCCTCTGCCCTGGCCCCGAATGAAAACAACTGGCTCCTGAATCCGCAACATGCCAGCTTCCGCAGGGTTGTGGTGTCCAAGATCGAACCGCTGAGTTACGACGCCAGAATGTTTGGGGCGCAGCGGCGGAGTCAGCGCAAGCCTGTCATCAGGAATCGGCAAGATCGCTGAGAAATCGGTAGTGTCCTAAGAGTAAGTTGTTACGCTAAAGGCTCGAAGTGTGGGGATTGAACGCCGAGTACCGCCAGCGCCTCGTTCAAGGAGAGCACGATTTTGAACAGCGGATTCTTAGGTCCTTCCGTGATCTCAACCATGCGAGATACAGAAAGTCCAAGCATGGGCGGGGCAACGAGAAAGCGAGGGCGTCTGGTCGGGTCCGGCATAGCTGGTCCAATACCTGCCACTTCGCTGATGAATTCGGGAGATAGAGTGAACTCAGTCACGGATGACAAATCCCAAATACCGGCGCTGGCATCAGTCGCGGTCGAGTATGTCCGAATCGCCCGATAACCCTCTGCAAACGATTCCTCCGTAAGCCGCCCCTCGACTCGGAGGAGCAGGATTTTGTTTGCTGAGTCGAACTGGAATTGGAAAGGCATTTCAGCGTTATTCTATATCTTGAACAAGTCCTAATAGGGCGTTGCGGGAAAAAGAAAGCTCACCACGGGGGTCGGCCTTTCTTTCCGAGGCCGCCACCAGGTCATCAACGCAGTGTTAGGACACTACCGGGAAGTCTAGCTGCAGCGTAAGACCATTCACTATCGTCAGAAAGAACTCACAGTGGAGAATTCACCCCGGTGAAGCCCGAACGCGTCAAACGAATCACGGCCTCTTCTTCCCTTTTGGCCGCGGCCACCGCGCCACCACCGTCGTCGAAATCCCTCCGCGCGGGCGGAACTCCCCCTTCACCTCGGCCCACACTGGCTTCGCCCATCGGACCACATCCTCAAGCACGCGGTTGACGATGTTTTCCTGGAAGATCCCCAGGTTGCGGTAGCAGTGCAGATATTCTTTGTACGACTTCAATTCCAGGCAAACTCTATCCGGCTGGTAGCGCAGCGTGATAACGCCAAAATCAGGCAGGCCGGTCTTCGGGCACACAGAAGTGAATTCAGGATCGTCGATGACAATCTCATATCCTGGAAACTGGTTCGGCCAGGTTTCAATCTCAGGGAACTTGGCGTCCAACCCTGCGGCGGCATGCTCGGGCGTGTAGCGGCGCGGTTTTGGCATGGGGATATTGTAGCGTTTGAGCCCCCGCGCACGCCGCCTCTGATCACGGAGACTCAGATTTGTTCTTGCTGCACAATGATCTTCGCAAGCAGCTTTGCATCGGTATCGTGTTTTCCACCTGCGTGAGGTGGCGCAGTGGACGGTTAGTCGGCTTTCGGAGGCTACCATCTAGAAGCTTGTCGCAGCATCCGCCGTCCCAACGCAGCATCTAATCATGCAACCGCTTGGGCAGAAGACGTTCTTTCGCACCCGTCCAGGTGGTAAATTAGTCCTTGCAGTAGTCCTCGCCGCAGCTTGAAAGATAACTGGTTGGCAGCAACCAATAACAATTCGAACGGACGTCCCGCAACGCGCACAGGCCGCACCTGGCTGGCCCTCGGCGTTCTCGCCGTACTCGCCCTGATCCCGGTCTTCACCCGCCCTGGCCCCTTAAAGGTTCGCACCACCACGGTGGACCGTGGTCCCATCCGCAGCTTGATCTCCACCAATGGTAAGGTGGAACCCATTCAGAATTTTGAGGCTCACTCGCCGGCCGCCACCACGGTGAAACGCCTCCTCATAAAAGAAGGAGATCACGTTCGCAAAGGTCAACTGCTCTTGCAGCTCGATGATGCGGACTTGCGCAGCCAGGCCGCGCGCGCCCAGGCCCAAATCAAGGCAGCGCAGGCCGATCAAGCCGACGTTAGCACCGGCGGCACTCGCGAAGAGATCCTCACACTCGAGACTCAACTCATCAAAGCCCGCAGCGCCCGCGACCTTGCACAGCGCAATCTGGAGGCTTTCCGCCGCCTGCAGCAACAGGGCGCCGCCTCCGCCGGGGAAGTCAAGCAGGCGGAAGACGCATTGCAGCGCGCCCAGGCCGACACCACTCTGCTGGAGCAGAAAAAGAAAGACCGCTACTCTCAACCCGAGCTGGCCAAGGTGGTGGCCCAGGGGGCGGAGGCGCAAGCCGCGTATCAGGCCGCCGAAGACGCGTTCGCGAAATCGAGCGTGCGCGCTCCCTTCGATGGCATCGTCTACGCGCTCCCTGTCAAGCAGGGTGCTTACGTCCAAACTGGAGACTTGTTGCTGCAGGAAGGCGATCTTTCCCAGATGCTGGTACGGGCTTTCGTCGACGAACCTGACATCGGCCGCCTCGCCGCCGGACAGAAAATCGAAGTCACCTGGGACGCCCTGCCCGGGCGCACGTGGAACGGCGCCGTCAGTACCGTTCCCTCCACCGTTAAACTCCGCGTCTCGCGCAGCATAGGCGAAGTCACATGCACGGTCGACAACCATGACCTGCGACTGTTACCCAATATCAACGTTGGCGTCACCGTCATCACGGCCGAACACAGTGGTGTGCTCACTCTCCTGCGCGAAGCCGTTCGTATGGACGACGCCAAGCCTTACGTTTTCCGAGTGGTGGACGGCGAACTCAAGCGCCGCGAAGTGGAAGTCTCCCTTCAGAACCTTACGCGGGTCGAGATCACGGCCGGTCTTCCCGAAGGTTCGGTCGTAGTACTCTCCTCGGCCGACACCAGGCCTCTGGTCGACGGCGCCCGCGCAAAGGTGGTGCCTTAGGCGATGCAGTGGGTCCGTAACGAGTGTCATCCCGAGCCGCGCGAACCTTGTCATTCCGAACCGGGCCCCAAGCCCGGTGACGAACCTGCTTTTCAGACCGCGTGCCTGGTTCGGTTCTTTATTGCATTCGCAATCTGGATTGCATTCTCAATCTGGCTGTCCTTCCCTCTTTCCCTGGCGGCCCAGACACCCCAGACACCCCAGGACCTTCTCGCCGCCGGGCACGTAGACCAGCTTCTGCAAATGCTCGAGCAGCAGATCCACACCTCGCCGACCGCGGAGGCGTACAACCTGCTCTGCCGCGCTCACTTCGAGCTCGGCGCCTGGGACGCCGGCATTCCCGCCTGCGAAAAGGCTATCTCGCTCGCGCCCGACAACGGTCTCTATCACCTCTGGCTGGGCCGCATCTACGGTGAGAAGGCAGACCGTGCCGGGTTCCTCAGCGCCGCCGGACTGGCCAAGAAAGTACGCACTGAATTCGAACGCGCCGTCGAGCTCTCTCCCGACAGTTGGGAAGCCCGCACCGACCTCGCTGAGTTTTATCTGGAAGCTCCCGGCATCGTTGGCGGCGGCAAAGACAAAGCGCGCGCCCAGGCTGCACTCATCGCACCACTGAATCCAGCCATGGCGCATTGGGTGATTGGACGCATCGCCGAGAAAAACAAAGACTACGCCTCCGCGGAGAAGGAGTATCGCGCCGCCATCGATGCCAGTCACGGCGGTGCCCGCGCATGGCTGAACCTTGCCGGATTCTACCGCCATGCGAACCGCTTCGACGAGATGGTTCAGGCCTTGGGCACCATGGAGTCCAGCCCCCTCGATCATCCGGCGGCCTTGGTGGATGCCGCCGGCATGTTGCTGCGCACCGGCCGCGAGTATCCCACGGCCATCCGCCTTTTACGCCGCTACGTCGCCTCTTCCAACACCGTTGAAGAAGCTCCGGTCTTCAAGGCCCATTACATGCTCGGCGAGGTGCTCGAGAAACAAGGCGACCGCCCCGCCGCCGCCGAAGAATTTCGCGCGGCCCTAGCCATGGCCCACAGCTTCCGTCCAGCGCAAGATGGACTAAAGCGCGTGGCGCGCTAGCCGGCACCGCTGCCCCATAACGGCTTTGGGAACGAGGCTGGAGCCGCCGCTCCAAGCCTGAGAAATCTGATTTTGGATGGCGAAACGCTTTTCAGCGCTGCGACAGATGCCCTACCATGACCGAGGGCTTCAGCCCTGAGGGATTATGACTTCCATACGAATGGACAAGTGGCTCTGGGCCGCCAGATTCTTCAAGACACGAGCCCTGGCCGCGCGCGCATGTGAACTCGGCCGGATTCAATCGAGCGGCCAGCCCGCCAAGGCTGCGCGCGAAGTCCGCATTGGAAATATGTTGCGAGTGACTAACGATGGCGGCGACTTCGAGGTGGAAGTCCTGTTGCTCAGCGACGTGCGCGGCCCGGCCTCCGTGGCCCAGACCCTCTACCGCGAGACCGAGGCCAGCCGCGACTTGCGCCAGAAAGTAGCAGCCGAGCGCAAAGCCATGAAGCAGTTTGAAGAGCTACCCGCAGGCCGCCCCTCAAAACGCGACCGCCGCAGAATCATCCAGTTCCGCGGCCGAGCCTGATGAGGAAATCTACGGCCAAGCGTCATCCTTAGCCGGAGTATCATCCCGAGCCCGATTGTCATCCTGAGCGAAGCGGCTGATTCTCGAAGAGAATCGGCCGCGCAGTCGAAGGACCCCTCTCGTTCCAGCGCTACCGGAGGCTCCAAGAGGAGTTTCTGCAAAACGGCACAACCGTGAAAGAGCTCGTGTGGAAAGGCACTCTTGCCCGCTTGCCTTTGACTTTGCTCTTGATCTTCACCGGGAGGGCACGACTTCAGTTTTGAGCCTGCCCTGAGCAAGCGAAGCGCGCCGAAGGGTGCCGCCAAGCCGCGCCGCAAAGTGCCCCATTAAATCAACCCGGCTTCAGGATTAGAGACTTTTGTCGTATGCTCAGTTGACAAACAGGGACCGATTCAATTTACAGATTTGTACTCCAAGATGCCTGACACCGATCTCCAGAAAAAGGACGAAACTATCGCTCCGCCTCCCCAAGATCGAGCTGCGCAATCCTCCGCCCTGGTACAGATTGACGAAGTCATGAAGTCCTTCGGCTACAAGATCGCTCTTAAGAAAGTCTCTTTCTCCGTTCCGTCCGGACAGATTTGCGGATTGCTAGGTCCCAACGGCGCCGGAAAGACAACTCTGTTCCGTCTCCTCATGGGGATTCTCAAAGCCACAGAGGGGAAATTGCTCATTGACGGCCGCGACGCGTTTGAGGAACGAGTGGAAGTCAAGCGTCTCATCGGATTTCTTCCAGACGAGCCGGTCTTTTATTCCTATCTGTCCGGCCGGGAGGTACTCGAACTGAGCGCGGCAATGCATGGCCTGGACGTGCACGCAACCATGGACCGGATTATGCCGATGATCGCCAAACTCCGGCTTGCCGAAGACATCGACAATTACGCCGAAGACTACTCGCGGGGAATGAAGAAGAAGCTGGGCTTGCTCCTGGCCATGCTGCATGAGCCGAAACTCCTGGTTCTCGATGAGCCCACCAACGGGCTCGATGTCGAATCCACTCATCTTTTTTATGACCTCATCTTTGAAACGGCAAATCAGGGAACAACCGTCCTGTTCTCGACTCACCTGATGGACCATGTGACCAAACTTTGTTCCCATGCCGTAATCATCAATGAAGGTACAGTCGTCGCCAAAGGTTCTCTGGATGAACTTCGTTCCACGTTCGAGCAAGCCAGCCTGGAAGATATCTTTCTAAAATTAACCGCCAGACCGCCGCAGTCATGACGAGTAAGCGCCCGAGCCCGCCCAGCTTTTGGCGCACAGTTCGATTGTTGCTTGGGGCGGCAAGAAAACGGGCTGCCGGCCGGCAAAAGCGGCAGCAGGAGTTGCTTCAACAGCGTTCTGGCCGTGATTCAACCAATTGGGGTGGACTCGGTTTCACACTGACCGTCCTTCTGATGGCCGCGCTCAATATTGGCGCGGCGTTTGTCGTGCGCACCGCCGTGGTTTCTGGGGAACGCATTGAAGCTGAGCGCCGAGGAAAGATTGTTGTCAGCCGGTGGTTTTTCGACGCCGTGAGCGCCACCGAGATAGCCTCCGTCATGCCGGGAACGGCTGATCAAACGGTTGCTCCCTCTTACTATTCCGACGAGGCCAAAACCATCGCCGAGAAGTATGGCGGGACGGAAACGGCCATCGAACAAGAGCTTCGTTATGCAGTGCGTGAACATGGCGCTCGGGATTTCATCACCAAAGACGACCCATCCTTTGAGCTAACCGCCCTTTCGAAGGCTGGGCGCTTCCCGGCATTACTCGGTTCCGTGTTCCTTCTCTGGTGGGGAGTAATGCTGGTTTTTCAGGGCGAAGGCCTCGAACTCGATCTTCAGCGCCGCCGACATCCCATGTGGGAATGGTTGTTTGCCCACCCCGTTCCTCCCGGGGCTGTCTTTCTGGCTGAGATGCTCTCGCCCATCGCCGCCAACCCCATCTACTGGAGCGGCCCCTTGTTCGTGGGATTCCTGTACGGCTTTGCCTATGACCCAGGACTGGCGATGCTGGCGGCGCTGCTCATCGGTGTCCCGGTAACCATCGCCGCAGCTTGTCTGGGAAAAGCGCTCGAGGTCGGCGCGATCCTCCGGTTCTCACCACGCTCGCGTGGTGCCATGATTGGACTGATGAGCTGGATGGGTTTCGCATCCATGATGCTGTTTCTTCTGGGCGTGTTCGTTGTACCTAAAATAGTAACTGTGGTTGCGAAGTTTCTTTATCTCTTCACCGTCCTGCCCTGGCCGTGGTTGAGGTTGTTTCTGGGCGGACAATCAGACGGCTCCTTTTCGTTTTTGACAGGCCTGCTCACCTGCTGGATCGTCGCCAGCATCACCGTTTTAGCCGCGATCCGGTTCAGCGTGTGGGGCACGCAACAGGGCCTTAGTGGTAATGTTTCGCCAGCCGATTCGGGGCCTTCCCGGTCGAGACAAGGTGGCACACGGTTCGGCAAGGAACCTCTCTATCGCAAGGAATTTCTCTGGTTCATCCGCGACCGCAGCGCCATTGTCCAAACCATCCTCATCCCGGTGACGGTGGCGAGTCTTCAGGCCTTTAACCTGCGTGGTCTCCTGAGCCATGCCCAAGGCGCGTGGAATTACCTTTGCGGCACGGCCATCTTGTTCGGAACTTATTTTCTTTGGATACTCGGCCCAAAATCCCTTTCCTCCGAGGGCACCGCACTGTGGATCGCACTGACGTGGCCACGCGGCCTAGAGAGTCTATTGAAAGCCAAGGCATGGCTCTGGTCGCTGATCTCCTCAGCCATAGTGGCTCTGGTGCTTTGCTATACAGCCTTCCTCTTCCCAGCCCACATCTGGAAGATCGTGCTGGTCGGTATTGGCTGGTTCTTTTTTGGCAGGAGCATGGCCGAGAAAACCGTCACGCTCGTTACCGTCACTTCGTCATCTGGCGAAGCGGAAAAGATTCCCTGGACTCGCCGCTGGGCCGCCCAGCTCGGCATGCTCACCTTCGCCATCGGAGTACTAACGCAACAGTGGCCCATCGCCATCATGGGAATTGTTTACTCCTACATCACCGCTGCCGCTATGTGGCAAAACTTCCGGGCTCGCTTGCCCTATCTTTATGATCCCTGGTCTGAGACACTCCCGCCTCCGCCAACCCTCATGCATGCCATGATCGCGATCAGCATTTTGGTCGAAGCAGGCGCAGTGTTGACCGGCATCATATTGGGCCTGGCCGGCCCCGACAACATTGCCGTGGCGCAAGCCATCAGTTACGGCATCTGCGCGGTGATCGTTTCCCTCGGCACATGGAATTTCTTGGGCGACCGTGGTGTTTCAAATCAAGATGTCTGGCGTTGGCCGGCCTCCGTAGACGCTAAACGCGAATCGGAATCCTGGTGGCGTGCGGACGGATCTCGAAAGCGCGAGTTCCCTCGTTTGCTATTACTGGGAGCAGCCGGTGGTCTTGGGTTGGGGTTGCTTGCCCTCGGTTACCTTGCGGTTTTAAGTCACCTTCCCGCCACCGCCGAACTTATTCGCAAGTCGCAGGAGCAGATGGCGAAAGTACCAAACTTGAAAATATCCTATGCCGTCATGGCTGTGGCGTTCGCCCCATTTGCGGAAGAGTATCTCTTTCGTGGACTCCTTTTTAGAGCATTGGATCGCGAATGGGGTGGTTGGCACGCCGTGATTGGCAGCGCAGCTTTTTTTGCCATCTATCATCCTCCGCTCTCCTGGTTGCCAGTAGGCTTGCTGGGCGTTGCCAACGCGCTCCTGTTCAAGAAAACCGGCCGGCTCGCCCCAGCGGTTGTCCTTCACATGGTCTATAACGCCGTTGTTATCTTGACCTAGACCCATCCTTATCATTTCTCTCGCATCAGATTGCCCGACGGGTGGCCCACTCAAGCCCGATTTTGGCTTTAGTGGGGATGCTCCCTGCCCTGATCGAACTCGAAGGGTTCCGCCGAGCCAAGCCCGGCCCGGCTTGACCCGAACATCCTGAGCGTCTACGCTAGTTGGTAATGCATTTGGCGATGCCAATTTTTCGGGCGCTACTCGCAGTCGCTCTCGCGACGTATGCGTTCGACTGCAGTGCCGCGACGACGCCGGAGCAGGCGATGCAGTGCTGCAGATCAATGCATTGCTCCTCGCATGGTCATCATGGTCAGAATTGCTGCAAGGACATGCCAACGGTGCACGGTCCTTTTGTGCAGCTCTCCTCTGGGCATGGCGTGTCCTTCTCCCCGGTTGTGTTCTCCGTTGCGCCAGCTTCGAGGAGACCCGTTGACTCAGATTCTTCTGCCCGCAGCTTCCCCGCGCAATGCCATGCTCCTCCCATCCTCGACTCCCCGCCGTCCTCGATTCTTCGCATCTAGTCTGCCCGCCAGTCGCTTCCCGGCTTCACGCGTTCGTGTGCTTGGATTGTTGTCTTTGCTGGAGGGCAAACATAGTGAGATTTCGGAAGGGCATTGCGTACAAGAGCGGCTTGTGGCTGGCGCTCGTTTTCTTTCGCACTTCAACTGCCACGGCGCAGGGGCCAGCTCCGGAAACGGCCCCGCCCTTATTTCCGGGCGGCGGGTTGATCTCCTATAACTCCATCTTCAACACCCGCGGTCTCATCCAGGATATGTCGGGCGGTATCCCACTGACTGCCCGTCCTACTTTCTCGCACGAGGGCGATTTCAACTTCACGTGGGGCTTCTACCGCAACTTTGATTTGACCGTCCTGGTTCCCATTGTCACAAATCACTTTGCTGTTCCGGGCAACCCCGTCGATGGAGGAACTGGCCTGGGCGATGCTATGGTGCTCGCAAAGTACCGTTTCTTCCGGCGAGATTCACCGCGAGGAACTACCCAGCTTTCGGCCACTGTCGGTCCAAAGACTCCAACCGGCCGGACAAACCTCACAGATGGCAAAGCACATCTGCTGCCTGCCAGTTTACAGCCCGGCTCAGGTTCTACCGATCTGTTTCTGGCGGCGAATTTCACTTACACCGGCCTTTTCAACGTCAGGCGTCTGGTCGCGGACGAGGATTTCCATTCCCTCCTCCGCTCTCCGGGAACGCAGGGAACACGGCTCGGCAACGATTTAGAATCGCGTTTCTGGCTCTCGTACCGCCCCTATGAATCGAAGAACGGCGACCGTGAGTGGTTTGTTGGCCCGGTGTTCACCTGGCTGCATTCTCAGGATGACCGCATCGCAGGCAGCACACAGAGGGGGAGCGGCGGCGACGTGTTGCTGGCCGGAATCACAACCTACGTGGGCGTGCGTCCCGGGGTGCACGTCTGGTTAGGGATGGATTGGGACGCCGCGCATTCTACCGGCACATCGTTCATGCCCGTCCGTCGTCACCTCAGTTTCGGAATCACGCAGCAGTTTCGGCTGCATCTTTAAGATAAGGAGGAAACGATGAATCAGAAAAGAGTCGCGCTACTTGTGTTGCTCGGTTCGATGGTTGTTGTGCCAGTGGCTCAGGCGCAAATCAAGCATATTGAAATGCGCGTCGAAGGCATGACCTGAAATTTTTGAGCCTATGGTGTGAAACAACACCTGGGACGCCAGTCTGGCGTTCAAACAGTCGACGTTAGCTTGCTGGATGGAAAAGTCGATGTCACCCCCAAAGAAGACGGGCAAATTGACCCCGCTCAACTTCTCAGGGCGACATACGACAGTGGTGTGACCGCGGCGGAGATGGATATGACCGCGCGCGGAAAAATCGTGAAGGACCCTTCGGGCAGCCTCGCGTTACAAGTTGAACCGAATCGGTCATTTGCGTTCGCATCGAACGAATTGTCAAAAGGGCTGGAATCACTTGTGGGTACTCCAACCATGGTCACCGTTCGTGGCCAGTTGTATAAGAAGCCCGCGGGAAAGAAGAAAGTGGATCCCTCCGTTCCTCTGTCGCTCTTGATTCTGGAAGTGCAGAAGAAGGAATAAAGGATTAGATCCTGAGAAAACACTTTTTATTTCTGACCCTTGCTGCGACCGGGCTCGCCGGATGCAATCCGCATGCGGCGAGCCCCCCTGCGCCGCAGGAAAACGTCATCGCGCCCGGGGAGATTGGTTCGCGGTTGCCTGACTTCGCTGCGAAGGACTTGCAAGAACGCCCGGTTTCCTCAGCTGATCTTCGCGGCAAGGTGGTGCTCATAGACTTTTGGGCCACGTGGTGCCAATCGTGCAGGAAGGAGATGCCCGGCTATCAGAAGCTCGTGGACCGCTACGGTCCTCGCGGCTTTGCGGTCGTCGGGTTCAAACTCGACATCATGAGGGACACGGAAGACCCAGTGCTGTTCGCGAAAAGGATCGGAGTTCGCTATCCGCTGGTGGTAGCTCATGATGGGTTGAAGCAAGCCTTTGGCGGCATTGAAGGCATACCGACAACGATGCTCTATGACCGCCACGGCATCCTTCGCAAGAAAGTCATCGGGTTTGAATACACTGACGTCATTGAGTCGGAACTGAAGCCGCTTCTCTAAGGAGTCAGGCGGCGTACGTGGTTGGATGGCGCACCCTTCGTTTTCCGAGGGGTGAGATTCCACGGTCGTCTCCCGCTTGGGATTTCTCGCTGACCCCAAAACCTGGGGTCGACCCCCGATCCTCCCTCCGACTCATCCTTATCATTTCTATCGCATCAGATTGTCCGTAGAATCTTTCTTGCGACCACAAAGGTGAGATCAAATGAGAAACAAGTCTTCCTGTATTACCCACATTCATAAACTCTTACTGCCGCTGCTCCTGTTCCTGCCCGCTTCCCTGCTGGCCGAACCCGTCACTCTCCGCCACGCGGTCGAACTCGCGCTGAAGCACGCCAATGGAGCAGCCATTGCCGCCGCCGACGAGCAGCATGCCTCCGCGGCCTACCGCGAACTGCGCAACAATTACATCCCGCAAGTCACGGCCGGCGCCGGTCTGGGATGGTCCTACGGATTCCCTCTCAGCCTCGAGGGTGCTGCGCCTTCGCTCTTCAACATCAACGCCCAATCCGCGCTGCTTCATCCCGAACTCCGCGCCTTCATGCATGCGGCCGAAACCGAGTCTTCCGCCGCATCCTTTCGCAGCAAAGACCAGCGCAATCAGATCATCCAGGAGACCGTACTCAGCTATGCCGAGCTCGAAAAATGGGAGCAGCGCCTGGTCCGCCTGCGCGAAGCCGAACCCGAAAGTCAGAAAATGCAGGCAGCCATAGCCGATCGCGTGAAGGAGGGCATCGATAGCGAACTTGATGGCACCAGGGCCCGCCTGTCGGAAGCGCGCCTCCGTCTCCGCATCGCAGAGGCTCAAGGTGCGGCCGATGTCCTCCGCGAGCGCCTCTCTAAACTAACCGGCCTTCCCGCCGCCGGCATTCAGACCGAAACCGACTCGATCCCGGTCCTTCCTTCAGCTTCAGATCCGGACGCCCCCAACAAAGCCGCCGATTCCAGTCCCGCAGTCCAGTCTGCCGTGGAACATGCCCGTGCCCAATACCTGCGCGCTGACGGGGAACGCAAGTCTCGCTGGCCCACCGTCGATTTCGCCGCCCAGTACGCCCTGCTCTCCACCTACAACAATTACAACACGTTCTACAAATCCTTCCAGCGCAACAACGCCACCGTCGGAGTATCCATCCGCTTTCCTTTCTTCAACGCCTCACAACGCTCCCGCGCCGAAGCTGCCGACGCGGACGCGCTCAAAGCCAAAAAACAAGCCGACGCCGCCCGCAACCAGGTCTCCGAAGAAACCTTGCGCCTGCAGCGCTCCGTCACCCAGATGCAGGCCGCTCGCGACGTGGCGGAACTCGAATATGAGATCGCCAGGAAAAACGTCGAGGCCGTCCAAACCCGAATGGACTCCGCAACCGCCTCCTTGCACGATCTCGACAATGCCCGAACTCAAGCCAGCGAACGCTTCATCGCCTTGCAGGATGTCACCTTCGAATTGGAACGCAGTCAAGTCACGCTCCTGCGTTCCACAGGCGATCTGGAAACCTGGGCCCTGGGAACGAAATAGCCGGATGCGCCTTTTTCGCTATTCACTGCATCAAACCGCCTGTTCGCCGTAATAGCGGTAAGAGTCCCTGCCGCGAGTTGGTACACTAACCCCAAGCCACTCCATGGGTTGGGGATACATAAGCTTCTTTCTTGTGCAGGACGAACCTGCGTAAACACTGGTTTTCGACCACATCGACCGCGTCCGGATGGTAAAATAAGTGCTTACCCAATATGCCTCTTAAAACACTGTTCCTGAACCCGCCTTCCTTTGAGAATTTCGACGGCGGCGCGGGCTCCCGTTGGCCCGCCACCCGCGAAATTGAAAGTTATTGGTACCCGGTGTGGTTGGCTTATCCGGCTGGGATGCTGGAGGGCGCTCGCTTGCTGGATGCGCCGCCGCATTATATTTCGGCGGAGCAGACCATTGAGATTGCCAAGGACTATGAGTTCCTGGTGCTGTTCACCTCGACTCCTGGGTTCCCTGGCGACATTGGCCTTTCCAGAGCCATCAAGGCCGCGAACCCAAAGATCAAGATTGCTTTCGTCGGGCCGCACGTCAGCGTGCTGCCGGAGAAGTCTTTGCGGGATTGTCCGGCGATCGACTTCGTTGCGCGCAAAGAATTTGATTACGCTGTCGTCGACTATGCCAAGGGCAAGCCGCTGGAAGAAATTCCCGGTATCTCCTTCCTGAAAGACGGCCAGGTCGTGCACAACCCGGACGCACCACAGATTCAGGATCTGGACGCTCTTCCCCATGTTACCGACGTGTACAAGCGCGATCTGGACGTTACTCGATACAACGTGCCCTTTCTGCTGAACCCCTACGTCTCGCTCTACACCACCCGCGGCTGTCCGGCGCAATGCACTTTCTGCCTCTGGCCACAGACCCTGAGCGGACATCCCTGGCGCAAGCGCTCTACTGACGATGTGGCGGCGGAAATGTCGAAGGTCAAGCAATACTGGCCGGAGGTAAGAGAGTTCTTCTTCGACGACGACACTTTCAACATCCAGAAGGCTCGCACCATCGAACTGTGCGCCAAGCTGAAGCCATTGGGACTGACCTGGTCCTGCACCTCGCGCGTCACTACGGATTACGAAACGCTGAAGGCGATGAAGGAAGCGGGTTGCCGCCTGCTTATCGTCGGTTACGAGTCCGGCGATCAGCAGATTCTGAAGAACATCAAGAAGGGCGCAACCATCGAGCGGGCGAAGCAGTTCACCAAAGACTGCCACAAGCTGGGGCTGGTGATCCACGGCGACTTCATCATGGGCCTGCCCGGCGAGACGCACGAGACCATCAACAACACCATCGCGTTCGCGAAAGAGCTGGACGTGGAAACCATTCAGGTCTCCGTGGCCCACGCCTATCCCGGCACTGAGCTGTATGACTATGCGGTGAAGAACGGCTTCATGGTCGGCGACAACAAGATGGTGGATGAAGGCGGCCACCAATTGGCGCACATCCAGTATCCCGGACTGCCCGCCGATGACATCCTTTCCGCCGTGCATCGTTTCTACGACGAGTATTACTTCCGGCCCAAGGCTGTGTTCCGTATTCTGCGGAAGGCCGCGTTTGACAGCAACGACCGCAAGCGGCTTTACAAGGAGGCGAAGACCTTCCTGAAGGTGCGTTCTATGCGCAACAAGCTGGTCAAGAAACATAGCGACGAGGCGGCGGCGGAACTCGTCAAGGCGTAATAGGGATGCGAGCCAAACGCGCGATTATTGTGTCGCAAAAGCGCGACACATCGCGCGGCTCGCCCGGATCCTTCAGCGCCAAAAAGCCGGCGCTTCAGGATGACAACCAGCTGGACCAGCGTCTAAACTTCCTGTGAACTTTCGCAAGTATCTTGTGCTGGCCGGAGTCACGGTGTTCGCCGCGGCCGGAGACTCCATGCTCTCGCACGGGATGAAGCAAACCGGCAGCATCTCCGTCCATCACCTGCAAGGCGCCATCTTCGCTGTGCTAAATCCCTGGGTCGCTATCGGAATTCTTCTTCTGCTGGCGTTCTTTGCCACCTATATGACCGCACTCTCCTGGGCTGATCTCACTTATGTTCTGCCGGCCACTTCCCTTGGCTATGTACTGCTGGCGCTGGTTGCGAGATTTGTGCTGCACGAGCATGTCAGTCCACTGCGCTGGCTGGGAATCGCGTTGATCACAGGAGGTGTGGGATTTATTGCGGGCGGCCCATCTCTGACGGAGCACTCGCATGCGAAAGGTGACGACACTTCCCAGGAAGCGCGCGCCATGGCGGATGCAGCAAAATCCGCACTTCTCGCAAAGGACGCGAGAAATGGGGCACCCACGGGAGTGCGGTCATGAAAGCCATCTACACCTGGAGCGCAATCCTCGTCATCGTTTTCGCCTCGGTGGTGGGCGACGTGCTTCTGGCGCGCGCCATGAGGCAGGTCGGGGACGTCGGCGCCCTGCGCCGCCGCTCCGGCCTCGGCGTCGTGATCGGACGGACGCTGGGTAATCCCTACTTTCTCTTTGGCGTCATGGCGATGGCCGTAGCCTTCTTCAGCCTGCTGTTCGCGCTTTCGTGGGGAGATGTGAGCCTGGTAGCCCCCGCGGCCGCTTCCCTCACCTTCATCGGCAACGCTGTCGCCGCAAGAATCTTTTTGCATGAGAAAGTAGACCGGCGGCGGTGGATTGCTGCGAGTCTCGTGGCGGCGGGTGTGGCGCTGCTGGCAGGCTAATTCGAAGGGCCCGCCCGATTTGGAAATCCGTTCCAGTTTATTTCGCCGCACCCATTCTCACGGGTAATGCGAAGGATAGAATCCTCGCAGCGGGCAGTGTTTGGAGGGTGTTGCCAGTGGGTACTGGACGCCGCCCGTCAAGCGGTCGAGTGGCTTAGTCAGCCATAAAGATTCGAGTCCCTCGCCCTCCGCGGTCACTCGACTATCATTTTATTTTATTGCTTGACACGGTCAGCGTCGCGGTTATCATTGAAAGCGGCGGGCGGCGTTCAGCACCAATTCTGCGGAAGCCCCGGATGACTACCGGGGCTTTCGTGCGTCTGCACGGGAAAGTATGCGTGGCGCAGGCTCCCACCCTTTCACAAAGAACGCCAGGGATGTGGCGCCCGCTGCTGGCGGTAACCGGGGCAACCCCCCATGACATTCAGACTTTCTCCAGCCTTCACCCTGATCGCAGCACTGGCGCTGTCCCTGCCTGCCAGTGCGCAGAAGGAATTCAGCAAATGGCCCGCTGGAACTTCACCGCAAGAAATCGGCAAGCGCGTTGCCGAACGGTTTATCTCGTCGCCTCATAGTCTCTCGACCGGAGAGGCCAAGCAGCCCTACATCAATTATCCGGAATCTGTGACCTGGTACGGAGCGTTAACGTTCGCGCAATTGAGGCCTGACAAGGAGCTTAGCTCACGACTGATGCAACGATTTGATCCGCTCCTCGATGCCGATTCCAAGCTTATTCCGGAGCCCAAGCATGTGGACTTGACCGTCTTCGGCGCGGTTCCCCTCGAAATTTACATGGAAACCAGGCAGCAGAAGTATCTCGATCTGGGCAGAGAGTTGGCCGATAGGCAGTGGGCGAATCCCACGCCC
>Ga0210400_10002027_pt1 | contig 19334 bp, 15 predicted proteins | sample IncBWH26MmetaG_FD_155456 | JGI IMG/M metagenome (GOLD analysis project Ga0210400, IMG submission 155456) | Forest soil microbial communities from Barre Woods Harvard Forest LTER site, Petersham, Massachusetts, United States - Inc-BW-H-26-M | ecosystem: Environmental > Terrestrial > Soil >...
CCGCGCGACATTCAAATTGGGAATTCAGTTTCGCGACTGGGATCAGCCGGGCGACGGGTACATTCACCCCTTCGGGCCGTTTGGTGAATCGTGGGGCGGCGTGGAATTTCAGCACCATTGGCTCAGGGGCCAGCATGCTGGAAGCCAGCGCTTCCCACTCCAGGACTATTCCTATTCCGTGGTAGCAGCGCGTAACAACGCCTTCGAGTTCCCCAACGAAGATAGAAAGTCGATCCGCTCGACCTACACCTATGCATACCACTTCGACGCCAGTCTCTATGCCTCCTACTTGCGCTCCTTGGCAACGCAGCGAGGTGTCCATCGTATCGAAGGCCAGGTGTGCGATGTCAGGCGCAACCCGACAACCGGCGACATAGCGGAACTGACGCTCAAGTCAGGCGAACGGATTGCAGGAGACCTCTTCATCGATTGTTCCGGCTTCCGATCGCTGCTGCTCGGCGGCGTCATGGGCGTTGCGTGGGAGGATTGGACCCACTGGCTGCCCTGCGATCGGGCATTGGCTGTTCCCTGTAAAAGGGTCGGTGCGCTGACTCCCTACACGCGGGCCACGGCTCGCCGGGCTGGATGGATGTGGCGAATCCCGCTGCAGCATCGAACCGGCAATGGCTATATCTTTTCGAGCCAGTTCATCAACGACGGCGAAGCTCGCGACACCCTGTTGGCCGGTCTGGACGGCGCTGCGCGAGGAGAGCCGCGTCTTCTGCGGTTTTCACCCGGGCGGCGCGTACGAGCTTGGTCTGGAAATTGCGTGGCGATCGGCCTCGCGAGCGGCTTTCTCGAGCCACTCGAGTCCACCAGCATTCATCTGGTCCAGGCGGCCGTTACCGATCTCGTCAGTCTCATGCCGAGGCTGGGATCGACCGGCATAGACCCCCGGCTCGTCGATGAATTTAATCGTCTCAACGACATGAAGTATGAGCGCATCCGCGATTTTCTCGTGCTTCATTACACTGCCAACAGGCGGGTCGGCGAACCCCTGTGGGACTATGTCCGCTCCATGCGGTTGCCGGACAGCCTCGTTCATCAGCTGCAGCTGTTTCGTGCGCGCGCGACGCTTCCGAACCACCGATACGGTGTATTTGCCCGCGACAGTTGGCTATCCGTCCTCGTCGGACAGGGAATTGTCCCCACGGGTTATGATCGACTCGCCGACGCTTTCGCGCTCCCCACGGTTGTGGACCGGATGACAGACCTTCGGAGTCGAATTCAGACAAACGTCGATGCCATGTCCTCGCACGGCGCATTCATCGCGGATTATTGCCAATCTGCGGAGGTGGCAGCCTCCGAAGAAGCTACGGTATGACCACCCATCGGCCGCTGTCGTGCGTGGTCGTGCTGGGACGTGATGCCGATCTATGGCTCTGTGTCAATGCCATCAGCCGGGCTCTTGGCCCTGCCGGCGTACGTGTGATTGCGATCGAGCTCCCGACCCGATTGACGCCGTCCCATGTCAGCGCAACGCTGCCGCCGCTCGAAGCCTTCCATGCAAAACTAGGGATGCAGGAGGCGGCCCTCATTCGCGCCACCGGCGGCAGCTTTTCATTCGGCCAGAATATCGTTGACCTTTCAGGCGGTCCGGCCTCTCAGCGAATTCCCAGCTTTTTTCATGCCTGGGGAGCCTATGGGGCGCCTATCGATGGGAGTGCGTTTTTTCCTTGCTGGCTCAAAGCAAGGCGCCATGGATTGGGGCTCCCATTTCAGGATTTTTGCCTCTCGGCCGTGGCGGCGCGAAACGGCCGCATGCTGCTCCCGGACGAGGCCACATCGGCATTCGGCCGAACCGACTACGGCTATCACCTGCAGTCGATGGCTTATGCCAGCCATCTGAAGTCGACGGCGGCAACGCTGGGCGTCAAAATGTACCAGGCGCAAACAGGCATGGTCGAGCGCGATGAAAATGGATTGATCGCTGCGCTCATCATCGATGGGTCGCTGCGCATCGAAGGCCAACTTTTCGTCGACGCCAGCGGCGAAGAGGCAATCCTCATCGGCCGGTCGCTTGAAGTGCCGTGGACAAATTGGCGACCGTATTTCAGTGTCGATCGAGCGCTATCGGCACGAGCGCCTGCCTTTACTTCAACTCCGCCCTTCGCGGAAATTCGCGCGGCACGCGGTGGTTGGACGGCCCTTCATCCGAACCAAGTTGCCACCGGCGTCTTGCATGCTTATTCGAGCGGCCTCTCCCGCGACGAAGATGCGCTCGAGTCGGCGACCGCCGCGGCCGGAGCCAAGCTCGCTGATGTAGTCGTCCGTTCGGTACATCCAGGCGTGCGATCCAACGCGTGGGAAGGCAATTGTGTCGCCATCGGAACGGCGGCGTGCATCCTCGATCCAATCCACGACGTCGATCTGCATGCTTTGCAGTTGGGGGTCGTCCACTTACTGTCCTTGTTTCCGGTCACCGAGCAGTTCACAGCTGAGCGCACAGAGTACAACCGAGTCATGCGTTCGTTCTGCGAACGTATCCGTGATTTCCAGTGTGCATTTTATGCATTGGCGCCTTTCACCGGCGAATTCTGGCAACAAGCCCGCGCTCAACAAGTGCCGCAGCCGCTCGCGCACAAGATTGCCACGTTTCGCGCGCGCGGCGAGATCGCGCCCATGGAAGATGAGTCCTTCTTTTCGGAAAGCTGGCAGGCGATTTTCACCGGCCTCGGCGTACTGCCGGAGACATGGCCACCGACGATCGACCATATCTCGCCGGACCGTTTCAAACAGGAGTTCCGCCGAACCCTCGATTTCATCAAGGAAAAAGTTCTAGAGCAGCCCACGCACGACGGATATCTCAACAGCATACGGGGCAAGGCGGCCTGATGACCGCGGTTGCGGGTTCCGCGGAGGGCGAGAAGGACGGCTTACTGAGCCGGCTTCCGCGAATACCGGTCGCCTCGATCAAGACCACGGCAGAGCTCGAGGCGGCGGCCGAGGCATCGAGACCACTGGTGTTGCCGGGCCTCATCGAGCATTGGCCTTCACTCGCGGCCGGCCGAAAATCACCTTCTGCGCTCAACGATTACCTCAAGTCCATGGACCGTGGCATCCCCGCCCCCATGGTCGAGGCGCCCGCCAGCGCTCGGGGACGACTCGGCTACAGCGCGGATCTGCGGGAATTCACCTTCTCCAAGCGTCAGCGCGGTATCAGCGAGACACTCGATCGCATCGAACGCCAGGTTGATCGACCGAATGCACCGATCATCGCGATCCAGATGCTGCCGCTCGCCAGCCATCTGCCGGACTTCGTTCAGCAAAATCCCATGCCCCTGCTTCCGGGCATCGGGCCGCTACTGTGGCTCGGCGGCCGTGTCCGAACGCAGATCCATCATGATCGGGACCACAACCTCGCGTGTGTCATCTCAGGCCATCGCCGTTTCGTGCTCTTCCCGCCCGAGCAAGTGGCAAACCTGTACATCGGTCCAATAGACAACCCGCCGCCGCTGTCGATCGTCGATCTGGAGGCGCCTGATTTCGCGCACTTTCCGCGTTTTGAGAAGGCATTGGCAACCGCGCAGATTGCTGAATTGCGGCCCGGCGACGCGCTGCTCATGCCCCGACACTGGTGGCACCACGTGACTTCGCGCGACCCTTATAACGCCATGGTCAATTATTGGTGGGGCACGCAAGCGCAAGGGCTCGAAAATCCTTACGATTGCTTCTTGGCAGCATTGCTCGCACTCAAGGATCTTCCAGCGGCGGAGCGGATCTACTGGCAGGCCATGTTCAGTGCCTACGTTTTTCAATCGGAAGGCAGCGCGGTTGAGCATATTCCTCCTGAGCTTCGGGGCGTCCTCGGAACGATTCATTCCGGAATCCGGGGCGCACTGAAGCAAAAGCTCAAGGCGTCTTTTTTGAAGTCGCCATGATCGGTCGTACGATCAAGCCATCGAAGCCGTACATGCCGAGAATCCTCATCGGCTGCTGTCTGCTCTGCGCGGTCGGCGCGCCGGCGCTCGCCGCCGGTATCATGGTCCGCAGCGACGGCGCGGATGTTCGCAGTGGTCCCTGGCACATGCGCGTCACGGCCTTGGCCGATGACATTCTGCGCGTGCGTGCGGCGGCGGCCGAGGACTTGCCGGAGGACGCCTCCTGGGCGGTGCCCCGGGAGATACGCGGGCGCTCCGTCCAGGTCAGCGTCAAGCAGGATGCCGACTCCGTCGAGTTTCACACGGCGGCGCTGTCGGTGCGAATCGAGCTCTCGCCGCTGCGAATCATGGTGTCGGATTTGCAGGGCCACGTGATCTCCGCGGATGCCGCGAGCCCGGCTCTGGAAATGAGGGGCAGCGGTTTTATGTTGCGCAAGCAACTCGCGCAGAGGGAGCATTTTTTCGGTTTGGGCGACAAAACCGGTCCACTCGATCGTCGCGGCCAGGCGTTTACGCTCTGGAACGACGATTCGTACCGCTTTCAAGAATCGACGGACCCGATTTACAAAAGCATTCCCTTCTTCGTCGCGGCGGGCGGACCCGGCGGCAGTTATGGAATCCTGCTCGATAACACCTGGCGCAGCTGGTTCGACTTCGGCAAGCAGGATCCGCAGACGCTCGCCTTCGGCTCGGCCTCCGGACCGATCGACTATTATCTGATCTATGGTCCGAGCACTCACCGCGTGGTCGAGCGCTACACGGATCTCACCGGCAAGGCGCCCCTGGTACCCGCCTGGGCGCTCGGCTTCCAACAGTCCCGGTACAGCTATCAATCCGCCGCTGAGGTGCATGCGATTGCCGATCGGCTGCGTGCCGAACACATTCCCGCCGACGCGATCTGGTTGGACATCGACTTTCAGGACCGCAATCGGCCCTTCACCACCAATCCGGTTACTTTTCCCGATCTGCCAGCATTGACCCGGGATCTAAAGCAGCAAGGATTGCGGCTGGTGGTCATTACGGACCTGCACATCGCCGCGGCGCCGAACCAGGGCTACGCGCCCTATGACAGCGGCATCGCAGGCGACCATTTCCTCAAGCGGCCCGATGGCTCGGTGTACGCGGGTCGCGTCTGGCCCGGCCCCTCGGTATTTCCCGATTTCACCCGCCCAACGACGCGTGCTTGGTGGGGTTCACTGTATCGCGATTTCGTCGCCGCCGGCGTTGCCGGTTTCTGGAATGACATGAACGAGCCTTCCGTTTTTGACACGCCGACCAAAACCATGCCGCTCGATACACAGCACCGGATCGCGGAGCCCGGCTTTGCACCGCGTCTGGCAACTCATGCTGAAATCCACAACGTCTATGGATTGCTGAATTCGCGCGCGACTTTCGAGGGAGTTGGCCAACTCAATCCCGATGAGCGAACCTTCGTCATGACCCGAGCGAGCTATGCGGGCGGCCAACGCTACGCGGTGACCTGGACCGGAGACAACAGCTCGACGTGGAATCACCTCAAACTGTCGATTCCCATGCTGCTCAATCTCGGCATGAGCGGTTTTGCCTACAGCGGCGCGGATGTGGGCGGCTTCATCGGCACCCCAAGCCCGGAGTTGATGACGCGATGGATCGAGATCGCCGCCTTCGCGCCGATCTTTCGTGCGCACTCGGAGAAGGGTACGCCGCCAAAGGAGCCTTGGGTGCACGGTGCCGGGCAGACGCTCATTCGCAAGCGGTTCATCGAGCAGCGCTACCGACTGATGCCCTATCTGTACGCACTCGCCGACGAAAATTCGCGCACCGGCGCGCCGCTCATGCGGCCGCTCTTTTATGATTTCCCGGACGCCCTCGATGCCCCGTGCCAGCAACCGACTGCATTTCTCTTGGGCGACCGGTTGCTGATTGCGCCACCCCCGGACTTGGAATCACCGCAAGCCTACGAGATCTGCCTGCCGGCCGGGCGCTGGTACGACTATTGGAGCGGCGAGCCCGTGGCCGCGCGCGCCGCGACATCTGCCTCCGGTGCACAGACGATCAGGGTGACGCCCGCGCTCGAGCGCCTGCCGGTGTTCGTGCGCGCCGGTGCGATACTGCCGGGTCAGCCTTTGATACAAAGTACCTCTCAGACGCCTCAAGGACCCTTGTCATTGGATGTCTATCCGGGTGACGGCTGCCACGGCACGATTTATCTCGACGATGGGCACAGCATGGCGTACGCCCAACAGGGCTATCTTCGTCAACAAGTGCACTGTGTGCAGACAGAGGCAGGAATGGAGCTGGAATTCGACGCGCGCGAGGGTCGATACCCGCCCTGGTGGCATCATGTGATCGTGCTAGTGCATCACTGGACGGGCGGGGCGCAAGCGTTCCTCGACGGCAAACGCATCGCAGATCCGGTGGCTCGATCAGGGGTATTGCGCGTGACCATCGAGGATCCAAAGAAAGCCTCGCGACTTTCGCTCAAAGCCACGTCTGCAAGATAGTCAATCTTGCGCGATCGGCTGGTCCTGCCGATGCTTTTGATCTCGCAATCTTGTGAACTAACCGCCGTCCACCCCGCCTGACTGAGTCCGACAACGGCGTCCTCGCCTCAATTGTGTTCGCGCAGACACATTGTCAACGCGCCACACGAATTGGCGACATCAAACCAAAAAGACGCGTGCGTACAGTGCGCTATCGACCTGGCAATCGCGGTCCGCTCTGCAATCGGAGGCCGCGTCCGGGTCGTCCCCAACCAGACTCAGGAATTAGAGGGAATGAAAGTGAATCATACTTCTGCTTCAAACATCGGGCGGGCCAAGATTCTCGCCGGTGTACTCGCGCTCATTTTGCACGGCCGAAGCGTGGCGGCCGATGAAGAGGCAAGTCCCGACGCACTCCAGAACATCGAAGAGCTGGACGTCACCGCTCGTAAACAGTCCGCTCTCGATTCCGAAGCGATAAGTCTTTCCGATACGCCGGACGCGGAGCCCTCCGTCGGCGGCAAGCCCACCGTTGTCGTCGGGTTGGCGGCGAGAGACGCCCCCGTTTACGATGGATCGAAGAAGACCAAGGTGTCGCCCTTTCCGTATCTGGATATTCATGGAATATTTCATGATCGAGTGTTCATCTCCGACATCCGCGGCGTTGGATTCAACTTGTATACCGACGAGGCATTCAAAGCGGGACTGGCAGTCAACTATGGCGGTGGCCGCACGAGTTCCGACAGCCCGCGCTTGCAGGGCTTACCCGATATCAAAAATTCGGTCACTACCGCAGGGTTTGTCACGTACTCCATCAAGCCCTTTGCCTTCGAACTTCGACTCGAGAGACAGCTTGGAAGCAACCCTGCCACCGAGGCGTCGATCAGAGCCTCCTTTGCTTTTGCACCCACGCCACGGTGGCATTTGTCCGTCGGTTCGCAACTCACCTGGCAGGACAGCAAGTGGAATGAGAAGTTCTATGGCGTAACGGTCGCCGAAGCGCAGGCTGCGCAGAAGCTGGGTAATTTGCTGACGCCGTACGAGGCGAAGTCAGGTCTCGGCACCGTTGGCATCACCGGCACCAGCGTTTATGCACTTACCGAACACTGGGGACTGGTGAGCCGCCTTGGCTTCCGCGATCTCGTCGGCTCGCAAGTAAAGAACAGCCCTCTGACCGAGCGCAATTTCGGCGTGGACTTCGCGTTGGGCGCGATATACAAGTTTTAAGTGCGACGCGAAGGCTTCAGGGTATAACGCCGGCGGTCGCCGGCGATGCTCCCAGACGCCGAGCCCATTCACGCCTGCCCACGGCGAGCACAGAGAATGTGAAAGCCAGCACCAGCCATCCGGTCCAGGCACGCGTCGATACTTGGGCAGCGCTCTTGCTGAGCGCGTTGAAAAAACGCAGCTCGATGAGTCCCCGTCGCAGTTCGGAGTGCGGACACTCCAACGTGAGGCGTCCCTGGGTGTCGGGAGCGGTGGTGCACCCCGGCGCATACCATAGCGAGTGATAGGCTTGTTGGAAAATGAAGCGCGTCGTCGGCAAAGCGGCCGCTTCGCAGTCAGACCCTGGGTTGGCGAATGGGCAGTCCAATTGCAGCTGGATGGAGCTCCAGCTCGAAAAGCGCGCGCGCCACACGGCCGCCGCGGCCCCAGGGGCAGACGCATCGGCTGTAGTCACGAGACTTGCGCCGGGCTCGATGTCCGCGCGTTGAAAGTCATCCATGTCATAGCAATCACTGACCCCACGAACGGGGGAAATGAATTCTCCCTGGTGGTGCTCCTCGCCCACGGTGACGTAGTCAATATTCTCAGGGCCTCGAGAGAAAAAGCCTTGCTGAGGAACAGCCGCGTAGCGCGGCGAATTCGACCATAGCGCCCAGAGAGTATCTAATTGAAACCCCAATGGCAGTGCGAGGATGGCGATCAGGCAGAGCGTCGCGCGCCAGCCTTCGCGGCATTCTCCTGCATATCGCGACAGTGCGCCGGCCGCGCACAAGCTCAACGGCAGAACGGCGAATCCCCAGTATCGACCCGTGACACCGATCGAGCGGAATCCGGGCAGAGAACGCAGCAGGTCGAATGGACTCAACCACGTGGGAATGTGAATGAGCCGGAGGCTGCCCATGCCGAGCACCAGGCTCACGGCAGTCACGACAGACAGCGGCCCCTTCATCTCGCGGGGCATCGACGTGGCGATCCAGCTTCGATACTTCCAGATGAAATACGCCATGACAGGTCCGATGAACACACTGAGCTCGTGACCATTGCCGTTGGCGGGGAGCACTTTGCCGCGCATCGGCAGCAGCGCGAACCATAGAAACGCGAATATGCTGGTAAACGTGTCGACTGTCAGGCGCGGAAACTCGGCCTGCGCCTGAACCATGGGCCACAGGTAGCCGGCATCCAACACGGCCGCCAGAAGCAGGGCGCATACCATCAGAGCCGTCGGGCGCCAGGATCGAGCCCAAAAGGATAAAGCCAACGAATAGATACCGACCCAGAGAAGGAGATGAATGATGGCAACGGGCGAGCCGTCGATCACCATGGCGATCAGGCCGCCGGTGAGAAGCGTTACCAACCCCCACCCGGCACCGATGAGCGGGGACGGTTTGGCGGTGCATGACGCGCCCCTGGTCGAGCTGTGCAAAATCCAAAGAATGAGGGGCAGCACCAGGAAGGGCACGAGATCAAAATGCCCGTACGCCACACGACACACGAAGAAGCCGTTCCCGATGAAGAGCGAGGCGGCGAGCATCCGCTGTTCACCGGACTTGAACCAGAGACCCGCGTATAGGAAAGCGCCGACCCATCCCAACGAAAAGTAAATCGGAATGGCAATCTTCAGCCCCCAAAAGGGCCCGAACAGGTAGCTCAGGCAGATGCTGAGCGACATGAATGGAATTTGCGGCTCGCCTGCCATGGAGAGTCCCGCGCACATCAGTGGGGTCCACTGTTTGGCGAGACCAAACATCGTCGCATTCCAGAATTGAAGACTATGGAACACCAGAAACTGATCCGCATCCCGCGGACCGGTGTGGCCCAGGAAGGTGATGAAGAACACGCCGTAGATCACGATGATTGCCGAAGCAAGCACGATCAGCCAGGCGCGCGCGCGAGTGCGCGCCCGCGTGGCGGTTCCCACTGAATGAGCGGATCGGAATAGCTCTACCGGAAGTGCCGTCACCGCAGCAGACTAAAAAGCTGCCGTAACTGCCTGATGTTCGATACGTTATCGCACGGAAAGATTGTGTCAGTGCAGACACCAATGGCACGGACGCGCGGCACTGCTCGGGCGCCGGTGGCGTTTTTCGATCGGCTCATGCATGTGACCCATGCGTAATCTGCGCTTGAGCAACGCGATGGCCATGCGCTCCAATGCACACATCGCCGGCCGCCGTCGCATATTGAATGGAGCCACTCATGAACGACAGCATCGATTCGCTCTTGCCCACGCGGCCTGTTTCGCGCGACGCGGCTGCACCGGACCTGTCCTCGATTGAAACGTCAGTGCAAGCCGAACTCGCGTATCTTCAACCGTCGCTGGAGCGCCCCTTCAATTACACCTACGAACCGCCGGCCGGAACACCCTGGCAGAACTACCGGCGCGATCAGCGCACGGTACGAATTGTTGACGCACGTCATTTGGCGTCTCGCCCTGAGTTGGGTCGCGAAGGGTTCGCGCTTTGGGACGCACCGTCTTCCCTGCACGATTTCTCGGATCCGGACGAGATCGTTCGTCTCTACTACCCCGAGGTGGCCGAACTGGCATGCGCGGCAACCGGTGCTGCGAACGCCTATGTTTTCGACCACCTGGTGCGCAAGCACATGGGCGGGAGCGCGCCGCTCGGTTTCGGTCGATCGGCGAAAGCGGGACCGGTAGCCGCCAACGGCCAGGTTCACAACGACTACACCGAAGAATCCGGACGCAAGCGGCTGGCGCTCGTTCTGGGCGAGCCGGCTGCTCAGCGCGGCGTTTTGCGCTACAGTATTGTCAATGTTTGGCGTTCGATCAGGGCACCGGTACTGGACGTACCCCTGGCGGTCTGTGATGCCCGAACGGTCGAAGGCGCGGACCTGGTCCGTGCCGAACTGCGCTATCGGCGCCGCACCGGCGAGATCTACCTGGGATTGCATAACCCGCGTCACCGCTGGTCTTATTTCTCAGCGATCGATCGTCAGGAGGCATTGGTGTTCAAGCAATATGACTCGCAGGCCGACCACATTGCGCGCTTCACGCTGCATTCCGCTTTCCGTCATCCCAACGTACCCGTCGCGGCGCAACCGCGCGAAAGCATCGAGGCGCGCTGCCTCGTCGTCTACCAATAGAGCCGGTCATTGCCATGGCGAAGCCGGCCCTCGATGCAGCCACCCTCGAGTTTTGGTATGAATTGGGCAGCAACTACAGCTACCTGAGCGTGATGCGGATCGAGGAATTGGCGCGACAGCACGGCGTGGCAATCATTTGGAAACCGTTCCTGTTGGGGCCCATTTTCAAGTCACTCGGATGGGACAGCTCGCCATTCGTGCTGCAAAAGGAAAAGGGCGCGTACACATGGCGCGACATGGTGCGTCAGTGCGAAAAGTACCACCTGCCATGGACTCGACCGAGCACGTTTCCGCGGCGAACAGTTTTACCGACGCGAGTCGCGTTGCTCGGCGCCGATGAGCCGTGGATTGGCGCCTACAGCAAACAATTGATGCAGATCAACTTCGTGGAGGATCGCGATATCGACACGCCGGAGGCGGTGAGCGAAGTTTTAGACGGGCTGGGGCTGCCGGCGTCAGATCTTCTGGGTGAGGCGCAGTCGGACGAAAACAAGCTGCGCTTGCGAGAACAGACGGACGAAGCACGCCGACGCGGAGTGTTTGGTGCGCCAACTTTCTTTGTAGGGGCGGAAATGTTTTGGGGCAACGACCGATTGGAAGATGCGCTGCGCTTAGCCACTCGACAAGATCCACAGTCAGACGAATCATAACGTCGGGGCGCGTTTTAAAAAAGGCGCGGGGATGCGGAACGTCGACCGACAATCGATGTTTCCTCATGCCCCCCATGCGACCATTGAATGCGACTCGGTGTCTGCCGGCCCCGAGTTTTAGAGCCCGTTCCCCGAAGCGATTGTCGCGGCCTGGGACTTAATCCAATGGGCCGTCGTCAGCACATCCCGGCGGGGCTTGGATTTGGCCTTGATCAGCCAGTACGCATGGGAAGTGGTAAGACCGGTCCGTGGCGCAGTGAGTACCTTCAGCCGTCCATCAGACAACATGGGGCCGAGTAGTTTCAGGCGCCCGAGAGCGATTCCTTGGCCCGCGACCGCCGCGAAAATGGCTTGATCATATTGATTGAAGCGCAACGTGCCCTTGGGTTTGATCTCGTTCCAGCCTTGACTCGTCAGCCACTCCTGCCACTGCAGCCAGGGGAAATTAACGACGCCGTCAAATTCGAGAAGGAAATGCTGTTCGAGGGTGCGCGGCGAAGCAAGTGAATCAAGACCAAGTGCAGGATGTGCCACAGGCGCTATCATTTCTCCAAATAGCCGTTCTGCGCCATCGGATGCGGTTTGCTGAGTGCAGTAGCGGATGGCGAGATCAATTCCTTCCCCGCGCAGGTCCTCCACTCTATCGCTAGCCGCAACGCGCATATCAATACCGGGGTGATCTTGTTGGAAGCCCCGAAGCCGAGGCAGAAGCCAGAGACCGGCAATGCCGATGGTGCAGGCTATGGTGACGGGCTGGCGTACACCATTGACGCGGACAGCGCCGACGGCGTCCTGCAGCTGCTGAACTGCACCATTTGCGCTTCGAAAGAGTCGCTCTCCTTCGGAAGTGAAGGCGATCGAGCGATGTCCACGGGTCAACAGCCTAACTCCGAGCATATCCTCCAACGCTCGGATTTGGCGGCTGACCGCCGATTGGGTGACGCAAAGATCCTGTGCCGCCAAGGTAATGCTCATGCGACGCCCAACGGCGACGAAACCACGAATCAGGTCAAGAGACGGCAGCCGGACAATAGGAATTGGCATTCAATTACCTCATGCCAGTCCTGCACCAAAAAGGGCGAAAGATCACAGAGGCAAAGTCTAATAGGCCTGCAGCGATTGATGCAATGGAAACGCTCGATTGACCATCGGGAATATGTCCGGACGTCCGCGGACCGGCCGGCAGCCTTCTCGGGAGTATCAATTGGCGCCGCCTGAATCTCAGCGATCATTTCGATTTCGACACACGCTCCAAATGGCACCTGTGCAACGCCGATAGCGCTGCGGGCATGTTTGCCCCGTTCATCAAACACCTGAACAAGGAGTTCGGACGCTCCGTCAGCAATCCGATGAGGCTCCGTGAATCGCGGCGTGCTGTTGACCATCACGAAGAGCTTAACAATCTTTCGTACGCAGCTCAGATCACCGACGGCGGATTTCAACACCGCGAGCAATTCGACGGCCCGAGAGGTGAATATGGTCACCTGATCGAACGAAGGGAGCGAACGCCGGCACGTAGCCTTCCACTACCGCCGGCATGACAACCGGTAAGACAATATCCAAAACCTTGAGACGCTCATCGATAGGCGACATGCCCTTCTCCCTTCAATGCTTTGTTCAGTGTGACAAGAAGACGGTCCATGTGTTGTCTTGTATTCAGAAGATGCGGGGCAATTCGAATTCGCCCTTCACGCAATGCAACTACGAATCTCTCGCTTCGCAACACTTGGTACAACGCCTCCGTCTCTTCCCGTTTGCCGACATCGATGCAGCCGAACACTCCTCGCCGACTCGCATCCAGTGGGCTCGCTATCCGGCAACCATCGGGGAGTCGTTCGAAGAGGTAACTAATCAGCGTTTGGTTGTGATCACGGATCAACGCGGCACCGACGTTCAAAACAAACCTCACAGAAGCTTCCATGACCGTGAGATTGAAGTTGTACAAGGAAGACGCCTCCGCAGTGTCCCACCGGCTCATGCTCGGCGACGGGCCTGGATCGACGTAGTTCAGCCGCGCAAACGTCTCCACGCCCTGACTTAACCAGTTATAGGGGCCCGGTCGCAGCTGTTCCAGATGCGATCTCTTTGTCCAAAGGAAGCCGGTGCCCCAAGGACTGAGCAAATACTTGTAGCCGGCACACACCATGAAATCCGCGCCGATATGGCGAACATCGATGGGTACAGCACCGCAGGACTGGCTTATATCAAGGACCAACAACGTCCCATTCCTTTTGCAGGCCGCGGCGAGATGCGGCACATCCAGCATAGATCCGTCGTCGAAGCGAACATGGCTCACCGAAATGACGCGTGTTCGAGGAGTCATCGCTTCGATCAGGTCATTTGCCTCAATAAACTGGCTCCGAGGGTCTACGATGTTTAGCTTGATGCTCTCGCGTTCCTCCATGGGTTTCCACGTGGCGTAGTGCGTCGGAAACTCACCGCGCGCGATCAGGACCTCATCACCCGGAGACCATTTCAATGCATAAGCAATGACAGCAAGGCCCGACCCGGCTCCGTTCGTCAATGCAATCTCATCTGGGCTCGACTGTATCAGCGTAGCCAATGACCGGCGCAGCCTTGCGGCAAGCGCGAAGAACGTTGCGTCATCGACAATGTGCGGTTGTATTTTAGCCGCAATGGATCCCTGCAGCGCGTCGAGGGCGACCCGTGGAATGGCCGCGTGCGCCGCAAAGTTCAAGTAAGTTACATCGCCAAGCGGAAACCACTCCGTGGTCCAATCTCTCGGATGATTTAGCGTCATTTTTGAACTTAGGTTCCTTAATTATGCGAGTGAATTTGCCGCGTCGAAAAGACACATCGCGGTAGCTACGTGAGGTCCGGCTCTCGTCCATACGCATTTGCTCGCTCCACCACACGAAGCAATAGCAGCAGCAATACCCCGACGACCATCACCCCCGCCGCCAGATACAGACCAGCCTGATATCCGCCCAGGCGCAGCCCCACCGAGCCGGTCACGGCAGGCCCGATCACCTGCGCAATGCCGTACGACAGCGTCATTTTTCCCATCATCTTCGCCGGCCGCGTCGGGTAGTATCGGCCGGCTATGGTCAGTACCAGGCTCACCATGCCAATAACGGATGCGCCAAAAAGAACGGCGCCGCACAGCGCTGTGAAAAGCCCGTTCCCCAGCACCGGGAGGAGTATTCCGGCGATTTGCAGCACAGCCGCGAGGAGGAGCGCATTGAGTTCGCCCGTGCGCCGGGCGACAAAGTCCCAGGCCGCGCTGGCGGGTGCAGCGCCTAGACCGAGAAAAAGAAATACCAGAGTTCCTTGACCACCGAAGCCGGGTAGGTGGTCGACGATGGCGACGATGAAGGTGGCGCTCACCACATAGCCCACGCCGGCGCAAAAGTACGCGGCCATGAAAATGCGCAGGAACACCGGGCTCGGCGGAGAGTCCCGCATCGCTTGCCCGGAATGGGTAACCGCGCTGCGGTCGGGCGCCGGCAGCCAGCCCAATGCAGGCATCAGCAGAACACACCCGAAAGCGGCAAACGCGTACCATTGCGCGCGCCAGTCGAGTTGCCATCGGTTCATGAGCATCACTGCGGCGGCGCTGCCCGCGATACCCAGACCGACGCCGGAAAAATGGATTCCGAGCTCGCTGCGATAATCGTGGCGGATGAGCCAGTTGAGAATCAGACCCGTGCCGAACAGCATGCCGGCGGCGGTGCTCAGCCCCGCAAAGTAGCGCGACACGGCCCAAATCCACGCGTTCGTGGTCATGCCCATCATCGTGGTGGTGAGCACCGCCACTATCATGCCGAGTCGATAGAGTCGATCCTTGAGCACCACATCGCCGATCAACGACGCGAGCACAGCTCCGCTTAAGTACCCGAGATAGTTGATCGCCGCCAGCCAGCCGGCTTCCGCTACACCGAGTCCTGCCTGTTGCTGCATCAGCGGCAGCAACGGCGTGTACGAGAACCGGGCGACGCCCATCACGAGGACGAGGCTGAAGATACCTGCACTTAGGACTTTATAGCGAGCGGGTATCAAGGTCATTGCGACAAGCACACGCAAATGGACGTCATCGTTGCACCCCCAACGCCCAACGCGTGAGGTCTGCCGATCGAATCTGTCGTGGAAGTTGATTAGGCTCCACTACATACGCTCGTTCAAACGACATTTGAGCCAGCTACGCATGATGAAACCGCATGTGTCGAGAGAATCCGACTCCTTCGGCACTGGTTATAATTCGGTCGCCACCGTACGATCACCCATTGCGCAACAAGGCCTCGGAGTACCTTCATGCTTTACATGGTAGTGGAACACTTTAGAAACAAAGATCCTTTGCCTATCTACCGACGATTTCGTGATAAGGGACGCATGGCGCCGGAGGGTCTCCAGTACATTTCGAGCTGGGTCGACGATAAGCTTGAGCGCTGCTTCCAAATAATGGATGCAAGTGAGCGCAATCTGCTCGATCAGTGGATGGAGAACTGGAGCGACGTTGTCGATTTCGAGGTCTTTCCCGTTCTCTCCTCGAAAGAGGTAGCTGACAGGGTTGCGCCGCGGCTGTGAGCAAATCGATCTGCGCGGCTGAATGGCCGCAGTCCGTCGTTCGCATTCCTGGTACGTATGCGAAGCGAAAGAATTGCTCGTTTGAGCCGTGGCTGGGATTGACCTGTAATGACCTTCGCCCGACGATGAAGGAAACTAGAATGCCTAGCTATATCGTGACGTGCGAGGAAGGCCGACTGACGGGATTGCAGAAGAGCCAGATCGCCGAGGCTGTCACCCGAGCTCACGGGGACTCGACCGGCGCGCCCTACTACTTCGTCCGGCTCACGTTCGACGAAGTGAAACCCGGCAACTACTTCTTGGGCGGAACTCAGCTCGATGGCGACGAGATATTCGTGCACGGCACGATCCGCGAAGGTCGACCGAAGGATATGAAGGACGCGTTGATGACCCGTTTGGCGGCCGACGTCGCGATCGCCTCCCAGATGAAGCCGAATAGCGTCTGGGTCTACCTGTCGGAGCTGCCGCCGAACCAGATGATCGAATTCGGTCGCGTTCTTCCGTTGCACGGAAAGGAAGCGGAATGGTCGGCGGCGCTCCCGGAAGCCGAGAAGGCGCGCCTGGAAAATATAGGCCTTTGCAAGGAAGTCGCCGCCTAAACGCCGGAACTCTCGAGCGGGTTGTACGGGGACGTTACCGCCCGCCCAATGCCCCAGTGACCGCGACGCGACTACTCCGGCAGGTTCAACTTGCGCAGGCGTAGAAACTCATGGATCCATTCTGGGGAAATTGAGCATGACGATCAATCCGGGAGCGTTGTCGTCGAAAACCAAGCGAGCACGATGAACCGTGGCAATCGCCGCAACCATGTTGAGACCCAGTCCGTGCCCGGGAGTCGATCGGCTGGACTCGAGACGCGTGAATCGTCTGATGACGCGCTCCCGATCCTCGACGGGAACGCCGGGACCGTTGTCCCTGACCGCGAGTCGTGCACCGCCGTCGTCACCGGTCAGGTCCACGTGAATCGCAGCGTCCAGGGGCGTATGGACATGTGCATTGTTGACCAGGTTGATAAAGGCCTGCGAAATGAGTTCTCGATCGCCGTCGATGGCGATATTCGGTTGCACGGTCCAGCTGAAACGTCTGCCGCCCTCGTCGACAGCCGGCGTGTACATCTCGCACAATTCGGTGACCAGCGCGGTCAAATCCACACGGGCGAAAGACTGCCGGACTCCTCCGCCTTCAATTTCCGAGATGCGAAGAATCGCCGTGAACAAGGCAAGTACGTCGTCGGTCCGTTCGATGGCGGACCGCAGCGCCTCACGCTGCATAGACGGATCATCAGGGCCGACGACGGCACGTTCGAGGTGGTTGCGAAGCCGGGTGAGCGGCGTGCGTAAATCGTGTGCAATGTCGCCGGACACTTGGCGCAGGTTGCCGAGCAGGGAGGCAATTTTATCGAGCATGCGGTTGAGCGTGTGAGACAGTTGATCGAATTCGTCGTTTCGGGGGCCGATGGTCATGCGCTTGAGTAGGTCGCCGGAAATGATGGCCTCGGCGGTCATGGCAATACGTCCGACTTTTTCATGCAGAAATCCGCCAAGATAGAGCCCGCCGCCGACGCCCATCGCGGCGACGACGCAAAATGCCAGGATGAATATCATTAATATCGTTCCGTCGATTTGCTCGAGCGCGTCGCTGTCCGCTGCGACGAGCAGCCGAGTCCCGTCCGACAGGTCGACCGCAAGCGCCCGGGCTCTATCCGCACCGTCGATCGGATCGATGAAATTGATGTGCTGCCAGCCCAGCGCCGGGCGGGGAGTCACCAAGGCTCCGACCACCCGCTTGCCCTCGACATCGAACAGCGCATAGCCGAGCCGGTTCTTTGGATTGCCCCCTTCTCGGGTCGCTATGGCCGCTCGCAAATTGCTCCTACCCTTTGCGCGATAACCGGCAACGAGTTCGTTGGATTCGGCTTCGATGCGGTTGTCGAGCTGGCTCTCAAAAGCGGCGTGTGCCGAGAAATAAACCAGCACACCGAGCGCCGTCGTCGCCAGAGCAAAAACCGCGGAATACGCGAACGCGATTCGGTAAGCCGCGCTGTGCAGTCGGCTAAGCATCACGGTACATTCGGTAGCCTACCCCGCGCACCGTCTCGATGGCGTCGTTGGAGCCCGGCGCTTCGTTGAGCTTCGCGCGCAGGCGACTGATGTGCGTCTCAACAATGTTGGTTTGCGGATCGAAATGAAAATCCCATACGCGTTCGAGCAACATGGTGCGCGTGACTACCCGGCCGGCACTGCGCATCAGTTCTTCGAGCAGCCGAAACTCGCGCGGCTGCAGCGCGATCGGTCGCGACCCCCGATGGACTTCGCGTTTGAGCAGGTCGATTGCGATAGTCCCGACCTCGAGTCGCGTGATCGCTTCCACGCCGGTGACCCGTCGCAACAGAGCATTGAGCCGCGCCGCTAGCTCGGTGAACGCAAACGGCTTCACCAGATAATCGTCCGCACCCGCTTCCAACCCATCGACTCGATCTTCGATTCGACCGAGAGCGGTCAGCAACAAAACGGGCGTTCGAATTCCCGCGGCGCGCAAGCGGCGCAGCACGCTCAATCCGTCGAGCCCGGGCAACATGCGGTCGAGCACGATGGCGTTGAATTGCTCCGTGATCGCCAGACTCAGCGCAACCTCGCCCGCCGCCGCACGCACGATCTGCTGGCCGAGTGCACCCAGTCCCACACAGATGAACTCCGCGGTTTCGACATCGTCCTCCGCCAAGAGGATTCGAATCAGCATGAGCGCAATTGCGAGCAGTCAAACATGCTTCAACAAAACAAGCAGGCAATCTTCAATGTTGTCTCCAATTACAGTCAGCCTGTGCATTATTGCGTTACACGGCGCGCCTTTCTATACAAAAACCCAATGAATTAGACATAGCGCTGTCACACGGGATTCACAGACTGCATCGGCTCTGGCACTGCCGGGCGTTGTAAATATTTCATGCAGCGACGAGGGATTCGTATGTGCCAGTCAAGATTTTTGTTTGCGATGTTCGTCGTTCTCGCGACGGCGTGTTTCGCGCCGCCGGCATTCGCTGCTGACGAGGGCGATATCGCGGGTCATGTAACGCGCACGCGCGACGCCCAAGCCGTGGCCGAAGTGCCTGTTCAAATCAAGGAGACCGGCGCAAAGGCAACCACCAACGCGCAAGGAGCCTACTCCTTCAGCGATGTACCCCCCGGTGGATACACATTGATCGCGACTCCGAGCGGCGGAGCGGAGATCCAGCGCAAGGTGACGGTGACCGCGGGGAAAACCACCCAACTGGATATTACAGTTGGAGCGGACATGACTGCGCTCGAGAGTATTGTCGTCCTGGCGCAGCGCACACCTGAAGTCGTGGCGCGCAAAGCGCAAATGGAAGCGCCCAACCTCATCAATATCGAGACTTACGAGCAGATACGAAAACTGCCCGACATCACCACCGCAGAGGCGGTCCGGCGCATTCCGGGCATTTCCCTCGA